>ENA-UOWE01001180-UOWE01001180.1-activated-sludge-metagenome-genome-assembly--contig:-NODE-1180-length-33668-cov-5.847172_pt1 | contig 33668 bp, 29 predicted proteins | sample MGYA00249841_ERZ761562 | MGnify/ENA primary metagenome ERZ761562 (study PRJEB28883, sample SAMN05720200) | activated sludge metagenome | isolation source: Anaerobic digester | place: Japan...
CAGGACCACCTCGACGCCTTCTTCGCGCAGCGAGCGGCAGGCCTGGGTACCGGCGTAGTCGAACTCGGCGGCCTGGCCGATGATGATGGGTCCGGAGCCGATGACCATGACTTTTTTAATGCTTTTATCGATCACAGGCAGCCCCCCTTCCCCATCAGGTCGATGAAGCGGTCAAACAGAAAGGCTGTATCGCGGGGCCCCGGAGAGGCCTCGGGATGGAACTGCACCGTGAACAGCGGCTTGCCGTGATAAACGACGCCCTCCACGGTTTTGTCGTTGACGTTGACGCAGCTGATTTCGGCGTTTTTCGGCAAGCCTTCGGCGCACACCATATAGCCGTGGTTCTGCGAGGTGATGAACGAGGTGTCGTCAGCGGTAAATTTGACGGGATGGTTCGCGCCGCGGTGCCCGTATTTCATTTTCACCGTTTTTCCGCCCGTCGCGAGAGCCATCAGCTGATGGCCTAGGCAGATGGCGAAAGTCGGGATGCCGGCGTCGTACAGTTTGCGGACCTCCCGGATGATATCCTTGCAGTCGGCCGGGTCGCCGGGACCGTTGCTGAGCATCAACCCGTCGTGGCCGCCCGCGAGGATATCCTGTGCCGAAGTGCCGCAAGGGTAAACCGTGACCCTGCAGCCTCTGCGCTCAAGCGATTTCGCGATATTGTATTTTGTTCCGCAGTCGAGCAAAGCGACGCTCGGGCCGGAATTGTCCGACCCGTAGAAGATAGGATGTTTTGTGCTGACGGACTCCACCAGCCCGGCTTGCGTAAATGCGGCGATAAGCCCGGCGCAGCGCGCCGGATCCGAGCAGTCGTCGGTAATCAGGCCGCGCATCGTACCGCTTTCACGCAGGCGTTTGACCACCGAGCGTGTGTCGATCCCGCTGATGCAGGGGATGCCGAACGCCTCGAGTACTTCTTCGAGCGGCTTTTCGTTCCTGAAGTTCGAAGGCGCCTGACAAAGTTCGTGGACGATAAAAGCCACGGGCTGGAGCCTTGCGGATTCGCAGTCTTCCATGCTGACGCCGTAGTTGCCGATCATCGGGTAGGTCATGACGATGCCCTGACCGGCGTAGGAGGGGTCGGTCAGCACTTCCAGGTAACCCGTCATGGAGGTATTAAAAACAACTTCGCAGGCAACCTCGCGAAACGCGCCGCAGGCGGTGCCTTCATAAACCGAACCGTCTTCAAGAACGAGATATGCCCGCATCCAACACCTTGCCTTTCCCCACGAGGCTTTCTAACCTAACATTATAGCATAAGCGGGCATTTTATAATTCCGAAATGTATTATTATTCATTTAATTGAAGACCGTCCGGCCCGTACAGCGGGAAGAATTCGCGCGCTTTCGCGCTGTCGGAACCGATCTGTTCCCTGAGCGCTCCCAGGGAGCGGAACTTCATCTCGGCGCGCAGATAACGAAGCAGCGCGACCTCGATACGCCGGCCGTAAAGTTCGCCGCTGAAATCGAGGATGTTCGTTTCGCTGCGCAGCTGTTTGCCGCCGAAGGTGGGCTGGACGCCGATATTGGTTACGGCAGCAAGCTGTTTCCCCTCGACGGTTACGCGGGAAAGGTAGACCCCGTGTTTCGGGATGCAGAAACCCTCGTCGAAAAGCTGGTTCATCGTCGGAGTACCCATATACCTCGCCAGCCGCCTGCCGTAGACGACCTCGAAATCATAGGAGAAGGGCCTCCCGAGCATCCGCGCGGCAAGCTCGGGCTCGCCGTTCTCCAGCGCTTTTCTGATACGGGTGGAACTCACCGGTTCACCGGCGTCCATCACGGTTTCCGCCAACGTGAAATCCAGGCCGCTTTCGCGGCAAAATGTTTCCATTAACGCGGCGTCTCCGGCGGCCGCGCGGCCGAAACGATAGCCTTCTCCGCAGGCAACCGCCGCGCACCGCAGGCGCTTGAGCAGGATTTCCCGGAAAAACCGCTCGGGTTCCCAGTCCTTGATTTCATCAAAAGCGACCGTTTCCGCCTTGATGCCGAGACTGGCCAGTTCGCGCTCCCGAAGCGTCGGCGTCATCAGTTCGCCGGGCGAAACCCCTGTCAAAACCTTCTGCGGATGGGTGTCAAAAAGCAATATGCGCGCCTCAAGGCCGCGGCTGCGGAAAGCCAGGGCGGCGGCGATGACCGCCCGGTGCCCTTTGTGAAGCCCGTCGAACGTGCCGAGGGCTATTGCCGTTTTTGTCTGCTTTGTCATGCGCTCACCCATACAATTGGAGTCTGTCTTCAACGAACCGGTTTTATCATGATATAAAAAGACCGGTTAACAGTAAAAAGCCAACTTGCGGCTGCCTCGTTGTTTCATATAACAGCGGGATCGGCTTTAATTTTGGTTTTGTCTGATTTTGCATATTCTATTCCGGCTTGTCTAGGCTTACTCTAGACGGATAAATTGCCCGTTCCTTCATAGTGGCCAGCATTTGTTCCGCAATACGTTCCCAACTATAGGTTTTCGCCTTTATGATTGCGTTTTTCGAAAAACGCAAGTATTGCTCTTCATTGGAACAAATTTTGTCGATTAACGCGGCCAGTTTCGTTTCATCGTCGCCGTCGACCAATTCGCCGTTGATGCCTGCGTCGATAATTTCCGGCATAGCGCAAATGTTTCTGCCAATGCAAGGCAGGCCGCAGCTCATCGCCTCAATAAACGCTATTCCGAAATAATCAAACCGTGAGGGCAAAACAAAAATGTCGCATTCATTCAACAAAGCGACCAGCCGAGCCTTATCCAAAAAACCGTGATTGATGACGTGGGAATTTCCGGACAGTTCTTTGTCATCGTTGAGCCCTGCGACGTGCAGAAAATATTCGGTAGAAGATTCGTTGTTCAGAACCTTCAGCGCCCGAATTATAATATCGACCCCTTTGCCGCGAAACGTCACGCCCACCACAACGATATTAAACCTTTTTTTTCCATGAATACTTTTCGGATGAAATAGATCCTTGATATCGATGCCGTGCCAGTTGGCCGCGGCATAAACCGTATGGGTCTTATCGGCATCGACGCCTGTCGCGCGGATCAGGTTCTCCCGCATCCAGCGGCTCATGCAGAAGATGCCGTCTGATTGCAGATACATATCCCGGCAGTATTCAGCCGCCCTTTTTACGACGTCCAAATCCTCCGCTTTGTATGGATAGGGAAGTTCTCCGGATTTTTCGTAAAAATCGAGGGCCATATCATGGGTGGAGTCGCTGTAAATATAACGGGCAGGCATAAGTTTTCCGGTGCGGTAGCCGCCCATTTCCAGTACCGCGTCATATTGATGATGCGCGCAATGTTTTTCAAGCAGGCGGGAATGAAGCGGATTTAATTCCGAAACGCCGTATTTTGACACTCTGGCTTTCTTTTTGAAAGAGGCTTTCCAATCGGTCGATTGAATATAATGGAGTCTTTGGTTAAAAAATGTGTAATAATCCGACAGATTGATACAGTCGATTTCGGCATCATCGAAGCGCTTTAACGCGGACCAGAGACTGAAAGGCGTCCCGGACCAAGAGCGCGGATTTCTCACATCGTATGGAGCGGCAATCCCCAATTTCAAAATCAATTCACTTCTTCTTCAAAAAGTTTGCTTTGCCGGGCAAAAAGATTACGATTGTTGTTATAAAAAGGTTTTTTCGCCTATGGACAGGCAATGCTTGATGAAGCGTTTGACGGCGGAAATCCGATCCGACCTCGCATTTGCGCGTTTTTTCCGGTTCAGATAACATTGAGCGGAACGGACGAACCCTTTTTTTTTGTAATTATTTTTGAAAGCGATCCGGGCTTTGCTGACCGGTACCGGCCCGGAAAGCTGAGAATTGCCCTGCACGGCTTCTTCAACGCTTCTCTGCTCTAAAAACAAACGGTCTGCGCAGCTTTCAATATACGACAGCCCTTTCGTCGTATTCGCCATAATTAAAGATACGCCGTCGGCTTGGTCATGCTGAAAGGCGACGTTTTTTCCGAGTCCCCAGAAATCGCCGATTGTGATATCGGACGCCCTGTTCTTTTGCGCGAACGGGCACCGGTAACAACTGTCTCTGTGATAAACGCCGCAGAAAAAACCGTTCAGGAATATATCGTCTTCGTATGAGTTGGAAAATACGGTTTTCCCTTCTTTAAACAATTGAAAAATATAATGCTGGGATACCCGAAAAGAAATACTGTCCGGCGGCGAAGGGAGCGAAGGCGTCAGATATTCGATATACTCGTCGATATATTTTTGGGACGGAACACCGTGGCAAACAAAATCGACCGCAACGAGGTTCTCGTCCTCGGAACCCACAAAACGGCGCAAAGCCCATACCTGGCAAGGGCTCCCGACAAAAAGAACAGGCTTGCCGTCATGCAAATGTTTTGCCGCCAAGGTGTAAGCGTCCCCGATATAACTTTGGAAATACTTTGAACCTTTAAAGCCTTTCAACTGCTCGGGCGTACCGGCGCAGTAATGTTTCAACTGAAGATGATCCGAAAATCCGGCGCCGAACACGTATCCGCCTTTTTCGATCATCTTTGAACTGAAGACCGATGCGGCGCCGCCGGAGGAACTGCTTTTTCTGTCGTCTTTGATTAAAGACCAGCCCGCAAATAATTTGATCGGGGGCGAAAAAGAAATCTTGTTGTTTGCGATGCAAGAATCCCGGCAAACCATGCATCGGATACACACCGACTCGTCGACAACAGGAGAAAGCGCTCCGTTAACGTCATACTTCATCTCGATGCATCGGGTCGGGCAGACATTATAGCAAAGGGAACAACCGCTGCACTTTTCCGCTTCGCAAATGATCATACTGACAGCTCCCGTTATACGCCTAACGACCGTTCCAAAAATCGAATGGCTTGCGCGCGTTTTTCGGCAATAATCTTTTGCGCGGGGACGAAATCCATATCGAAAAGCTTGTCGAGTATTTCGTCGGCATTGCTTTTCGATACGGCACGGTCAAGCAGGCCTGTCTGGGACAAAAAGGATTTTAAGCGCTCGTCAAGCATTCCGTTGAAAGCCAAAAAAGGTTTGTTGAACATGACCGAGAACAGAAGCCCGTGAAATGAACTGGTGATGACGAAGCGGGCGTTTTTGATCAGATTGACGAAATCTTGCGGTCCGCTGTCAAGTTTAAAAATATGACCGTCGTGGTCGCTGAACACTTCTTTGTCGCCATAGGCGCATACCGCCAGCACGATTTTCAGCCCCGTCTTTTCGGCGACCTTATTGGCAATCGCTACCATCTCCTGATTGCGGGTTCTTTCGGCGAGGGAATAATAAAAAATATAGTTATCCCCAGGCTGAAAAGGCGGCAGAATACGATCCCATTCCTCGGGTTTCAGCAACAGCGAAGGATCCGGCAGTACCGGGACATCCAGCCCGGTCAATTCACGGACAATAGTCGCGCTGTTATCGTCCCGGACGCAGACGCTGTCATATTGTTTGATGAACTCCGCTATTTCGGAGTGACTGTCGACGGAGATATATCTTGAACCGAAGGACGGCGCATAAGCGATTTTTTTGCCGCTTTTTACAAAAGGCAGAAAATAAGCGTTATCCGCATCACAGGGTTTGAAGTTCCAAATTTGGTCGCTGCCGCTGATATAAAAGTCAAAATCAAAATCCGCATCATACAATTCTTTCAGATCGGAATAGGTCCTTTTTGTCAGATGAAGCTGCTTTTCTATGAATGATTGGTATTTGGCATACGCCCGCATCCTTGCGGGGAGATTGTACAAGTATTTCCGGTCAAATCTGAGCGCGTAAAGCAACTTCTTGCCGGTCAATGGCGCGTAGTGGCGACTTTGTTCCGGTTTGCGGAAATCAATCACCCGGCAATCAAAACCAAGTTGCTCAATAACATTTTGCAGCGCGTAGACTTGAAGGGAAGAGCCGAAATTGTGCGCCGCATGAAACGTGATGATTCCGACTTTTTTCATAAGCGTGTCCCCAATCCGGAATGCTTCATTTGACCTTGAAAAGATACCGGCGGCATAAGATATGGGCGGGGGCGTATATTTTGTGCCGGACAAGCCAGTACACCAGCCAGTCGATCGACTTCGAACGGATGGAATCAATGTCGAAAACCCGGAAAGAACGCGCGATCATTTCGGATTCCGCGAGTTCCTTAATCGCTTTCCTCGGCTTAGGGTGACCGCCGTTGTATAAATTTTCGAGCAGCTGATAAAAAAGAACGGTAATATTGTATTTAGCTAAATCATAGAGATATTCGTCTTTCCTGTCGGCTAAAAAGGCCTCGCAAAGGCTCAATTTTTTTTCATATTGTATGGCTAAAGAACGGGCCAGCGCGGGTTTGTATTTGCGTCTCATTACGCTGTCCTGATGAATCCTGTATCTGTAAAAGGCGTCAGAAAGGATATAAACCGTTTCCGCGTTTAAGAAGCATTCCATGCAAAACAGCGTGTCTTCTCCGATCGTTATCCTGTCGTCAAACCGTATATGGTTGCCTTTTACGAGCGCCGCCGAATAAAGAAACCTCCAGATGAAACCGAAACATCCCGAGGAATGCATTTGCACGGCGCTGTCGATGATGTCCTGTTTCAGCAATATTTTTTCTTCCTCAAAATGGGAGGCGATCGTTTTTTCCTTCTCCATCAATTCACCGAACTTAACGAAACCAGAGCCGACGATATCCACCTTGTGTTCGGCGGCGGTTCGATAAAGCGCCTCGTACATCGTCACAGCAACGAGATCGTCGGCATCGACAAAACCGATATAGTCGCCTTTCGCGGCGTCGAGCCCCGCGTTCCGGGCGGCGCTGACGCCGCGGTTGCTTTGATGGATAACCTTGATTCTGTTGTCCGCCCGCGCGAAATCGTCCGCGATTTTTGCGCTCGAATCGTTGGAACCGTCGTCAACTAAAATAATCTCGATATCGGAAAGCGTCTGGGCTGCGACCGAACGGACGCATTCCTCCAGATAGCTCATTGCGTTGTAAAAAGGGATGATGATGCTGACCTTTGGATTCATTGAGCAACCCTCGCGGCAATCCGGTGACAATAAGGGGGCTGTATTCATACGGCGCGTTCATCAAACAACGATATCCGCAAACCGTTTTCCTCAGCGTGAATATGGCCGTTAATGATATCCATGAACAATATATCAAAAAAATATGCTTTGCGCATAGAGGGGAAAGTTCCCGGCTGCATTCAGCCTTTTTTATGCTGCTGTTTCATGCGCGCCTCTTTTGAAAGCACGGTTTTGCGAAGCCGCAGGCTTTTGGGCGTTACTTCGAGCAGCTCGTCGTCTTTGATAAACTCCATCGACTGCTCAAGGCTCAATTCGCTCGGCGGCGTCAGCCGCAGCGCGTCATCGCTGCCGGCCGCCCTGGTGTTGGTCAGATGTTTCTGCTTGCAGATATTGCATACGACATCCTCGTTCTTGGCGCTTTCGCCGACAATCATGCCCTCGTACACCTCGACACCGGGGCCGATGAAAAGCCGTCCTCTCTGCTGGGCGCTGAACAGCCCGTAGGCGGTGGACAGGCCGCCCTCGTGCACGACAATCGAACCGCGTTCGCGCGTCTGGATATCGCCTTTGTAGGTCTCATAGCCGAGGAAGAGCTGGTTCATGATGCCGTTGCCGTTGGTGTCGGTCAAGAACTCCGAACGGTAGCCGATCAGCCCTCTGGACGGAATCCTGAATTCGAGATGCGTGGAGCCCGCTTCTCTTGAACCCATGTTTTCGAGTTCACCTTTGCGCGGCCCCAGCTTTTGAATGACCGCGCCGACATACTGCTCGGGCACCTCGACGATCAGCAGTTCCATCGGTTCGAGAATATGGCCGTCGCGCTCTTTGAAGATGACTTTCGGCCGCGATACCTGGAACTCGTACCCCTGGCGCCGCATCGTCTCAATCAGAATCGACAAGTGCAGTTCGCCCCGTCCGGAAACTTTGAAGGTATCGGTCGTGCCGGTGAGTTCGACGCGCATACTGACGTTGGTTTGCACCTCTTTGAACAGGCGGTCGCGCAGGTTGCGGGAGGTGACGAACCTGCCCTCGCGCCCCGCGAAAGGGCTGTCGTTGACGATGAAATTCATCGCGATCGTGGGCTCGTCGATTTTGACAAAATCGAGGGGCTCGATCCTGGCCGGGTCGCAGAGCGTCTCGCCGATATTCAGGTCCTCGATGCCCGAAACGCACACGATGTCCCCTGCTGCCGCTTCATCCGCCTCGACGCGCTTGAGCCCGTCGAAAAGATAAAGCCGGGATATCCTGACGTTTTCAAAATCGCCGTCCCTTTTGCATAAAACCGCCGGAGCGCCCTTGCGCGCGACGCCGCGTTCGATGCGCCCGATACCGAGCCGGCCGACGTATTCGTCGTACTCCAAACTTGAAAAACGAAGCTGCAAAGGGCCTTCGGGGTCGCCGCCGGGCGCGTCGATGTTTTCGAGGATCGAATCAAGCAGCGGCCGCATGTCGCCGTTTTCCGCGTTGCTGTCGAGCGAGGCGAAACCGTCTCTGGCGCTGGCGTACACGACGGGGAAGTCCAGCTGGCTTTCATCGGCGCCCAGTTCGATAAACAAATCAAGAACCCCGTCGACCACCTCGTCCGGCCTCGCGCCCGGCCGGTCGATTTTGTTGATGACCACAATCGCTTTTTTTTGCAGATCCAGCGCCTTTTTGAGGACAAAGCGCGTCTGCGGCATACAGCCTTCGAAGGCGTCCACCAGCAGCAGTACGCCGTCGACCATCATCAGGATGCGCTCGACTTCGCCGCCGAAGTCGGCATGACCGGGGGTGTCGACGATGTTGATCTTCGTCCCGCGGTAATGAATAGCCGTATTTTTGGCGAGGATGGTGATGCCCCTCTCGCGCTCGAGGTCGTTGGAGTCCATGACCCGTTCGCGAACCTGTTCGTTTTCCCTGAAAATGCCGCTTTGTTTGAGCATTTCGTCGACGAGAGTCGTCTTACCGTGGTCGACATGCGCGATAATCGCGATATTCCTGATATCTGTTCTCAATGCCAAAACTTTCACCTGAATATAAAATTGTGCTTTATTCGACCGAAATCCCTTTTGCCGCCCTTTGCTGACGAAGTTCCTCGGTAATCACCTGCCGTTTTTTGCCCACGAGGTCATAAAAGAGCAGCGGTATGCTGCAAAGCAGCAGCAGAACCCCGGGAATAACGGACACGAGGGTGAACATGCCGCCCCGCTGGGCTGCCGACAGCGCCGTCGGGTCCGGGGTGAATGCGGTTCCTATGGTTGCGATATTCAAATCGACGATTTTATACATCAGCACGATAAAAGAGGTCGCGAAAGCGTTGCCGAGTTTGTTGACGAAAGACTGGCAGGCGGAACCGAGCCCGTTTTCGCGCCTGCCGGTTTTCCACTCCATATAATCCAGCGAATCGCCGATCATCGCCGAGGACAGCACGTTGATGGTCCCGGCGGGCACGCAGGCCAGCACAAGGAAGGGGACGCATGCCCAGAAACGATTGTAGCCCAAAAAATAAATCGCCATACTTGCAGCGAAACCGATCACGCAGGAAACGACGATAAGCTGCTTGTAGTTGAACTTTTTAATCAGTTTGGGCAGCAGCAGCATGGTGCCGAACATGCCGACCGCCGTCGCCACTGCGAAAATAAGGTTGACTTTGGATATGCTGGACTGGATAATCGGCTCTTTTTGGGCGTCGGTCAGGCCGGCAAGCGAGGGGCCGATATAGAACGAGTACCTGGCGACATGGATGGCGCCGACCTGATACATGTACCTGCCGCAGGAAAGCACGCCCATAAGCAGCACCAGCATCAGCGGCTTGTTGGAAAACAGCAGTTTCAAGGAGCCGGCTTCGCCCTTTTCAGGTTTTTTGCGCGGCACATTGACGCGTTCTTTGACATGGAAATAGGTGTTTGCAAAAAGGAGGTTGCCGATGATGGCCGCGAACAGGGCGATGACGGTGTACCTGGCTTTTTCAAGTTCCAGCCCGCTGAGCCCGGTTTTCGGCAGTATAAAACCCAATGCCATAAAAATAACGATCGGCAGCGCGGAACCGATCCCGTTTGTGGTTCTGGCTAGCGTAAAGATTCTTCCGCGTTCGGCGGGGTTGGCCGTCATGAGGATGGGCATACTCCAAAACGGCACGTCGGACATCGTGTAGGTCATGCCCCATAGTACGTAGGTGACCGCCGCGTACGCCATTTTTGAAGCCGGGGGAATATCCGGCGCGTAAAACAAGAGGAAGGTTAATATGGCAATCGGTATCGGTGTAATCAGCAGATAGGTTTTCATTTTCCCGTGCTTGGGGTTCAGGCGGTCCGCTATCATGCCCATCAGCGGGTCGTTGACCGCATCCCAGATTCTGGCCAGGAGCATCAGCAGCAAGACGAATACCGCCGAGACGCCGAGGACGTTGAGATAAAAATCCGAGATGTAGGAAGACATGATGGCGTAAATCATCCCCTGGCCGAGGGCGCCGATTTCCAGCATGCGCAGTTCTTTTTTACCGACAAAGGTTTTCAGCTTTTCCATGCGTTTACCCCTTACTCGCTCTTCATTTCCACCAATGCTTTCTTCCCTTCGAACGCTTCGACGGAGAGCTTGACCGAGTCGAAGATGGCGGCGTTGATGTCGTCGTCTGTGGCGCCGAGCGCAACGCTCCACTTTTTGTCAATAAACGTATTCATGCACATGATTTCCGCCAAATCCACCGGATTCAGGCCGGGGTCGATGCCTTTTTTTGCGTACTGTTTGATCATCGTCTTGCCGAACAACTTGAACATCCATTTTGCGATATGGATAATTTTACGGTCCGGTTTGCCCATCGCGGCGTGGACGATTTTCAGGAATTCGTCCCAGGTAAGGTTGTAATAGCTGATCGGGTAGGCGTTGCCGCCTTTGTTCTTTTCCGCCACGCCTACAATGGTTTCGGCCACCTGGCGTACGGTCAGCATCGCCGTGCCGCCCTTGGGATACATCGTTACCAGCGGCATCTTGCTCAACTGCTCGATGAGGATGACCCAAACCGGTTTCCTGCCCGGCTGCGTACCGAAGATATAAGGCAGTTCCAGCACCGCGACGGCCATGGTGCCGTCCGCAAGCGCGAGCGCCGCTTCTTCCTGCGCGATGCGGCTGCGGATATAGGGATGTTTCTTTGTCAGTTCCATTTCTGGCTTTTCTTTCGCGAAATAAGCGAAGTAAGACCCGAGCACCACCGAACTGCTCAGGCCGCATTCCTTCGCCAGACCGATGAGGCGTTTGACGGGGTTGATATTGTATTTTTCATAATACGAGTAAACGGGCGCCGGGAACTCGACGCGCTCGTCAATGCCCGCGGCGAACACAAGACAATCGCACCCTGCCATCATCGCTTTGATCTCGCCGTCGCTCATTTCAAGATAATTGCCCCATATCAGTTCCATCTCCGGGGGAATCGGGGCGCCTTCCGGCAGAGGGGGGAGGGCGACGGACTTGACCGAATGCCCTCTCTCGATAAAAAGCGCGGCGGCCGCGCAGCCGAGAAGTCCGGTACCGCCTATCATGAATACTTTCAAAACGCACACCCCTGTTTGACATAATCATAGATATACAATTTAACAGTTTACGGCCAAGGGCCTGAATAGTCAACAACGGATTTGCCGCGGCGTTTCTTCCCTTTCGGGCGGCGCTGCGGTATAATAAGGTCCGCCGGACCGCATATCGGCTGTGTTTTGAACGGCTCGGCAAACGGCTCAACAGCAAAAACAGGGAGAGAAATATGAGGCTGCGATTGACCGCCGTGTTCCTGACGGTACTGCTCGCCGTCCTGACGGCATCCTGCTCCTTTGCGAGGGAAGAGACGACGGCTGCCCCGGCTTCCACGTCGGTTCCCACGGTCAGGGTTACTTTCCCCGAGGGCTCAACGGCCGTGCAGATCGCCCGTCTGCTTGAACAAAACGGCGTTTGTTCCGCAAAAGATTTCCTGGCCGCCGCCAATACCGTGCCGGCCGATTTCCCCCTCGCGGCGCAGATTGCAAACGCGGCCGAAAGGCCCTTTCTGCTGGAAGGGTATATTTTCCCCGATACCTATGATTTCTATGTCGGCGAATCGGCCGCCTCTGCGTTGAGCCGCTTCCTGGCAAACACCAAACGCAAGCTGACCGCGGCCGTGGCGTCGCGGGCTGGCGAACTCGGCTACAGCGTGGACGAAATACTCATCATCGCATCCATCATTCAGGAAGAGTCCGGTTTTCCAGAACAGGACCCGCTGGTCTCCTCGGTGCTTCACAACCGTCTCAACAGCAAGTCCTTTCCGATGCTGCAATTCAACGTCACCTTCGAGTATATCGACAAATATGTCGCCCCTTACGTGGACGGCGGCTCCGAAAAGTACCGCGGCCTCTACAACACCTACCGGCGCAAAGGCCTGCCGGCCGGACCCATCTCCAACCCCGGCATGAGTGCCATCAACGCCGCACTGTATCCCGCTGACACCGGCTATTATTATTTCGTCACCGATAAAAATATGAACTACTACTACGCGTCCACGTATTCCGAGCATCTCGCCAACTGCAGAAAAGCCGGCGTTCCCACCGGCTGATACGAGCGGCGGACCGGCACAGCGGTTCCCCCGGCCCATGAGCCGGGGGAACCGCTGTTTGATACCGGCGTGTTTTCAGGTGCGGCTTTTCATATCCTGCGCGCGGATGTCCGTGCGCTTGATTTTGCCGCTGCTCGTTTTGGGCAGTTCGCTGACAAACTCGATGACCCGCGGGTATTTATAAGGCGCGGTGACGCTTTTGACATGGTTCTGCAGTTCCCTGATCAGCGTTTCGCCGGCTTCGAAGTTTTTCGCCAGCACCACGGTTGCCTTGACGATCTGCCCCCTGTCCGGGTCGGGCAGGGCTGTCACCGCGCACTCCAGCACGGCGGGGTGCTCCATCAGCGCGCTCTCGACCTCGAAGGGTCCGATGCGGTAGCCGGAGCATTTGATGATGTCGTCGTTGCGGCCCACGAACCAGTAGTAACCGTCCGCGTCGCGCCAGGCGGTGTCGCCGGTGTTGTAAACGCCGTGGGCAAAACTCTTCTGCGTCGTTTCGTCGTCGAGCCAGTACTCGTCGAAAAGGCCGATCACGTGTTTCCGCGTCACATTGGCGATACAGATCGAGCCGACGATGCCGTCCTCGCAGGGATTGTAATCCTCGTCGAGGAGCACGATATCGTAAATCGGTGCGGGCTTGCCCATGGAACCGGGCCTGATTTCCATCCAGGGGAAATTCGCCAGCAGCACGGAGGATTCTGTCTGCCCGAAACCCTCGTAGACTCGCATGCCAGTCAGTTTCTCGAGTTGTTTGAACACCTCCGGGTTGAGCGGCTCTCCTGCCAGGCTCGCGTGCTCGATGAAACTGAAATCATACCCCGAAAGGTCCTCTTTGATCAGGATGCGGAAGATGGTGGCCGGGCAGCACAGAGTGGCCGGCTTCAGGCGCATGATCGCGTCGAGCATCCCTTTGGGCACGAATTTTTCGGTATCGTAAGCGCCGACGGCGGCGCCGCAGATCCACTGGCCGTAGATTTTACCCCAGGCGAATTTCGCCCAGCCGGAGTCGGTCTGGGTCAGATGCACCTTATTTTCCCGCACGCACTGCCAGTAACGGGCGGTGGTAATCTGCCCCAGCGGGGAGGAGAAGGCATGCTTAACCATTTTGGGCATACCGGTCGTTCCGGATGAAAAGTAAATCAGCATCGGGTCCGTCGCAGTCGTCGCCGCGTCGCCTTCCGGCCGGGGGAAAACGGCGGAGTAACCGCCGATGACCGCCCGGTAAGGGACAGCCCCCTCGACGCTGCGTTCCCCGACGGTAACGAGCGTCTTTGTTTCGGGGCACTTGGGCAGGGCGCTCTTGGCGTGGGCGACGATGTCCTCATCGTCGACGCACACAAGCATTTTCGCTCCCGAAATGCCCAGCCGGTACACCAAATCTTTCTCCGTCAGCTGGAAAGAGCCGGGGATGGCGACGGCGCCGAGTTTGCACAAACCGACCAGGCAGAACCAGATTTCGGGACGCTGCTTAAGGATCATCAGCACCCGGTCGCCCTTACCGATGCCGTGCGCTTTGAAAAAGTTGGCCGCGCGGTTGCTTTCGCGTTTGACGTCGTCGAAGGTGTACGATTCCATGTTGCCGGCGTCGTCCGTCCTTACCAGGGCGAGCTTGCCGGGCTCCTCGTCCGCCCAAACGTCGACCACGTCGTAGCCGAAGTTAAAATCCTCCGGCACTTCGATGGTGAAGTTGGCCTTCATGTCCTCGTAGGAGGAAAAATCGACGCGGGGGCAGTAACGGCTGATGATTCTATCCACGCTGTTCCTCCTTATTCCATGATGACCGTCAGGAATTTTGTCGTTTCCCCGACCGCCGCCTGCCTGTGCGGCAGCGCGGGGTTAAAGTAGATACTGTCGCCCAGATTAAGGATAAAAACGTTCTTGCCGACCGTGATTTTCACGCTGCCTTCAAGGACGTAGTTGAACTCCTGGCCGCTGTGCATGACGAGCGCGGGCTCGGTGTCCTGCCGGCTGATTTCCACCAGCATCGGTTCCATGCTCCGGTTTTTGAAATTGAACGCGAGGCTTTCGAAATGATAACCGGGGTAACGTTCCACGGCAACGCCTTCGCCGCTGCGCACGACCGTGTAGGTGTTCATTCTCGGCGAATCGCCGGTAATCAGCACCGTGAAATCGGTGCCCAGCGCCGCGGCAATCTTATACAGCGCGCTGATGGGAATATCGCTGCCGCCGGTTTCGTAGAGCAGGTAATCCTCCAGGCTGATGCCGAGTTTGCCAGCCATATCCATGGCGGAAATTTCAAGGATTTCGCGGAGTTCCTTGATTCTTTTGGGGATTTGTTTCAGTTCGCTTTCCATCAGTTTCCTCCTGCCGTATCGGCTGACGCCATTGTTTCGGCCCTGCGCACGATGGCGACCGGCGTCTGCTGCGCTGCCTGGCCGAGCGGATTGTCCGCGAAGACGGCTTTGCAGACCTCGACAGCGGGCGCGCTGCGCGATTTGCCCAGCACTTCGCGGCCGAGGTCGTTGCTGTCGATGATGACGACCGGCAGCCCGGTGTGCTTCTCCAGCGTGTCGGCGACCTGATCGGGGTCCTTCGGCGCCAGTTTCGCATAATGGTTGTAGGGCGGCAGCGTGTAGTCGCACGGGCCGTCGATGGCCCTGCCCTTGTCGCCGACGATTTTATAAAAGACCCCGCGCACACCGAACGGTTTGGTCACCGCGGAGCAAAACGCCGCAAAAAGGATTTTCGGCTTGCCGATATCGTCGATGGCCAGCTGCATGGTGCTCGGGATGCCCAGACCGATGCCGTAGGGCGTTTTGTAAACAAAACGGCTGAGAAAAATGGCGAGTTTGGTCGGGTGGATATCCTCGATTTTAAAGGCGCGCCCCTGACTGATGGCGACGATTTTTTCACTGATAAAAATCATATCCCCCTCTTTCGCATAGGGGCGGACGTAATCGTCCATGATTTTTTCCAGACTGTCGCCTTTCATTACGACGTGCGTTTTGACCGGGTATCTGCAAAAAGTGCCGTAAGCGGTTTCGATTTCCAGTTTTTTTCCGCTGTTCGGCACGAGCGCTGCGATATCCATAAAGCCTGCTTCCTTCCCGTCGGGGCCGTTGTTCCGAAGCCCCCTCATTGCCGTTCATTTTACACGCACCAGCTGTTTTTTACAAGCCGCCGTCAACACGGCCGGCCTTGCCGCGCGGCGGCGTCGCTCTTGAATTTGAAAGGGTCCCGCGTTATAATCAGCGCGAAAAGTATCCGGAAATATACGGCCGGCGGACCGGCGGAGGTACGGCATGGAAACCGCGAAATGGATGTCACTGCTTCCCGGCGAAACACCCTCGTGCCTGGTCAATCTGCCCGGTACGCACGACAGCTCGACGCAGTTTATCGTGCTGCCTGTTCTGTTCAGCTGCCAGGATATGAGCATTGCCGCCCAGCTCGAAACCGGCGTGCGTTTCCTCGATATCCGGCTTGAACTCAGGGACGGCCGTTTCCGCGCGGTGCACGGTATCGGCAGCTGCAGGGCGCGCCGGGGCCCGGGCGCGCCGCCGCTCTATTTTGAGGATATTTGGGCCATGTGCTCCGCCTTCCTTGCTGCAAACCCGGGCGAAACGGTTTTCATGAGCGTCAAAATGGACGCCGGCGACAACGCCGACATCTTTTTTGCCGAATTTTTCCGGCAGCATATCGCCGGGCAGGACCTCTGGTTTCTGGAAAACCGTTATCCGGCTCTCGGCGAATGCCGGGGTAAAATCGTCCTTGTGCGCCGCTGCGGCACCGGTTCGGCAAAAGGCTGCACGGACCTCAACACCGGCATCAACCTGTCCAACTGGCCCGAACAGGGGTCGACGGAAAGCGCCGAACCGCTGCGCTGTGACATCGAGCGGCTCGACGGAACGCCTTCCGGGCTCGAAGCCGTGATTCAGGACCGTTTCCGTTTCCCGGGCAAAGTGAAATGGGAGCGCGCGGCAAAACCCGCGCTCGACGCGGCGCGGCCGGGCGCAGCGACGCTCTGCCTGCATTTTCTAAGCACTTTCGGCAGGATTGCCGGGCCCAAAATCAACGCCAAGGCGGTCAACCGCGCGTTTGCGTCCTATCCGCTCGAGCCGGGCAGGAATGTCGGCTGGATCATCCTCGACTTCCCGACAAAGTCGCTGTGTGAAAAGATTATCGCGAGCAATTTTCAGGACGTTTTATGAAACTTCTTTTTACGGCGGAGAAAATTCTCACCCCCGCCGACTCAAAAACGCACATGGCTTTCGCGTTTGAAGTAACGGCCAATCTCGCGGCTGTGGAACTGCGTTTTTCCTACGCCCCGAAACGCTGCGAAGATCGGGGCCTTTCACGCCGCCTGATCCTCGACGGCCTTAAGAGATACGCGCCCGCGGCAGCGTCGGGGCAGACTCTCCGGTGGCAGGATTATCTGCCCGTGCAGAATCTTTTAACACTCTCGCTCGACACGCCCTCTGGCTATGCGGGCTGCGCGCACCGGCACAATCCGGTCCAGCGCCATACCGTCGCGCCGGGGAAATGTTCGCCCGGTTTCGCTGTCACAAGCCTCAAACCCGGCCTCTGGCACGCTGTCGTCAGCGCCCACTGCGTCGCGACGCCTCAATGCGTTTTTGTCCTCGAGGCCTACGGTGCTACGGAGGGCGAAACATGAACTGGTTCGCCTGCGAACTGCATTGCCATACTGTCCACAGCGACGGGCAGTTTACGCCGGCTCTGCTGCGGGAAAAAGCGCGGGAACTCTCGCTCGACGGCATTGCGCTGACCGACCACAACACCCTGTCGGGCTTCGACACGATTGCAAAAGACGGGCAATCCCCCTGCGTGCTCCGCGGTATCGAATGGACGACCTTTTACGGCCATATGCTCGTCATGGACTGCGGGGAGTTCGTTGACTGGCGCGAAGTGCGGCCGGACAATATCGACGAAAAAACGCGCGAAATCACGTCGAAAGGCGGCGTCGCGGGCGCCGCGCATCCCTTCGCCCTCGGCAGCCCGATGTGTACCGGCTGTTATTGGGACTTTAATGTCCGCCGCTGGGACGACATCTCCTTTATGGAGGTTTGGTCGGGACCCTCCCCATGGTCCCAACCCTCGCGCGGGAGGACGTTCGCCCTGTGGAACGACCTGCTCGACAGGGGTTGCCATATCGCGGGTACCTTCGGCAGGGACTGGCATTCGGACCCGGCCGCGGGCGAGGCGTTCGCCTGCACATGGCTTGGCAGCGAAAGAGCCTTTCTGACGGGGGACGGCATGGCCGGGGCGCTGAAAAACGGCCGTGTCTGCGTCAGCGCGGGCCCGCTGCTGACGGTGCGGGCTGTTTCGCGCGAAGGAGACGCCTGGCCGGGAGACGTTATTCCGGCGGGCGAGGCGGATTTTTTCTTTGCCGCAGATCCGGACCGCAGAAAAGAGCTTTTGCATCCGCGGGATTTGCGGCCGGAAACGTTCCGCCTGGTCGGTACCGGCGGACGAACCGTATCGGAAGCGCCGTTTTCCGCCCTTCCCGCGCGCATCCGCATCGAAGCCGCGCCCGGCTGGTACCGGGGCGAACTGTGGGGCACGCTCGGGAACGAAACATGCCTGCTTGCATTTACAAGCCCGCTATATGCCGTTGACAACGATTGGAAAGAGGTGTGAAAAATGAAAAAACTCAAAACCGCGCTCGCCGTGCTGCTGGTGCTGGCGCTTTGTTTTCCCGCTGCGGCGGTATCCCCCGAGCCGCCCGGCCTGAGCGTTCCGCCCGACATCTCCCGGCTGGATACGGAAAAACTCGGCAGGATGATTGCCGAACTCGAAGGCCTGGTGGCGCTTTGCGGCGAAAAAGGGATGAACTGCCCGTACGAATCGGTTAACATCGCGGTGCTGAAAAAATACGCCGTCCTCCTCGAGCAGGACAAAGCGGCCGGTTACGCCGAACAGCTTGAGTTTACCGTCAACTCGCTCAACCGCCTGTATTTCTCGGCGAAAGGCAGCCTCGAGTCTTTTCTGGCAGGCGAAGCGCAGCCGCAGCAGGCGCCGCGTTACCTCAACGGGGCGCGCACCGCCCGGGGGCCTGCCATTTTCGCGCAGACCACTTGGGGCGAAAGGCCCTGCTATTTTGTCGGCTACGGCCATTTCGGCCAGGCTGCGGCCGATATTCCCATTCTTAATTCGCTGGGGGCCAACATTATTCAGAATGAAATCGGCCCCAACTCCATCATCGTGCCCCTGGGGCAGGGGAGCCATAACGGGCTCAACGAAGGGGACCTGTTCGATATCGACACCTCTGCGATCGCCAACCGGATTATCCCGATGCTCCGGCGCGCTGCCGCGAACAATGTCTGCGTCAGTTTGCTGATATCCCCCCATTATTTCCCGGCCTTCCTTTATGCGTACTATCCGGACCTCGCATTCCCCGAAAGCGGCTCTTTTTTGCAGTACCATATCAACCATCCCGTCGCGCGCAGGGTCATCGAGGCTTATCTGCGCACCCTCATTCCCATGATCAAGGACTGTGAGGCGCTTTTCGACATCTGCCTGAGCAACGAACCGGTCTACACCAGCTCGAAATCCGCTTACGATTTCCCCGCCTGGCAGGAATACCTCGCCGGGAGATTCGGCATTGTCGAGAACCTCAACGCGGAAATCGGCACTTCTTACCGGTCGTTTTCGGACGCGAAAATGCCCGCGGAGGGCGAAAGAAACGCGCTTGCCGTCGTATGGACCGATTTCAACAACGCCCTGCTGTCGGGCTGGCATGCCTGGATGGCCGGCATCATCAAGGAATACACTTGCGTCCCGGTGGATTCCAAGGTGATGAGTTATCTCTCCTATGCGGAAACTTCATCCTGGCGCGGCACCCAATACAGCGAATTTGCCGAATTCTGCGATTTCAACGGCAATGATTCCTGGGCAAACCTCAACAACACGCACTCCAATTTGTATTTTAAAAACGGCTGGTACGACTATATCGGCGATATGCACGATGTCCCCACGTTCAATTCCGAAGACCATATTATCGGCGACCGCTCGGCCCTCTACGGCGAACGGGAGAACGAACTGTTGACCTCATTTGTCGGCGCGGACATGTGGCAGGGCGCCATCCACGGCAGGGACGCGAGCACCATCTGGGTGTGGGAACGCTCTTTCGACGACGCGAGCGACTTCAACGGCAGCATCCTGCACCGCCCCGAATGCATCGCGTCGGTCGGCAGGACCGCTCTCGACCTCAACCGCCTCGCGCTCGAAGTCAACGCTTTCGACAACACAAAAGAAGAGGTCGCCATCCTGTTCTCCGACAACGCCCGAACGCTTGATATGATGTCGCCCAATTTTATCCTGCTTGCGGTCCAGGCCGCCGCGTGCGCGGGGAAAAGCGTCCGTTATGTGACCGAGGACACTATCCCCGGCCTTGAAGACGGCATGCTGCTGGTGGTTCCCAACGCGATGAGCGTCAAAAGAGCGACGCTCGAGGCGGTCAACCGTTACGCGCTGGCCGGCAACGAGGTGCTGCTGATGAACCGGTGCATGGACCTCGACGAGACGGGCAGGCCGCAGGACGCCGCGCTGCTGAAATCGGTGTACCGCAACTGCACGGTTTTCGGCTTCAACCCCGTCGGCAATATCATCGGCGCGCTCGCTGCGGCGCTGAAACCCGTCTTCTCGTTTTTAACCAAAGCCGATTCCGGCAAGTTCGGCGGCCTATATACCCTGCTGACGCTCAGCCGCAATGTTTCCGGCTTGCTGTTCGTTCCTCCGCTCATTCCCATGACCGTCGCTTCGCTGCGGGATAAAATGCTCGAAATGAGCCCCAATGACGTATTGTTCGTCAACCCGCTTTCCGGGACGGTCTTGAACACGGAGTGGCGCACCGCCGAATATAACGGCCGGCTGCTGGTCAATGTCTGCAATTACAGCAGCGTTCCCATCGGCGGAGTCTCGCTGGTTTATCAGGGGAAAAGACTGACGCGGCTGGAAGAACTCATTACTCAAAAGACCCTCGCGGGCCCCTTTACGCTGGAACCCTACGAGCCGATGCTTTTCTCGATCGAGCTCAATTAAACTTTCCGCTGCTCCGAAACAAGGGGAGACGGCGCAAACTTGCTCCGCCTCCCATATTTTTGCCATGCATTTCGGATATCCGGCGTTATGATTCCGCCGCCCTCAGGGCGATTTCGGCCCACCGCGTCAGCCGTTGCGGCTCGTAACGAACGGTGGAAATGTCTTTGAGGATGAACTCGATGCAAACATTGTTGCGCTTCGCGGCGTCGAGCGCCGCATCCAAATCCTTTTTGACAGCGACGGGATCAAAAGTATCCATCGCCAGCAGCGCCGGGTTTGGTTTGACCGACATCACCAGACCGGGTCCGATGGCCTCAGCGAACTTCTCGCGGTCGCTCCACGGGCTGCAGGACACCTTTTTGAGATGCGGGATTTGCTTAACCAAGTCCAGGCGGTCGTCCAGCCGGTCGCAGCAGCCGTAGTAGAGCATGCCGAACCGCTCGGCCATGCGGGAGATATACGGGATTTCAAACTCCGCCGTCACCGCGGGCGAAACGGAGGTGAACAGCTGCGCCATGCCGAACGCCCACGCGTTTTGCGCGCGCGGACCCTTTCCCGCTCCGAAATCGGGCAGCAGTTCGTCGGTATAGCAGTAAGAACAGTGGCAGGTGTTGGCCGTGTCGTCGCAAAGGCCGAGCCGGTCGGCTTCCTCAATGCCGTTGAGCAGGGCGCTTGTTATTCTTTCCATGACCGCGTGGATAAAATCCGGGCGGTCGAGGATGTCGTAATAGATTTGGTCAACCCCCATCAGGGTCGACAGCGTGTCCCACACGCCGAGGTGGAACTGCACTCCGCCGCTCTGCCGTACCGGGGCGATCCCGTCCAGAAGCGCCGCGGCGCCGTCAAGCCAGAGGCGGCTGGTTTCTTCGTCGTGCTCGTAATGGACATCTTTGATTTTCGAGATATCGTCGAACGTCTTGATCAGGTTTTTATACTTGTGCGAAACCACGCCGTTCGCTTCGTCGGTGGCGAGCGTCGTTTCATCGGCCCCTATGGAGTAGCCGGAGCAACGGATGTTTTTCGGCACGGTAATAAAGGGCTCGAGCACCATATCCGCGGGGAAGTGTTCCCATTTGTAAACCGCCAGCCGCAGCGGGGCTTCGAGCATACGGCAAAACCCGTCTTCGCAAAGGCAGTCGAGCTCGCCCTGCGCGTTGAGTTCGTTCAGGGGCAGCTGGTCGATGGCAATCATCGGCCGCACGGGTTTGCCGCGGTTGAGCGCTTTCCACCATTCCATTTTTTCCCGTTGAACGCTCAGGCAAGCGTATTCCATATAGCGGGAGGCAAGGCGTCTGATGATATCCCTGTCTTTTGCCGAAAAGTCCATCGCTAAGCTTCCTTTCGTCTTTCTGTCCCGTCAAATCGAACGATACCACCCTTCGGCGCGCGTGTCAATGACAGGCAGCCGGCGTTGAGATGCCGGTTTTTCCCGCGGCCTTTCCGCTTTTCCGCTTAAAAGCGTGATGTCGGCCGAAAAAATCCAGCGCTATATCTTGCGTCGCCTTCCGCCGGTTGCGGCCGTTCGCCTCAATATCTATGTGTTTCTTTATTTATCAAGGCTTTCCGTTTCAACATTATTCAAAAAAACTAAAAAAACAGTTGACAAAAGGATTTTTCCGCGCTATTATCATAAAGTGCGAATGCGTTCTCGGCTGAGGTGCACCCATGAGCGAAAGCTTCGATCCCCTCCTTGTTGAACTCGCGCAGCGCGGTGACAGCGCGGCAATGACGGCCCTGGTCAAACAGGTGGTTCCTTTCGTCAAAGCCAGAGCGAAGTCGATGAGAGTCCCCGGGCTCGAAACCGACGACCTTGTCCAGGAGGGGCTCATCGCGTTCCTGTCGGCGGTTTGCTCTTTCAGGCCGGATTGCGGCGCATCCCTAAGGACCTACGCCTACGCCTGTATCAATAACCGCCTTGCCTCCTGCCTGAGAACCCAGCTGGCAAAAAAACACAGTGTTCTCAACGATACCTGCCCGCTCGACGAAAACACATCCGTTCCCGGCGAATCTGATCCGGAGCGTGTTGCCGAAGCGGACGAAATCGCGGAAAAGCTCATTGAAGTATATTACACTGGGCTGACCGATTTCGAGCGAGAAGCATTCCGCTGTTCTTTCTCGGGTATGACCGCCGCACAAACCGCCGCGCACCTCGGTTCGGGTGTGAAAGCCGCGGCGAACGCCATCCAAAGAGCCAGGCGAAAACTCAAAAACAGTTGAATATGCCCGCGTAGCTTAAAGTAGAGCGTTGTTCATCCAAAGGTGCCGGTGCGATTCCGGCCAAGGGCAAATATTATTCAAGCGAGGTCAAAAAAATGTTCGAAGACAAGACACTCATCTGCAAGGACTGCAACAGCGAATTCACTTTCACAGCGGGCGAGCAAGAGTTTTATGCCGAGAAGGGTTTCACCAACGAACCCCAGCGCTGCAAAGCTTGCCGCGACAACAGGAAGAACGCCAGCCGCGGTGAACGCGAGCAGTTCGACGCCGTCTGCGCCAAATGCGGAGCGGCCGCGAAGGTTCCGTTCAAACCCCGCGAAGACCGCCCCGTCTACTGCAGCGCTTGTTTCGCTGAGATGAGGGACCAGGCATAACTCTTACAGAGTATGCGAACGGGCGCCCCGGAGCAATCCGGGGCGCTTTTCCCGTTCCATGCCGCTTTTTCGGCGGCCGCGTTGACACGGCGGCCTGCCGGCCATACAATAACAGTCAGCAGCCGGGCGAATGCCCGGTTTTCACGGGAGGAATGGCCTTGAACGGGAAAAACAGTGTCCGGATCATGAGTTTCAACCTGCTGTGCGGCGGGCATGGAGAGCACCGTATGGAGAAACGGCGCGATATCGCCGTCCGAAGCATCCTATCCCTGATGCCGGATTCTCTGGGCGTACAGGAAGCCACGCCCGAATGGATGAAATGGCTGGTGAAAAATCTCCCGTCCTATGATTTTATAGGCGTCGGCCGCGACAACGGCAAAAAACGGGGGGAGTATGCCGCCGTATTTTATCTCAAAGACAAGTACCGGACCGCCGATTCGGGCACCTTCTGGCTGTCCGCCACGCCGGAAAAGCCCTCGATGGGCTGGGACGCGGCCTGCATACGCATCTGTACCTGGGCGGTGCTTGAAAATAAGCAAAGCGGCCAACGTTACGCCCATATCAACACGCACCTCGACCACAGGGGAGACACGGCGAGGGAAAAGGGCCTCGATTTGGTTTTAAAAAAAGCGGCCGAATTCGATATGCCCGTTGTCTGCACAGGCGACTTCAACCTTTTCGAAGGCAGCCCCCTTTACGAAAAACTGACGGGCGGCGTGCTGCGCGACGCCAAGTTCCTTGCCCCCGACACGATGCACAGCGACACCTTCCATCATTTCCGGGTGCCGTCGGGCAGCGTCGGTGTCATCGACTATGTGCTGGTTAGCGGCCGCGTGAAACCCCTCGTTTACCGCGTGGTGACCGAAGGGGTCGACGGCAGGTTTGTGTCGGACCATTTTCCGGTTTACGCGGATGTGGAAATTGATTAACCGGGAATGTGCCCCCCGCAACCTAAAAAAAGCGCTCCGGTTTTCCTCGGAGCGCTTTTACCGCGTTGTTATGCCTATTCGCCGGTGACGATCTCAAATAATTCATCCGGGCTTGCTACGATATAGTCCGCGCCGGCTTCCTCGAACTCTTCCCGGCTGCCGTAACCGAACAGCACCCCGGCGCTGTACACGCCGGCTTTTTTTGCGCCGTTGATGTCGAAGCAGCGGTCGCCGACCATCAGCACCCTCGCGTCCTCCGGCAGACGCATCGTTTCCGTCGCGCGGCGGATAATGAGCGATTTATCCGAATGGATGTAGTTGATATCGGATCCTGCGACCACATCGAAAAGTTCCGTCAAGCCGAAATGCTCGACGATTCTTTTCAAAAAGACCTCGGGCTTGGAACTGGATATTCCGAGTTTGACGCCCCGTGCTTTCAGTTTTCTCAACAGTTCTTCCATGCCGTCGTATATCGTCAGTTCAAAAATGCCCCGGGCGGAGTAGTATTCCCGGTAAATGGCCACGGCGGCCAGACACTGTTCTTCATCCAAACCGAAGGCGGTACGGAAGCTGTCGTGCAGCGGCGGCCCGATAAAATATCTCAGTTTTTCCTGCGGCGGCGGGTCAATGCCCATGGTCTCGATCACTTTATAAACGCCGTTGAAAATACCCCTGCCCGTATCTGCGATGGTACCGTCAAAATCAAAGAGCGCCGCGTCGAATTTTTTATCCACGATCATTCCTCCGGTCAGTTATGGTAACACAGGCGCCCGTATTTTACAATTGCGGGGGCGTATGCTAAAATCTGATTTAACCTTTTGAACGGCGGTGTTGTGCGTGGAGTATATTTTTTCGGACCGGATTTCATCCTTGAAACCGTCCGCCATCCGTGAAATCCTCAAGGCGACTTCCGATCCGGAAGTCATCGCCTTTTCCGCCGGCAATCCGGCACCGGAGGCCTTCCCGGTGGACGATATCCGTGAGATTACCGCGCGCATTTTGCGCGAGCGTCCCGTCGAGGCGCTGCAGTACGGCGTCACCGAGGGTTACGACCCCCTGCGCCGGCGCATCGCGGAGTATATCAAAAGCAGGCATGCCATCGGGCGGGATTTCGATTCCGTCATGGTCACCAGCGGCGCGCAGCAGGTCGTCGACCTCGCGTGCAAAGTATTCTGCAACGAGGGCGACACCGTCGTGTGCGAGGCGCCGTCCTTTATCGGCTCGCTGAATTGTTTCCGCTCCTACAGCGTGAAACTGGCCGGCGTTCCGGTCGAGGCGGACGGCATGGATATCGACGGCCTCGAAGCGGTGCTTGCGCGTGAAAAGCGGGCTAAACTGATTTATACCATCCCGAACTTCCAGAATCCGTCGGGCGCGACGATGTCTCTGCCCAAAAGGAAGCGCCTGTATGAACTCGCAAAAGCGCGCGGCGTCATGATTTTGGAGGACAACCCGTACGGGGACCTGCGCGTCATGGGCGAACACCTCCCTTCCATCAAGAGTATGGACACCGAGGGCATCGTCATCTACGCCGGGTCTTTCTCGAAAATTCTGTCGCCCGGCCTGCGCGTCGGATTCGCCTGCGCCGAAAGTTCGGTTATCTCGAAAATGACGGTCGGCAAACAGACCAGCGACGTGCACACGCCGATGCTCAACCAGATGCTTGTCGACCAATGGATGGAAACCACGGATTTTGAGGGCCATATCAAAAAAATCCAGGCCATCTACGCGCGCAAACTGACCCTGATGTGCGACCAGCTCGAAAGCCGGCTGGGCGGGTTCTTCTCCTTCCACCGCCCGCAAGGGGGCCTGTTCGTCTGGGGCCTGCTCCCCGAAGGCGTCGACATGCCCGGCTTCTGCCGGCTCGCGGTGCAGAAAAAGGTCGCCATCGTCCCGGGTTCCGCCTTTATGGTCGATGAAAACGAACGCACGCAGGCGGTACGGCTGAACTTCTCGACGCCGAGCGACGAAAACATCGTCAAAGGCGTGTCGCTGCTCGCCGAAGCCGCGGCCGAAACGCGCGCGGCCCTTTGAAACGACAAAACAAACCGGAGGAAATATTCATGGAGAGCCACCTGTCCCCGCCCGAAAAAAAGAAGAGGGTTTTCAGCCTTATCCAGCCGACCGCGATGCCGACGCTGGGCAACTACCTTGGCGCGCTGAAAAACTGGAAAGAGATGTCCGAACTCAACGACTGCATTTTCGGCGTCGCGGACCTACACGCGCTGACGGTTCGCCCCGAGCCCGCGGTTTTCCGCCGCCAGTCGCTGGAGATATTCGCCATGCTGCTGAGCATCGGCCTTGATCCGGAGAAAAACATCGTTTTTGTCCAGAGCCGCGTTGAACAGCACGCGCAGCTGGCATGGATACTCAACTGCTACACGCAGTTCGGCGAAGCCTCGCGCATGACGCAGTTCAAGGAGAAAGCCGCCGCCCATGAGGAGAACGTCAACGTCGGCCTGTTCGCATATCCCGTGCTCATGGCGGCCGATATTTTGCTTTACAACAGCGATTTTGTCCCCGTCGGCGAGGACCAGCGGCAGCATCTGGAGATTACTCGGGATATCGCCGAGCGGTTCAACCAGCTTTACGGCAGGACGTTCACCGTGCCGGAGGCCTATATCGGCAAGGTCGGCGCCAGAATCATGTCGCTGCAGGATCCGGCTAAAAAAATGTCGAAATCCGACCTCAACCCCAAAGCATCGGTTTCCGTTCTTGACGAACCGGAAGTCATCCTGAAAAAATTCAAGAGCGCCGTGACCGATTCCGAGGCCTGTGTCCGCTATGCGGAAGGCAAGGACGGCATCAACAACCTCATGGCGATTTACTCCTGCTGTACGGGCAGGGACTTTCCGGCGATTGAAAAGGAGTTCGAAGGCAGGGGATACGGCGATTTCAAGACGGCCGTCGCCGAGGCGGTCATTGAAGAACTGCGGCCCGTGCGGGAGAGTTATCTGAGCCTGATGAAAGACAGCGGCTACCTCGCTGCCTGTATCGACGCCGGCTGCGGCAAGGCGCGCGCCATCGCGGCGAAGACGCTCGCCAAAGTGAGCAAAAAAGTAGGCTTGCTCGTTTAAAATGAATAAATATTCAAAATACCCTTGATATTTAGAATGAAACGTGTATAATACCGTATAATAACCGTTTTCGCGGAGGTTTGTTTGTGAAAGAAATCAAAAAAGTCGTCCTTGCATATTCCGGCGGTCTGGATACCTCCATCATTATCCCGTGGCTGAAAGAGAATTACGGCTGCGAGGTTATCGCCGTTTCCGGCGACGTCGGCCAGGGCACCGAACTGGACGGCCTTGAGGAAAAGGCGCTGAAAACCGGCGCATCCAAACTCTATATCGAGGACCTGAAAAAAGAGTTCGTCGAGCAGTATATTTTCCCGACGCTGAAAGCCGGCGCCGTCTACGAAAACGACTATCTGCTGGGCACGTCCTTCGCACGCCCGGTGATCGCCAAACGCATCGTCGAAATCGCCAAACAGGAAGGCGCGGACGCCATCTGCCACGGCTGCACCGGCAAAGGCAACGACCAGGTGCGTTTCGAACTGACCATCAAGGCCTTCGCGCCCGAAATGACGATCATCGCCCCCTGGCGCATCTGGGATATCAAGTCCCGGGAAGAGGAAATCGACTACGCCGAGGCGCGCGGTATTCCGCTGAAAATCAGCCGCGAGACGAATTATTCCAAAGACAAGAACTTGTGGCACCTGTCGCACGAAGGCCTCGACCTCGAAAACCCGGCCAACGAGCCCCCGTACGGCAAACCGGGGTTCCTTGAGATGTGCGTACCGCCCGAACAGGCGCCCGACGAACCGGAATACGTGACCGTCTCCTTTGAAAAAGGCGTTCCCGTCGCCGTCAACGGAGAAAAAACCGATTCGGTCGATTTAATCGCCAAACTCAACGCCATCGGCGGCCGGCACGGCATCGGCATCACCGATCTGGTCGAGAACCGTCTGGTCGGCATGAAATCAAGGGGCGTCTACGAGAATCCGGGCGGGGCCATTCTATACCGTGCCCACCGTGTTCTCGAGACCATCACCCTCGACCGCGACACCCAGCACTATAAAGAACTGGTCGCCGCGCGGTATGCCGAACTGGTCTATTTCGGCCAGTGGTTCACGCCGCTGCGCGAAGCGCTCGACGCGTTCGTCGACAAAACCCAGCAGACAGTCACCGGCGACGTGCGCCTGAAACTCTACAAAGGCAGCATCACCAATGCCGGCGTGACTTCGCCGTACTCGCTTTACAGCGAAGACTTCGCCACCTTCGACGGCGACGAAGTCTACAACCAGAAGGATGCGGAGGGCTTTATCAACCTCTTCGGCCTGCCGCTGAGAGTCAAAGCGATTCTTGACGGCGAAAGACAGCCGCGCAAGAGCGAATAGTCGCCGCCGCGGCCCTGGAGGGCTGAACCGACAACACGCAAAGGCGGGAGGATTTCCCGCCTGTTTTCTATCAAAGATGTTTTACAGCAGGAGGCGAAGAAGATGAAACTCTGGACCGGCCGTTTCTCCAGGGAGACGGACAAAACAGCGGGCGATTTCAACTCGTCTATCGCGACGGACAGCCGCATGTTCCGTGAGGATATCGACGCGAGCGTTGCGCACGCCTCCATGCTCGCCGCCTGCGGCATTATCACCAAGGAAGACGGCGAAGCCATCACACGCGAACTCAAAACGCTTAAAGCACAGTTTGAGAGCGGGGAACTGGCCGTTGACCCGGACTGTGAGGATATCCATACCTTCATCGAGGCGCAGTTGACCGAGCGCCTGGGCGACGCGGGCAAACGCGTGCATACCGCCAGGAGCCGCAACGACCAGGTCGCGGCCGACATCCGCCTGTATCTGAAAAAAGAAAGCGCCGCCGTGTCCGAAAAACTCAATGCGCTCATCGGCGTCGTCGACAGCCGCGCAGCGCAGTACGCCGGAACGGTTATGCCCGGCTATACCCACCTCCAGCGCGCCCAGCCGGTCACCTTCGGCGCACATCTGTCGGCGTATTCGCAGATGTTCCGCCGTGACAGCGGCCGCCTGGCGGACGCTGTCAAACGCATGGATTTCTGCCCCCTCGGCAGCGGAGCCCTCGCGGGCACGACGTATCCCGTCGACCGGGAAATGACCGCGGCATACCTCGGCTTTTCGGGCGTGGTTTCCAACACGCTTGACGCCGTTTCGGACCGCGATTTCTGCATGGAACTTGCCGCCGTCCTCTCGATTATCATGGTGCACCTCTCCCGTTTCTGCGAGGAAATCGTGCTTTGGTGTTCCTGGGAGTTCGGCTTTATCGAACTCGACGACGCCTTCGCCACCGGCTCCAGCATCATGCCGCAGAAAAAGAACCCCGACATCGCCGAACTGGTGCGCGGCAAAACCGGCCGCGTGTTCGGCGACCTGACGGCGCTGCTGACGGTGATGAAGGGCCTCCCTCTGGCCTACAACAAGGATATGCAGGAGGATAAGGACGCGATTTTCGACGCGTTCGACACCGTGAAGATGTGTCTGGACGCCTTTACCCCGATGCTCGCCACCATGAAAGCCAGGGAGAAGAATATGCTCGCGGCGGCCTCCGGCGGCTTTATCAACGCGACCGACTGCGCCGATTACCTTGTCTCGAAAGGCCTGCCGTTCCGCGATGCTTATAAGGCGACGGGCGAACTTGTCGCCGTCTGTATCGGGCTCGGCCTCACCCTCGAAACGCTGCCGCTCGAGGAATACAAAAAAGCCTGCCCGCTTTTCGACGAGGGCGTCTATGAAGCGGTCAAACTCGAAAACTGCCTGAAAAAACGCGGCCTCATCCCGCCGCGGTCAAAGCCGTAAACGCCCGCCTGAAAGGAGAAGCCCATGCAGGATAAAAAAGTCAAAGCAGGCGTGATCGGCGCGACCGGCTACGCGGGTATCGAACTGGTGCGGCTGCTGCTGAGGCATCCGCACGCGGAACTCGCGGCTGTGGGCTCAGTCAGTTTCGAGGGCAAAACACTCGGCGACGTGTACCCTTCGCTTTACGGCATCTGCGAAATGACATGCGTTTCGACGCAAGAAGTCATCCGCCTAAGCGACGTTGTTTTCGCCTGCGTCGCGCACGGCATGTCCGAGGACTTCGCGCGCCAATGCATGGATGCCGGCAGGGTATTCATCGACCTCGGGGCGGACTTCCGCCTTCGGGAGGAAGAGGATTACACCTTTTGGTACGGTGGAACGTATCAATATAAGGACCTGCACGAACAGGCGGTTTACGCTTTGCCGGAAATCAACCGCGAGGCCGTCAAACAGTCCCGCCTGCTGGCCAATCCCGGCTGTTACCCGACCTCTGCGGCGCTCGCGCTGGCGCCGGCGCTTAAAGCCGGCCTTGTTTCGCCGCAGGGCATTGTCATCGACGCCAAATCCGGCGTTACCGGTGCGGGCAAGGCCTTAAGCGATACGACGCATTTCCCCGCGTGCAACGAGTCGTTCTCGCCTTACAAAATCGCCGTCCACCGCCATACGCCGGAAATCGAGCAGACGCTTTCGGACGCCGCGGGGCAGCGCGTCAAAATCGTTTTCGTGCCGCACCTGCTGCCGCTCAACAGGGGCATCCTCACCACAGCGTACTCCAAAACGCTGCCCGGCGCTGACGAAGAAGCGTGCAGGGCGGCCTATGAGGATTTCTACCGGGACGAACCCTTTGTCCGCGTCAAACCGCGGGGGGAGGCAGCGTCGCTGAAAGACGTCAGGGAAAGCAATTTCTGCGACATTTCCCTGCATTTCGACGAGCGCACCGATACGCTGATTATCGTTTCCGCCATCGACAATATGGTCAAAGGCGCCGCCGGCCAGGCCGTCCAGAATATGAACATCGTTTTCGGCCTGCCCGAGGACGCAGGGCTCGGCATGATACCGCCGGCTTTTTAAGGGAGTGCTTTGATGAAAAAGACAACCGAAACCGCCGTATCCTTCGTCGAAGGAGGCGTCTGCGCGCCGGCAGGATTTACGGCCGGAGGCGTTCACTGCGGCATCCGCAGGAACAAATCAAAACGGGACCTCTGCCTGATTTATTCGCCGGCGCGCTGCGACGCGGCTGCGATTTACACCAAGAACAAAGTGTTCGGCGCGCCGATTACCGTCACCAGGCAAAGCCTTGCCGACGGCGAGGCGAGGGCGGTTCTATGCAACAGCGGCATCGCCAACACCTGCAGCGCCGGCGGCGTCGAAAAAGCGCTCGAAATGCGCGCCCTTGCCGCCAAAGCGCTCGGAATCGAAGAAGGCGAGGTCATCGTCGCCTCGACCGGCGTCATCGGCATGCCGCTCGACACACGGCCGGTGGCGGACTCCATCGGCGCGCTCGCGGCTTCCCTGAGCAGGGACGGTTCCGACGCGGCGGCGCATGCCATTATGACCACCGACACCAGGAAAAAGGAGTACGCCGTCGAATATTCCTCGGGCGGCAAAACCGTCAGAATCGGCGCCATCGCCAAAGGCTCCGGCATGATCTGCCCCAACATGGCGACGATGCTTTGTTTCGTGACCACCGACGCCGCCGTCAGCGCACCGATGCTGCAAAAAGCGCTGCGTTATGCCACCGTTAAAAGTTTCAATATGCTCAGCATCGACGGCGACACCTCGACCAACGACATGCTCAGCATCATGGCCAACGGCCTTGCGGGCAACGCGAAAATCACCGCCGAAAACGCGGCGTTTCGCGACTTCCGCGACGCGCTGACACAATTGTGCGTTAAAACGGCGTCCGCTATGGCGAGGGACGGCGAAGGCGCGACCAAACTCGTCGTTTGCCGGGTGAAAGGCGCCGCCGCTCAGGCGCAGGCCAAAAAACTCGCCAAAAGCGTCATCAACTCCGCGCTGGTCAAAACCGCAATGTTCGGCGCGGACGCCAACTGGGGCCGCGTTATCTGCGCGATGGGCTATTCCGGCGCGCATTTCAACACCGAAGCCGTTGACATCGCGTTTATTTCCGCCGCGGGCCGCGTGGATGTCTGCAAAGACTCCGCCGGGCTCGAATTTTCGGAGAAGAAGGCCAAAAAGGTCCTGTCGGCCGAGGAGGTCGTCATCGAGGTCAATTTGCGCGAAGGCAGCGCCTCGGCTTCGGCCTTCGGCTGCGATTTCAGTTACGACTATGTCAAAATCAACGGCGATTACAGAACCTGAACAAACGATCAACCAACGGACAATACACGGGAGGGAAAGAAATGGAGTTCACCAACCTCGAAAAAGCGGAGATACTCGCCCGCGCTTTGCCTTATATCCGGGAGTATAACAACAAAATCGTCGTCATTAAGTACGGCGGCAGCGCCATGATCTCCGAGCAGATGAAAGAAACGATGATGAGCGACATCGTGATGCTTTCGCTCATCGGCATCAAAGTGGTGCTCGTGCACGGCGGCGGCCCCGAAATTACCGCGGTACTTGAAAAAATGGGCAAAAAAAGCCGGTTTGCCAACGGCCTGCGCGTCACCGATCGGGAGACCGCGGAAGTGGTCCAGATGGTACTTGCCGGCAAAATCAACAAGGACCTCGTCCGCCTCATCTGTGCCAGCGGCGGCAGCGCCGTCGGCCTGTGCGGACTCGACGCCGGCATGATTAAAGTGTCGAAAAAAACGGACGCAGGGGACCTCGGCTTTGTCGGCGACATTGAAAGCGTCGATGTCAAGGTCATCACCGACGTGCTCGACAAGGGCTATATCCCCGTCATCTCGACCGTCGGCGCCGGCGAGGACGGCGTTTACAACATCAACGCGGACGCCGCGGCCGCCCGCCTTTCGTCGGAGCTGCACGCGCACAAACTGGTTCTGATGACCGACGTGCGCGGCCTTTTGCAGGATAAGGACGATGAAAACTCGCTGATCACGGTCGTGCGCGTCAGCGACGTCCCCGCGCTGAAAAACAAGGGCATTATTGCCGGCGGAATGATACCGAAAATCGACTGCTGCGTCGAGGCGGTCCGCAGGGGCGTCAAAAGGACGCATATCATCGACGGCAGAATACCGCACGCTATCCTTATGGAGATGCTTTCCGACGAAGGCATCGGCACAATGTTCTATTGATGGAAGCCGGGAGTGGGGATATGGATATTTTCAAAACCGCGCAAGAGTATTTGATGCCGACATACCGGCGCCAGGACATCTGCCTCACCGGCGGCAGCGGCGCGACGCTGACCGGCGCCGACGGCAGGGAATATATTGATTTTGCCAGCGGAATCGGCGTCAATTCGCTCGGTTACGGCTGCGAAAAGTGGGTTGCGGCGCTTGCCGCCCAGGCCGCGCGGCTGCAGCACGCCTCCAACCTTTACTACACCGAACCCTGCGCGCTGCTTGCGCGCGACCTTTGCGAACGAACCGGTTTCAAAAAGGCGTTTTTCTGCAACTCCGGCGCGGAAGCCAACGAATGCGCGATGAAAATCGCCAGGAAGTACAGCTTCGACGCTTACGGCGAAAACAGGGGGACGGTCGTCACGCTGGAAAACTCGTTTCACGGCAGGACCATGGCGACCCTCACCGCCACCGGTCAGGAGGAATACCATCGCTTCTTTCACCCGTTCCCGCAGGGGTACCGCTATACGCCGCCCAACGACATCGAAGCGCTGGAAAGGACGCTGGGCGAACCCGGCGTT
>ENA-UOWE01001185-UOWE01001185.1-activated-sludge-metagenome-genome-assembly--contig:-NODE-1185-length-33512-cov-9.034343_pt1 | contig 33512 bp, 35 predicted proteins | sample MGYA00249841_ERZ761562 | MGnify/ENA primary metagenome ERZ761562 (study PRJEB28883, sample SAMN05720200) | activated sludge metagenome | isolation source: Anaerobic digester | place: Japan...
TGTCAATTGAGAGATAACTTTGCGTTATTTTGAGTTTGATTCTGTAAGGGGGCTAGAGTATTCTTACAGTGAGATCGTAGGGACTGTAAAGTCTCCCTCCGCACATTATGGCATCTATTCTACTGACACTGGGGAATAATCCAGGGAATCCTGCTCTTCGTGGGAGAGTGAACGAATAGGGAATAGTGCCGAGTGAATAACCTTCCTGCAGGAGGCTTCGCATCCACCTTTTTCCTCACGGGCTGCCGGGGGACTTCGGGAAGATCTCCAGCAGTTGCACGAAATGTCGTCCGGCTTGCCCCTCGTATCCATGTGCCTGGAAGAGGACAGTCCGGGTTATCCCGCCAGTTCCGACCATTGGGACCTGGATGATCTCGCTCTGGCATGTCTCACCCACCCTGGAGATGATCCCGGCAATATGCGCCTGTTGGCCCTTCAGCACCAGGTCAAGAAAAGTAACTCCTCCTGGGTTCGCCCGGTCTTTATACCTGTATCCCGTGAATGCCGAGGCAGTATCGTTCCAGAACCGGAGTGTTCCATCGGTCGAAACCTCAAAGTAAAGGCACGGCATGGCATCCGCAATCCGGTGACAGCGAATCTCAGCCTGTTTTTCCCGTATTTTATTTGCGGACCAGTCCCCCGCACTCCAGGAGTACGCGAATATGATTTCCCGCTCCTGGAAATCTCTTATCGTGAACGAGACCTCGACTGCGGCCATATCCCGGTCTCTTCGAATGTGAAATGCCTGCAGGAGCATGGATCCGTGTGCACGCAACCGTTGGACGAACAAGTCCCACTCGTCCCTTGTAAAGAAAGGATCGATCTCTCCGATTGTCATACGCAGGAGTTCTTCAGGCGTGTATCCGAGTGCCTTGCAGGACGCTTCGTTTGCGTATATTATTCTTCCACGGGTGTCGAACCAGAAGATCCGGATGGATGCCTTATCGACCGAATGCCGCGTGATTTGAAGTGACCTCTCGTTCCTCTGGCGCTCTACTGCGAGTCTGATCTTGTGGCTGAGTTCTGCAAACTGTGATTTGGGGTCTCCTCCTTTCTGGAGATAGAAATCGGCGCCACTGTTCAAGGCCTCGATCACAACATGCTCACGTCCTCTGCCGGTGAAGATGATGAAAGGTGTGCGGTCGCCAAGGTTTCGTAACAATTTCAGGAACTCTATGCCATCTATCCCCGGCATCTCGTAATCAGATACGATGACGTCATACGAACGCTCCTTGAGTGATTCTATCGCCTGCTCAACGGAGAAACAGGTGTCGACCTTGATATCTCCGGACTTCTCAAGGTAGAGTCTCGAAACATCCAGGAGGGCCGGCTCGTCATCCACGAACAGAACGGTAATCATGGGCTATCATTGGGATGCGGTGCCAGCCGGGGGGAGGGCTGCTTTGTGTAGATATGGTTTGTGTTTCCTTTAAATAGGTAACTGGATGAAACCTGGAGGATCTGGGTTCGGCGTATGAGGGAACGATGAACAATTCCTTGCAGGGCGTTGCGAGGAATTCCTGGCATTGCATTGTCTTTCCTTTCTGGCTTCGCAAGTCCATGCCTGTTCGTCCAGTTTAATTCATTTCATGGATTTCATTCAAAACAATCGCGCAATCCTTCTCTCTGGCAGTCCACCCTCTCCACGATAGGATATAGCATCATATGGTGTATGGATTTTTTGCACAGTATCCGCGATTGGAGGTGAAAGTCTTCGATTTATCTCTAAAATCGGAATCAGAAGTTTTTATGTGCGATTAATCGGGATCTGGCGCAGAGTTTTTCATGAGGGAAAACAGGAGGGGATCCCGCAAAAAGGGGGTACCGGGATCCCCCGTGAATCCAGGTTTCTCTTGGCAGATTACTTTTCCATGGGGTTTCTGCCCATGTCTGTATCCTCAAGGTGGCATTGATACAGACACTTCTTATCTGGAGGGGATCACCTAGAAAAACCTCTGCCGGGGAGGGTGAAAGTGAATATCTCGCCTATGAGTGCGTGGCAAAAGCAACTGAGTGCCTTCGTTCTCACCCCAAGGATTTGTGCAGAGTAAGATAATGTGTGGGAATCCCCTTCTTGCCTGGAGAGAGCTGCATCGAATGGGAACTGAGAGAGTGTGCTTTGACCCAATGGTCCTGCGTTCAAATGATTGCAGGGAGAGAGCAGTTGGGGTGATACGCCCAATCTGCATGAAGTTGAGCGGAGATCTACCCGGATGACCACAATTCCTCATACGCGACCTGAATGCACACTTCCCGCTCGATGATGGGCCACACCCGTATGGCATCCCGGAAACGCGATTCAGTGTTCCACGCAGTTCACATTTCCCTCTTCCATTTAATAGGCGAGTAGAATCTCGGAAAATGGATGTGGTGGAGAGAATGGAGGATTTTTTCCTCCTCGGTTGAAAAACACTTTATCAATCACTTGCGTTACCTCACACTATCATTGGAAACCGGGACACACCCACGAGATCTTACATAACCAGTTTTTGGGTTGAACACGATGAACAGGATACGAATTGGAGAGATCCTCCCTCCCAATGATTTGTCCCTGCCGGCCTTTTGGCACTCACTGGATTGCCCGGGGAGACTCCTCTTTGAACCACTGGAAACCGAGGGTTTTTCCAACTGTTTGTCCGTTTTGTCCATGAGAATGGATTCAGTGCCCCGATAACACTTCTTTGGATTTATTGGTGTTTGAGAGTGATCTGGAATTGCATACAGGAACTTCCCTCTCTCCTCTCTTCCCTCAGTGTATAGATAGGAAGCAAGGCATGAAATTCATTCCAAAATGATGCGAAAACCTATGATCTTTGTATAAACACTCGGACTGCATTTGAACGCAATGGCACAAGTCATAAGTGAGAGAGACTGAACTGATTTCCATTGAGGGGGTATTCCAGGTGGGTCTTCCTGTCACTTCCCGCATACTCTCGCACAATGGGAATGAGAAACTGAATAAAATTTTTCCTCTGCCTCCCCTTTTAAGTGGGGGGATAAATTGAGGGGATTCTTTTGCATACCTATTCAGTCATCCAACCGCTGCAGGGGCGCCTTCTCAATAACAGCGGTGTAGCCATCGAATGTGGGGGCCGGATAATCCCCCTTTATACTATAGTCCGTCAATCCTGCCCGCAATAGAAAAAAAAGAGTCTCCTCGCTGTTTTGTGTGGGAAGACTGAATCAATTGTTATCTGCATATCAATCGAGTCACTGAGCCCGCCGCCGGGGCGTCCTTCGGGGGAGGCGGAATGCATCGCAGGTGGGGGTGTAGGGCCGGATAGCCCCCACAAAATGTGTCCGGTTCACCCAATCCTCCCCACACCAGGTTGCGAAGGGCCATAAAAGATCCCACATTCCCGCCTCTTTCGGGGAAACTTCCCCCTTTTCCTCACCCAATTGGGCACATCGTGATCGACAGAATCATATTCTTTCCTTAGCCTGCTCACAACACCTTCCCAAAGGAGGGTGAATTGCTATATCCCAAAGGCTATTCCAGTGTGTCACATGGCGTGTGGATGCGAGTTTTAAAACGATTCATTGCTTTTCAGGCAGAGAAACTCAGGATCTCAACCGGTTGAGCAACAGGAGACATTAATCACGACTGATATTGCCGTAGGTGATGCAACCGAACCTTTAGTAAACGGATTTTGTGCATCAATGTTGATTGAGCATTCCATTACAGCCGATGCCCAAGTGTGGTTTCCTGTCTCGTCTATTTCCCCTTGCACACCTTTTTTTTCGAAAGGAAGGGGCGGAGGAATTCATATATTCGCAAGTGCGGGAACCATCGCAGGGTTCCAGAATTTCAGATACATAAATAATCGTGCTTTTTCGGCACAATTTCAATAAATAGAGGGAAACCCTTGTCGAAAGAAAAATTTTCCAATCTCGTGCGAATAAAAGCCCAGGAAATTGGAGATTTATAAGTGCGTCTTTGATCGATATCGTGTGCTTTCCACATGGATGCCATTCATGCTTCGGAAGGGCAACCAACTTCCATGGCACTTGTTTTAATCTCCCTGATGGTTTTTGTGAGGATCTGAATTGAGATTTTTTCTGCATACCCATTGAGTCGTCGAACCATTGCCTGGGTGCCCTATAGGGGGCAACAGCCTTGCACTCCATATATGAGTGTAGGGGCGGATAGCTCCTATATAACCATACAGTCCATCAATCCTGCCCATACCAGAGAGCGAAGAGTCTGTTTTTTTCATCCCTGACATGGTCGAGCGTTATTTGTCGTGAAATGTGTATTCTGCGCAAAAAGTTTATAATTCGAGGAAAAAAAGAATAGAGCATGCAGGGGGGATTTTTCTCGGAATGGCTCAACCGCTACCGCCACTACCTGAGAATGCGCAATTATTCCCCCCGTACCATCCAGAGCTACGAGCAGGTGGTCAAACACTTCGCATACTATGTCTGGCTCAGGCGAAACATCGACCCCCAGAAGCTGATGATCTACTGGGAAGACTTCTCAAAGGCCCGGGTTGAGACGAGCGTCGAAGTCCCACCGGTGCTCCTTGACGATTACCTCTCGTTTGTGACCTCGATGCGGACGTATAAGCCGAAGACCCTCCACCGGATCATCTCCACTTTGAGTTCTTTTTACCGGTTCCTGTACTCCCAGGGGGCGGTCTCCGCCAACCCCATGCTTGCTGTGGAACGACCAAAGATCAAGGGTCAGGAACTGCGGTACCTCAAGCACAGCCAGGTGCTCAGGCTGATCGATTCAATCGACGATGTCCGCGACAGGCTGATCGTGCGGGCCATCTACGCGACTGGCGTCCGGGTCTCCGAGCTCTGCGGGATCAACATCGAGGATATCGACTTCGAGGACGGGACTATCAAGGTGCGGGGAAAGGGGGGCAAGATACGGATCGTGTTTGTCGACCCGGATACCCTCGCAGAGATGGATGCATTCATCGGTAAGAGGATCGAGGGGCCGCTCTTTGTCGGCCAGCAGGGCCATCACATCTCTCCGAGGGCAGTTCAGCATATATTCAGGAAATATGCCCCCGAAGGGATCACCCCGCATAAGATCCGCCACAGTTACGCAAGCGAGCTCTACCGGAGATCAAAGAACCTGCGGGTGGTGCAGGAGAACCTGGGGCACACCTCGATCAAGACGACCGAGATCTACCTGCATACTGACCTGGAAGAGCGAAAGAGAGTGTACCAGGAATTTTTCCCCCTGTCAGAGCGAAAAAACAGCGACAAGAAATCTGAGCAGAGAACTGAACCGGAGAGCGAGCAGTGGTAAGGCCACTCTCCCGGAGGTGACGGTCCAGCGGTTTCTGGCAGGGGATGATCTTTTTTTCCGGGAGTGCGAAACGGACAAAGCGTAGGCGTGCAGACTTCCTTTCGTCCCGAGGGTGTGGGAGTTGATCCCTCAAGCCAGCCTTTTTCTTGTGTGATTGTGCGTATTATGAATATCCCCTGGTGTATTGGGACACTTTCTGGCAGCGGATCCTGCAGCCCGAAAATTCAATAAACCATATATTGCTATATGAAAAGACCGATAGGTTTTTCCTTTCAGGACCATTTCCCTTACCTCTTTTTGGGTCCATTTCTGAAACATCAGGATGCTGAGATACGTCACGGGGGATATTTCCCAGCTTCAAAAAATACGCAAAATTTAAGTTTTAATTTCGAATATAACTGTTATTTGAGGATATTTGCTCTCTCCGGGCCCCTCCTCTCTCCAATCGAAACAGCGCTGTCTCCTCTGCCGCAGCGCCCCTCTCGCTACGCTCATATGGGATGAAGGAGAGAGAGATTCTTCAATGAGCACAATCCTGCAGGTTGCGGAAGAGCGCCGGGGTGATATTCCCGTGGTGTTTCTGAAAGGACGCATGGATGCAACCACCTCCCCGGACGCGGAGGCGCATATCAACCGCCTTATTGATGGAGGAGATCGCCAGCTGGTCGTCGATCTCTCCGGCCTCGAGTATATCAGCAGTGCCGGCCTGCGGGTGCTGCTCTCGGGGTTGAAGAGGCTGAAATCCTCGGGAGGAATGTTGAAGCTCACCGCACTCGCACCTGAGATCCAGAAGGTCTTTGATATTGCAGGGTTCAACCGCCTCTTTCCCATCTACCGGAACCTTGACGAGGCGCTCGGGGCGGACCCGGCACGATGACTGCGCTCTCCGCCTATCACTTGACTGCCGCCTGATACCATGCTCCCCGAAGTGGTCACCGATTTCCTCATCCTCTTTCAGATGATGTGCGTGGTGGTGGTCTTCGCCTACCTTGTGACGAGGACCCGCTTCTATCCCGAGGTGCTCGAGGGGGGCTTCTCCTGGAAGAACCAGGCTATCCTTATCCTGATCTTTGGGATCCTCTCTATCTATGGTTCCGAGAGTGGCATCGATATCCTCGGCGCCCCCCTCAACATCCGCGACCTTGGCCCGATGGTGGCCGGGTTTGTGGGAGGACCGGTCGCGGGAATTGGCGCGGGTCTGATAGGGGCGGGGTACCGGATGACCATGGGTGGGTTTACCGCGGTCTCATGCTCGCTTGCGACTGTGCTTGCCGGCCTCCTTGCAGGCATCATCAACCTTGCCAACCGGAAGCGTTTTCCTGGCCTCCTCCTCGCGGTCTCGGGTGCGGTCCTGATCGAGGGGATGCACATGGGACTCGTCCTCCTCCTGAGTCGTCCCCTCCCCGACGCAGTCGAGCTCGTCTCGGATGCGGCATTCCCTATGATTGCTGCAAACGCGGCCGGCATGTTCATCTTTGCGTTCATCACGCTCAACCTCGAGAACGAGAGAAGGACCTGCAGGGAGCGTGACCGCTACCAGGCCGAGCTGCAGCGGAAGAACGCTGAGCTCCAGATTGCCAGGGAGATCCAGGAGAGCTTCCTTCCCCCTTCCCTCCCCACACTCCCTGGATATGCACTTGCCGCGGAGAGTCGGCCTGCACGCGAGGTGGGTGGGGACTTCTACGACGTGCTTGGTTCTCCGGGGGGAAGGGTTGGCCTCGTGATCGCCGATGTCTCGGACAAGGGGGTTCCTGCCGCACTTTTCATGGCCCTCTCTTCCACGGTGATGCGCGCAAGCGCCGCATGGCACCAGCGGCCGCGCGATGCGGTGAGCGATGCGAATGCCCTCATCTGCCGTGAATCCGGATCGGGGATGTTCGTGACGCTCTTCTTCTGTATCCTTGAACCCGCGGAAAGAACCCTTTCCTACGTAAACGCCGGCCATAACCCGCCGATGCTTGCAAGGGCGGACGGATCCCTCAGCGAACTTCCGGCCTCCGGGATTGCGCTTGGGGCTGACGAAGGAGCGGTCTACGAGGAGCGATCTGTCAAGCTCTATCCTGGTGACCTGCTTGTCCTCTATACCGACGGCGTAACCGAGGCGGAAGACGCATCGCAGCAGCAGTTCGGGGACGAGCGGCTGGCGGACCTGGTGAAAGGGCTGCACGATCGCACCGCAGGCGAGGCGCTTGCCGCAATCCAGGACGCAGTGGCAGCCCATACGGGGGCTGCGCCGCAGAACGACGACATGACGCTGCTCGTCATGAAGGTGGGAACATGACAGGCGGTGTGACCCGCAGGCTGACCGTCCCTGCGACGCTCGGGCACCTCGAGGCGCTGACCAGCATGGTCACCGGTCTCCTTAGAGAGCATGGCTTCCCCGAGAAGACAATCTTTGAGATGGATCTTGCCGTTGACGAGGCCTGCACCAACATCATCCGGTATGCCTATACTCCCGGCGAGGGTGAGGTGACGGTGGAGTGCACCGTGACCCCCACCTCCGCGACAGTCTGTATCATCGACAGCGGACACCCCTTCGACCCCCTTGCAGTCGAACCCCCTGATCTCAGTGGCGGGGTGGAGGATCGGCCCATCGGAGGGCTCGGGGTCCATCTCATCCGAAACCTCATGGATACGGTCACATACGAGTATTCAGGGGGCAAGAATATCCTCTGCATGACGAGATTCCGAAAGCCGGGTGAGCCGGCGAGTGAGTCTGATCATTTATGACGAAAGAGCACCAAGAGGAAGAGTGGAGTGGCGTCTGATATTGTGATCCCCTCCGAGTGGGAAGCGGTGCTCCGCGCACTCCGGGACAGGGGATCGGGGATGGTGTACGTGGTCGGTGCCGCAGACAGGGGAAAGACCACGTTCTGCCGCTGGCTGACTTCCCGGCTGGCCAATGTGGCCCTCACAGGCTTTCTTGACTGTGACATCGGACAGTCCACCCTTGGTCCCCCGGCGACCGTGGGACTGGCCCTCTACCAGGACTCGTTCGACTGCCCACGGGCGACCTTTCTCAGGTTCGTTGGCGCGGTGACCCCGAGCGGGCACATGGTCCAGGAGCTTGTCGGGGCACTCCGGCTCAAGGAGCGGGCGAGGGATGAGGGCGCGTCGTTCCTGGTGGTGGACTCGCCTGGGTGGGTAGTGGAGCCGGCGGCACAGGAGTTCCATGTCCGGATGATCGACCTCCTCCAGCCCGACCTGGTGGTGGGATTCGAACGCGGGCCGGAACTCGAGGGGATACTGGTGAACTTCCGCCGCCATCCCCGGATCCAGATCATCGAGTGCACCGCGCCCCCGCAGGTCGTGGAGCGGAAACGCGACTGGAGGCGCCTCTACCGCTTCCAGAAATTCTCGGAGTATTTCGCGAATGCCATCCCGCACGCCAGGTTCCTCTCGGGGCTCGGGGTGCACGGCAGGATGCCCGAGTCCTTCAGGGAGGAGTCATGGAAAGACCTGCTTATCGCCCTCTGCGATGCCGAGATGATGGTGGTCACCCTCGGGCTTGTGGACAGGCTCGACCTCGTGTCAGGCACCCTGGCATTCCGCGCACCACCGCACGATGCGCACCGGGTTGCCACGGTCCATGTGGGGTCCCTCCAGGTAGATCTCAGTAACCCCCCGGGAAGGGTCGTGCAGCGAAGCCAGCCTCGTGCAGCGCGGCAATCAACGCTTCCCGATGAGCCTGACCCCGCACTTCAAGTTCCAGTATCACCCGCATCTGGTGCACGGGGAGGTCGGGGGCGCTCCGTTCCTGATCAATACGGTTGACGACTCCGCCGGCACGGGCGAGGATTTGCAGGAGCGCAGGGAGGGAATGGGCCCCCTCTTCGACAACGACGGCGAGCTGCACCATCCTCCCGCCTGAATACAGACCTTTTTTCAGGATCCTTTCCAGGAGGAAGGTATCCACGTTCCCGCCGCTTATCACGAGGGCCACCTTCTCCCCCTGTGCCAGAGGGACCACACCAGAGAGGAGTGCAGCAAGGGGCGCTGCACCCGCCCCCTCGGAGAGGACTTTCTTTCGCTCGAGGAGCTGGAGCATCGCGCTCGTGATGGCCTCCTCGTCCACGAGCACCACGCTGCTGACACAGTCCCGGAGGACTGGATACGTATGGTCGCCGGTCCGTTTCACCCGTATCCCGTCAGCGATGGTAGGACCGGCCCCGACTTCGACCGGGCCTCCCCGGCGGAGGGCCTCGGCCGCCGAGGGACATGCTGCCGCCTGGACGCCGACCACCCGCGTGCCCGGCCGGGCGGACTTCACCGCACTCGCAATCCCTGAGATCAGTCCGCCTCCCCCGACGGGAACGATCACGAGATCGACGTTCGGAAGGTCTTCGAGGATCTCGAGCCCGATGGTCCCCTGGCCGGCGATGACCAGCGGGTCGTCGTAAGGGTGGATGAAGGTCATTTCCTCGTCGAGGGCCGCCTGCATGGCATGAGCGATGCTCTCCTCAAGGCTGCCGCCCCTGAGGATGACCCTTGCACCATATCCTACCGTGGCTTCCTGCTTGGCGAGCGAGACCCACTCGGGCATGACGATAGTGGCCGCGACACCCGCCATCGAGGCGGCCACGGCGACACCCTGGGCATGGTTCCCGGCGGACGCCGCGATTACGCCGCGTTTGCCGATCTCGCTCCGTTTCCCGAATATCCGGTTGGCCGCGCCGCGGACCTTGAAGGACCCTGCCTTCTGCATGGTCTCAAGCTTCAGGTACACCTCGCCACCGGTCATCTCAGAGAAGGTGGGGGAATACACGAGGGGGGTGCGGATCACCTTTCCCTCCAGGAGAAGTGAGGCAGCCTGGATTTCGGCGAGTGAGACCATGGATGATAGGTTCTGCCGCTCCTGGACATTAAGGATTCGGGGGTGGTACAAGGGCCTGTCTCGCCCGCAGTTTTTTCCCTGTTCATACCATAGGTGGTAAAAAGGGACACACCATGCATTACGTCGTCACCGGTGGCGCCGGGTTCATTGGGTCGCATCTCTGCGAGGCACTGGCGCACGCCGGTCACCACTTGACGATCATCGATGACCTCTCCTCGGGAAAGATGGAGCACATCTCCCCGCTCCTGCCGAGTCCACGGGTGAATTTCATCCAGGACACGGTCCAGGACTTCCCCTCGCTTCTTGACTATTTCCACGGTGCGGACGGGGTCTTCCACCTTGCGGCGATGGTATCGGTCCCGCGGTCCATCGCGCATCCCCTTGCGAGCCACGAGGTCACACTCACCGGCACCCTCAACGTGCTCCTTGCCGCAAGGGATGCCGGCGTGAAGCGGGTGGTACACGCGTCTTCTGCTGCCGTGTACGGAAACCTCCCGGGTCTCCCCAAGAGGGAGGACATGCCGGTCGACCCACTCTCCCCATACGCGGTTGCCAAGTACGCGGGGGAGCGGTACTGCAGGGTGTTTTCGCTTCTTTTCGGCCTGCAGGCGGTATCCCTTCGATTCTTCAATGTGTACGGCCCGAGGCAGGACCCATGTTCCGACTATGCAGCGGTCATCCCCAGGTTCATCGCGAGGATACGGGCAGGAGAGGCACCCCTGATCTACGGTGACGGGGGCCAGACACGGGACTTCGTCTACGTAAAGGACGTAGTCACGGCAATGATCAAAGCAATGGAGTCAGATGTGTGCGGGGTCTTCAACATTGCATCAGGGAGCGAGACCCGCGTCGACCAACTGGCCTCGATGCTCATGGACCTCCTTGGGTGCAGGCTGGACCCGGTCCATTGCCCCGAGAGGCCCGGCGAGGTGAGGCGGTCTGTTGCAGACATTTCCCTGGCAGAGGCCACGCTTGGGTATTCTCCGCGGTTCACGTTGAGAGAAGGGCTTTCTGATACCCTCGCCTCGATGGAATGATACCCGGGCGTCAGGCCGCGTGTTTCACAATGCTTATGCAGGGTAGTCGATTAAAAGTCAATGCATGAAAGTACGCTTCTTCTTATTTCTCCTTGTCATGGGAGCCGCGCTTCTCGCCAGCGGGTGCATTATCCCGGAAAAGGAACAGCCAAAGGCATCCGCGGCCAGCGTGACGCTCACGGGGGCCGTAAAGGCCATCGATGCGGATCTCGCAGGGGTGCGGGCACTCAACCTCGCAAGTGCCGATCGGCTGTCCCGGACAGGGCTCGTCGGCCCTTCGGCAGAAGCTGTCCTCCGCGAGAAACTTGACGCGCTCCCATGGGCACTCTCGTCTGTCACGATCTCCCCTGAGGGAATCATTGTCGCCGCGGTCCCGGAGCATTACCGCGAGATCGTCGGGAGGGACGTGAATTACCAGGGACCGGTCCAGGAAGCCCTTGCCATGAAGGTGCCCCGGGTAAGCGAAGTCTTCATGATGGAGGAAGGGTTTGCCGGGATCTCACAGAGTGCCCCGGTATTCTCGTCAAACGGCACCTACCTTGGGTATACCGACGTGACGTACCGCCCCGAGACCCTCATTGGGAGGGCCATTGGGCCCGTGGTGGAGGGGACGGACTATGACATCTGGGTGACCCAGACAGACGGGACGGTCATCTACGACACGACGCAGGAGGAGATAGGAAAGAACCTCTTTTCTGATCCTGTCTACCAGGAACCAGGACTCCAGGAGTTTTTCAGGAGGGTGGTATCGGAACCCTCGGGAACAGGCTCCTACCGGTTCTGGGGCCGCGGGTGGGACAGGGAGATCGAAAAAGAGGCCTCCTGGGAGACCGCCGGAATTGACGGGGCAGCATGGCGGGTGGTGCTGACGGAGGGAAAGATCCCGCCCCGCAGCGCGGCGACTTCCTCCGCGAGGAATGCCTCCCTCGCAGAACTGAAAGACCTCGATTCGTACGTGCGGTCCGCTGTTGCATTTGCCGCGAGTGAGGGAAGAGAGGCTGCCCTCAGGGAGTTCAATGATCCAGTCGGCCGGTTTGTGGACGGAGACCTGTATATTTTCGCGTACGACATGAACGGGACGGTATTTGCGCTGCCCTTCCAGCAGGGCCTCATCGGGCAGAACCGCCTTGATGTCCATGACGTACACGGCGTTGCCTTCGTCAGGGCGCTTGTGGGGGCAGCCTCACGCGGGGGCGGGCACGTGTACTACGTGTACCCCAACCCCGCTGCAGGATTCGCCGAGGAACTGAAGATCTCTTCAGTGGTGCCGGTGGACGATGACTGGTTCCTTGGATCCGGGATCTATCTCTCCCATGTGAACGCAACCTTCAGCCGGCAGGAGAAGGACGCACTCATGCAGAGGGTGCATGCGGCCCGTGACTTTGCCCGGAAGGAGGGAATGGGCGTTGCCCTCGCTGCGTTCAATGACCTTTCAGGCAAGTGGGCACCCGGAGGAGACTACGTCTTTGCGTATGCGATGAACGGGACGACGCTCGCGCTTCCCCACCAGCCTGAGCTGATCGGAACCAGCCGCCTTGGATTCCTTGACCACTACGGGGTCGCGATCATCGACTGGGAGATCGAAGTGGCACGCGCTGGCGGGGGGTTCGTCTACGTGGTGTACCTGAACCCTGATACCGGGTCCGAGGCCCTGAAGCTCTGTTACGTGGTGCCGGTGGATGACGAATGGTTCGTTGGGTCGGGAGTGTACGGGCCGGAGGTGTGAGGAGGGAGGTCCAGTTCAACCCGTGGATTATTTGTAATACGGACACTTCCCGACAGGACCCCCCGCAGTTGGCGCCCTGGCCCCAACTGCTCTATCCGGGTCCAGGGACGCTATTGGAGCGGAAAAGCGAGCCCCCCGGAGGTCGTCATTGAAGGAGTAATATTGTGTTCCCCTCGCAATGAGACGATACCGGGATCTAAGACCATAAGGAGTATCTCTTTCCGGTATCTCCCCCGCAGCAATGGACTATAAGGCCATTGCTGATCCAAAAAGAACCATATGGATAACCTTGTAATCCGGGCGGCGCGGAAGGATGAGGTTGGGGTCTTCATCGAGTGGGCGAGAAGAGAGGGATGGAACCCGGGGCTGCATGACGGGGAGTGCCACTACGCGGTTGACCCGGCCGGGTGGTATATCGCGGAGGCGGATGGGGAGATCGCCGGGACGGTTGCGGTCAGCAATTACGATTCCCGGTTCTCCTTTGGGGGGTTCTTTGTCATCAGGGAAGATATGCGGTCCAAGGGTCTTGGCTGGCAGCTCTCGAGTGCAGCCATCCGGCACGCGGGCAACCGGAACCTTGGAATCGACGGGGTCTACGAGATGCAGGAGAAGTATTCTTCGCGGATGGGGTTTCGCTTCGCATACCGGAACATCAGGTGGCGGGGCATTGCGGATGGAAGGAGGCAGGCCGGGCTCTGCTCCGTGCAGGATGTGCCCTTTTCCGCTCTCGTTGCGTACGATGCCATCCATTTCCCCGCGGAACGGGGCCGCTTCCTGGAGCGGTGGATCCACATGCCGGGGTCATGGTCATCTGCATTTGTGGATGGAGGGGCTCTCCGGGGCTACGGCGTGATCCGGAAGTGCTTCGAGGGATTTAAGATCGGCCCGCTCTTTGCCGACACGCCGGAGATTGCCGAGAGTATCCTTGAGGACCTGACCGGGTGGGATGAGGTGAGGGGACATCTGTTCTTCTTTGACACCCCGGAGCCGAACCGCGAGGCGGTGGCTATGGCGCAGGACCGGCGAATGGAGGAGGTCTTTGGCACTGCCAGGATGTACACGAGGGAGATCCCGCCGCTTCCGGTCGGCCGGATCTTCGGAGTCACCACGTTCGAGATGGGGTGAGAGGGAGGAGCCAGGGGCTGTTGCGAGCGAGAAAATCCGGGGTTCCTGGCGTTATTCTCTCTTTCTCATCGCTACCGCACAGCCAGCGCCCACGGCAAGAAGGAGGAGCCTTGCGGGTTCGATTCCTGCCCTCGCCGTGGGAGTAGCGGGGGGGGTCTCCGTAGTCTTTGGTATTGTGGTTGCCGGGGTTGCGGGTGTCGTGGTGACGGTGCTGACGATGGTGGTATTGGCAGGGAGCGGGCCAAGCAGGGCAAACGTTCCGCTGATGGTGACAGGAGCCGTCACGGTGGTGTTTCCAATCGTCGAGGGAAGGCTGGTCCAGTTTCCGCGGTCATGGGAGGCGATGACGAGCCCCTCCGCGGGAGTCCCCACAGGGATGCGGAACTCGATCCTGCCCGGGGGAGAAAAATATGTGTCCTGTGGAACAAGGGTGTAGGGGCCGGAGAGGACCCGCGTCCCCCGCGCCGGGTCTTCGGCCGGCACCATGAGGAACCCGACCGGTTCCGCACGCGAGACCGTGATGCTGACCATGCCGTCGGCTGACGTGAACGTGCGCCATTGCTCGGGGGGAGGCGCCGCAGTTGAGGCAGCGGGCACGCTGCTCCCTGCAGGGGATGGTTCTGGCCCCCCGATGGGGATGTTCTTGTAGAGGGCCTGCGTCCCGTCGACGAGGGCTGCAATGGTGATGGTCCCGGCAGTGAGGCCCTCGACCACGAACGATATCTCCGAGTTTTTCGACCCCTGCGTAGTCCCGGTCACCTGGAGCTGAGCGGTGATGCTCCTTGCGGTGGGAAGGGAGGTTCCCGAGAGCCGGAAGTAATCGTAGGTCCCCGGCGTGATATCGTAATGCTTTGTGGTGGAGAACTGGCCATCCCTGGACTGCCCCGAGACCGTGACGATGGTCGACTCCTTCATCACCTCGAGACGGTTCGTCGAGGTGCCCGAGAGGGTCGCGGTGATGCTGCTCTTCTTCAACGCAAACGGCATTACGAACTGGCTCATCTGGAACCGGAACTCGGAGTTGGGCTGGACGGCGCAGTCGGCCTGCACCAGGAGCGAGAACGAAGAGTTCCCCGGGAGGTCACGGACGGTCACGAATATGGGCTGGCCGTTTACAATCGCGTCAGGCCTCTCGGTGATCGTCACCGCGGCAGCAGGGAGGACAAGGGATACCAGGATGAAGAGCACGAATACGCAAATAAATCTCATTGGAACCACCCTTTGTGGGACAGGGAGAAGTAGGAAGAGTTCGCGAGTGCATTATTGCAGGGGGTAAGGCAGACTTTGACGCGACTCCCTGTAACCCTGGCGTGGCCATCGGTCCGGGGCGTCACGGCCCCCTGCGGGCAACAATTATTTTTCTGGTCCGGGCAACGCCAGGGAGTCATCACGTCAGCCCCCTTCTGGCCAGCGCATCGAGTATCCGCTCACCGGCATGCCCGTCGCCGTAAGGGTTCTCCCAGCCGCGGTCGCGGGAGCGCATCTCCCGGGCGCTCTCCAGGATGGTCATGGGATCTGTCCCGGCGAGCACGTTTGATCCCACTTCCAGGGTCTCGGGCCGCTCGGTGTTCTCCCGAAGCGTGACGCAGGGGACGCCAAGCACGCAGGCCTCCTCCTGGATCCCTCCGGAGTCAGTGAGGATAAGGGCGGCTTTTGACTCGAGGAGAAGGAATTCCAGGTACCCGAGGGGAGGGACGATGCGGATTCCCCTGGTGTCCAGCCCAAACTCCCTTGTCATCTTCGCAGTCCGGGGGTGGACCGGGAAGATGACCTGCATGCCGGTCTCCTCTCCCACCGCGCTGAGGCCTTCGAGGATTCCCGCCAGGCGGCCCCTGTCGTCGACGTTCTCGGCACGGTGGGCGGTCACGAGGATAAAGTCCCCCTCCCTGGTCTCCATCCGCTCCATCACGCCCGTCTTCTTTTGCGCGATCTCCAGGTTCTGGAAGACTGCGTCCACGACGGTGTTCCCGGTCACGAATATCTTCTCTTCGGGTATCCCTTCGCCTCGAAGGTACCTGGCGGCGGTCTCTGTGGGTGCGAAGAGGAGGTCACTCACATGGTCCGCGACGATCCGGTTGATCTCCTCTGGCATCCGGCGGTCAAAGGACCTCAGGCCAGCCTCGACGTGGCCGACCGGGATATGGAGTTTGGCAGCCGCAAGCGCTCCCGCGAGCACGGTATTCGTGTCGCCCTGGACGAGGACCGCATCGGGCCGGTGCCTGAAAAAGACCTGCTCGGCGCCGGCAAGGATCTTTCCTGTCTGTTCCCCGTGCAGACCTGAGCCGGCATCGAGGTTGTACTCCGGCGCCGGCAGTTCCAGGTCCTCAAAAAAGACCCTGTCCATCTCGTACGAGTAGTGCTGCCCGGTATGGAGGACGAAGAAAGGGATCTGCCGTCGCCCGCACTCCCGTATGAGTGGGGAGAGCTTGATGATCTCGGGTCGGGTGCCGAGCACGAGGCAGATCATGATCACCCTGAAAGGTGGGGGACTGAAGAATAAAAAGGGGGAGGAATGAAGGCTGCCACGCATGCCGGGATGCGGGCCCTTTGGCCCGGTGCCAGACAGCAGATCATTCCGGGGAGCGTTTTCCGTGCGGCCGCCAGGCGGGATGGGACCGCACAGGTTCACCGGTATTCGTAATTTCGCTCGTAGAATGACAGGTATTCGCCTGATATCACCCTTTCCATCCATTCCTGGTGGTCCAGGTACCAGCGGACGGTCTTTTTTATGCCTTCCGGAAACGGGGTTGCAGGCTCCCACCCGAGTTCGCGGGAGATCCTGGTCGAGTCGATCGCATACCGCCGGTCGTGGCCTGGCCGGTCCTTCACGAACTGGATCAGGCTCTCGTTGATCCCCGGGTCCCCTGTCTCCTCTCGCAGGAGGGAGAGGAGGAGTCTTACGATCGCGATGTTCTCCCACTCGTTGTTCCCGCCGATGTTGTACACCTCGCCGGGCCTGCCGGCAGAAAGGACCACCTCTATCGCCCGGCAGTGGTCCTCGACATAGAGCCAGTCCCGGACGTTCTTGCCGTCCCCGTAGACCGGAAGCGGGCGGTGCTGCAGGGCGTTTCTGATCATCAGGGGGATCAGCTTCTCGGGGAACTGGTAGGGGCCGTAGTTGTTTGAGCACCGGGTGATAAGGACCGGCATCCCAAAGGTGTCGTGGTAGGCCTTTGCGATCATGTCCGCGGCAGCCTTGCTCGCCGAGTAGGGGCTGTGGGGGTCAAGGGGGGTCTCTTCGGTGAAGTATCCTTCCGGCCCGAGCGACCCGTACACCTCGTCGGTCGAGACCTGGAGGAACCTGGAGCCAGGGAGCCATTCGCCTTTCCGGTGCCAGGCAGCCCGTGCCGCATCGAGGAGGGTGCAGGTCCCAAGGATATTCGTGCGGAGGAAGAGCTGGGGGTCCTCGATGGAGCGGTCGACATGGGACTCGGCCGCGAAGTTGACGACGGCGTCGATCTCATGCTCCGAGAAGAGCGAGTCTGCGAGGGGGCGGTCCCCGATATCCCCCTTCACGAAGGTGAACCGCTCCCGCTCCTTCTTTCCAAGCGCTGCGAGGTTCTCGAGGTTCCCTGCATACGTGAGGGAGTCGAGGCCTACGACGGAGATTTCAGGGTGGGTCCCAAGGACGTGGTACACGAAGTTGCTGCCGATGAACCCGGCGACCCCGGTGACAAGGAGGTGATTCAAGGGACCCCTCCCATCTCTTCGAGGTACGTCCGCGTCGCCTCCTCCCACGGGGGGAGATCTTTTCCCCTCACCTCGGCAGCCCCGAAGTTGTCGAGGACCGAGTAAGCAGGTCTTCGGGCGGGGGTCGGGAACTCGTTGCTCCTTGCAGGAAGGAGCACGCCCTTCCACCCCGTTGCATCCAGGATACACTTCGCCCATTCGTACCGCGAGCATGATCCCCCGTTGGTGAGGTGGTAGAGCCCGAACTGCCCTGTCTCCAGGAGGTCGAGGGTGGCACCTGCCAGGTCACGCGTGGAGGTGGGCGAAGAGACCTGGTCGCCCACCACCTTCAGGCGATCGTTCTGGCGGCTCCATTCGATCACCTTCTGCACGAAATTGGTGTTCCCGGGTCCAAAGACCCAGGAGGTCCTGATAAGGAAGTAGCGCCTGGAATGGCCGCGTACAGCCTGCTCTCCCAGGAGCTTGCTCTCCCCGTATCTGCTGAGGGGATTCGGGCGGTCGGCGATCGTGTAGGGGCGCGAGGAGAGCCCGTCGAAGACGTAGTCGGTTGAGTAGTGGACGAGGATGGCCCCTCCCTCACTTGCCGCGAGCGCAAGGTTTCGCACCGCGAGGCCGTTGACGAGGAATGCCCGCTTCCATTCGCGCTCGGCCTCGTCGACGGCGTTGTAGGCGGCGCAGTTGACGATGGCGTCTGGGCGGCAGCGGAAGATGGCGTCGCGGACTGATCCTGAATTTGTGATATCGAGCTCGCGGGAAGTGAACGGAGTGGTATCGTAACCCCTCAATGCGGCCTGTTTTGCCATCTCCTGTCCAAGCTGCCCCCCCGCACCGGTGATCATGACTTTCATCGGGAGGGCCTCCGGGAGGTACTGCCAGGGGTCAGAGTGGCAGGCCAGTCGTTTGAGTGATGCCTGCACCCTTGCCTCTGCATCGGAGACCCGATGAGTGGTGTGCGATGAGGACTAGGATTGTGTATTCCTTCATGGAGGTTGAGGAGAGTGTTCTTCTGCATGATCATCTGTTCGCCCCCTGGAAGAGGAACGGGCTCTCGATATCCGAGAAGAGGGGGAGGCGTGCGTCCTTGTCGGAGAGAAGGGGTGCCGCGATCCCGTGCTCCGAGAGGGGCCATGGGATTGCGAGGTCGGGGTCGTTCCATCGGATGCCGGCATCGGCCTCGGGGTGATAGTATTCGCCTGTCTTGTAAAGGATCTCGGTCCTTTCCGAGAGGGCAAGGAACCCGTGGGCGAACCCCACGGGGACGTAGAGCAGCCGGTGGTTCTCCTCGGAGAGGATGAAGGACTCGTGGCGCCCGAACGTGGGCGAGCCTCTCCTGATGTCCACGATCACGTCATATATTGCCCCTCTCGCGACCCGGACAAGCTTACTCTGAGAGAAGGGATACTGGAAGTGTAACCCCCGCAGGACCCCTTTCGCCGACCGCGAATGGTTGTCCTGGACGAACTCTTCGGGGATGCCGAGCGCCGCCATGTCTCTTCTCGTGTACGACTCGAGGAAGAACCCGCGGTCGTCGCCAAAGACGCGGGGCTCGATCAGGAATGCGCCCGCGAGAGCGGTCGGGATGGGAGTGAACTTGCCAGAGGCCATATCTCATCCCTGCCCGGGAGTATTCGTATCATTCTCTGCAAGTTCTGCCAAGTACCGGCCGTACTCTGTGTTCTTCAGGCCGTCTGCGAGCGCCAGGAGCCGGTCCTTCCCGATGAACCCCTGCCGGTACGCGATCTCCTCGATGCAGGCCACGTAGAGTCCCTGCCTCTTCTGGATGGTCTCGATGTAGTTTCCTGCCTCGAGGAGCGAGTCGTGGGTGCCGGCGTCGAGCCACGCCATCCCCCGCCCGAAGACAAGCACGAAGAGCTCGCCCCTCTTCATATACTCCCTGTTCAGGTCAGTGATCTCGAGTTCTCCCCTGGCAGAGGGTGAGATAGACTTTGCGATCCCGACCACCCGGTTGTCATAAAAGTACAGGCCTGGGACCGCGTAGTGCGACTTTGGTTTTGCCGGTTTCTCCTCGATCGAGAGAGCCCGCCCGTCAGGTCCCACTTCCACCACTCCATACGGGCGGGGGTCCCGGACCCAGTACCCGAAGATGGTCGCACCCTCTTTCTGTGCAGCCGCCTTCCTGAGGAGTTCAGAGAAGTGCTGCCCGTAGAAGATGTTGTCCCCGAGGACGAGTGCCACTCTGTCGCGGCCGATGAATTGTTCTCCGACGATGAAGGCCTCCGCGAGGCCTCCGGGTCTCTCCTGGACGGCGTACGAGAACGAGAGCCCGATCTGGCTTCCGTCCCCCAGAAGTTCCCGGTAGAGGGGGAGGTCCCTGGCCGTGGAGATGATGAGGATCTCGCGGATGCCCGAAAGCATCAGGACCGAGAGGGGGTAGTAGATGAGGGGCTTGTCGTATACCGGGAGGAGGTGCTTTGAGACCGACTTCGTGATGGGGTAGAGGCGGGTCCCAGACCCGCCGGCGAGGATGATGCCTTTCATGGGTATTCGCTGTGAATAAAGGTCTCGCCGGAGGTGTTTTATAGGTTGTTGCGGGGATGGGGTGAGAGTGGCGAGCTGGGGGCGATATCCCCTGTTTTTTGCTCCCTCGCTGTGTGGTGTGGAGGACTGAATTGAGGGATTTCTCTCTCTCAGACCTATTCAGCAACCGAGCCGCCGGGGGAGCGCCTCATAGGGGGGCGGCGGCGTGGCATCGCATAAGGAAACATGGGGGCGGATTTCCCCAAAAAGTGTGGTAAGATCGCCAATCCTGCCCATATATGAGAGCGAAGAGCTATTTTGATTCAGTGTGGGGACAGGCACACCCTTCTCCCACAGAGTGACTGTCGGGGAGACGAGTCCCCCTGCCAAAGATGCAATCGGCCTGTACATCGAGGATACAGGGAAATCCATGTTTCAGGTATGAGGGAAAAAGATCAATCCACTGCCCCGCAGCGTGCAAGTGAAGGAGTAATCAGCGAAGCCCGGTATCTTCCTCCTGGACTCTTTCCAGGAGTGATTCGAGTTCCGGGTCAAGAAGGTCTTCATGCGTCCATCCGGGAGGATACCACGTGACCGCAGCTCCCGCATCTTCCTCGTATCCACATACACCATCCCTCGGCGAGTTGCTGATCACATCTATGCACCATGGATCATGATCAGAGTTCACCACACACCTGCGGCAGAGGTGGGTGCAGGATTCTCGATCGTCATCACTCAGCCGGAATTCTGCCGGACTCCCGCATATATCGCAGGATACTTTGGGAAGATTGTTCCTCGAAAGGAGGCAGAGGGTACCATTCGGGGGAGAGGCAGGATAGACATCGATGACATTCAGGTCAAGGGTGGTCGTAGAACCAAAATCGTATTCATAGAGGAATTGCACACCCGGGGAGAGTACGCGGGAGAGAGAAACCCCCATGTCCATCTCGCCATATTCCGCGCTGCGTGTGAACCTCTGGCCCTGGATGATAAATTCACTGAGGTGACCGCAGCATTCAACCCAGACGTCGCGGATAAGCGAGTCGAGTGTGGCAAGGGTGCAGGATTTGTGGGCAAGCAGGAGGAGCCAGTACGATCCCATCCGGTGGCCCTGCACTGCGATGAGAAAAGCAGGGTTCTTGCGCCTGGGCCAGGCCTGTGCTTCGAGACACTGTCTGGCGTGTGATACCGCATCCTTCTTCTTTATTGTCTTCCTGCAAAGCAGGCAGGTACCTTGAGAACCAGGAGGTGGCATCTCCTGAATATTGTCCTTTAGGGTAATAATAAATTGGAACTGCTATCAGATGTCCTGTCTTCCGGTCTCCTTCATTCAGGGTGTTTTAGGGGGAGATTGGCAATAGTGAGGGTGAATCGATGAAGGTCCATCTTTTTTTCACGATGGATTTATTGTGCATCATGGCGTTTTTTATTTCAGGTGGGTTGAGAGTCGCCTTCCCATCCTCATAAGGGTCTATCGTGAACACATGATTGAGTACGGAAGAAATATCCTGGGAAGGGGTCTCCAGGTATTTGAACCGGTGATTCTGGGATTTCCATCAAGGGAGAGGATGCACCAGGAGGATTTCCCTGGGGCGAGGATAGGGGACAACGCAGTTCTCAGGTCGGGGACAATCATCTACTGCGATGTAGAGATTGGTGATGGGTTCCAGTGTGGACATACCGTGCTGATCCGTGAGAGAATGCGCATCGGAAAAAATACCGCTGTCGGGTCCTCTTCCGTGATCGAGGGATATGGGAGCATCGGGGACGAGGTCCGCATCCAGAGCATGGTGTTTGTACCCACCCACACGGAGATAGGAAACCACGTCTTCATTGGCCCGGCAGCAGTCCTGACAAATGACCGGTACCCCCCCACCGGGAAGCCTGAACTGAAAGGCCCTGTGATCGGGGATTTCGCAGTCATCGGAGCCCATGCAACGGTCCTCCCGGGTATCCGGATCGGGGAGGGGGCAGCGGTGGCGGCTGGTGCGGTGGTCACGAGGGACGTTCCCGCAGGGAAGATGGCAGTGGGGGTCCCCGCCACCCTTCGGGACATCCCCCCTGAGATGAGGAGGAGAATGGAATGATCCCTGTAGGAAGGCCCAGCATTGGCCGGGAGGAGGAGGAAGCGGTGACACGCGTGCTCAGGTCAGGGATGCTTGCACAGGGCCCCGAAGTCGCCGGTTTTGAGGACCAGTTTGCCCGGTATTGTGGGGCACGGCATGCAGTAGGGGTAAACTCCGGTACCGCGGCACTCCATGCAGCTCTCGCGGCGCTTGGGATCGGCGCCGGCCACGAGGTGATCGTGCCCGCGTTCACGTTTTTTGCCACGGGTTCGGCAGTATGCATGTGCGGGGCAAGGCCGGTCTTTGCGGACGTGGACCCTGATACCTTCAACCTCTCTGTAGGCAGTGTCCAGGAGTTGCTCTCCCAGAGGACGCACGCGGTCATTGGTGTCCACCTGTTCGGCCAGCCCTGCGAGGTGAGACCGCTGCGTGAATTATGCGAAGAAAGGGGGATCCCGTTCATCGAGGACGCCGCGCAGGCCCACGGTGCCGAATACCACGGAAAGAGAGCAGGAGGACTGGGGACCGCGGGATGCTTCTCTTTTTACCCGACAAAGAACATGACCTCCGGGGAAGGCGGCATGGTGACGCTGGACGACGAAGTCCTGGCAAAAAGAATACGCATGTTCATCAACCACGGCCAGGAGGAGAAGTACCTCCATACCTGCCTTGGGTACAACTTTCGGATGACGGATATCGCCGCTTCGATTGGAAAGGAGCAGTTGAAGAAACTCGACGGGTTCAATCGCAGGAGGAGGGAGGTTGCACGATACTACGACACCCACCTCCGCAGGGAAGGGATTCTCACGCCCTCGGTCGCACCCGGCATGACCCACGTATACCACCAGTACGTGATCAGGGTAACAGGGGACTTCCCCCTTTCCCGGGACGAACTGGCCAGATACCTGGGGGACAAGGGGGTTGGGACGGCGGTGCATTACCCCGTCCCCCTCCACCGGCAGCCCGTGTTCTCAGGGTTTGCCGGGAATACCGGGTGCCCTGCGGCAGATGAACTCGCGGGAGCGGTGCTCAGCCTTCCGGTACACCCGCAGGTCACTGATGAAGAGCGTGCGTACATATGCCGCGTAATTCAGGAGGTGCCCTGAAATGGACGTAGGGGTGATAGGAGTCGGGCTGATGGGGAGGAACCACGTCCGGGTATATTCGGAGTTGAAACAGGCAGGCACTGTGTATCTTTATGACCTCAACCGTGAGGCGGCCATGGGGGTCGCCCTTGCGTTTGAGGCAACACCCTGTGACTCGCTTGAGGAACTCCTGAGGTCGGTTGATGCCGTGAGCGTGTGTGTCCCCACCCCGTACCACCGGGCAACGGGAGCGCAGGTGATCTCGGCCGGGGTGCACATGCTGGTCGAAAAGCCAATCAGTGCAACGGAGAGAGAGGCGCGGGAGCTCCTCTCCCTCATGGACGGTGACACGATTGTGGGTGTCGGGCATATCGAGCGGTTCAATCCCATCGTCGGAGAGATCCGCCGGATCATTCGAAAACCCCTCTTTGTGGAGATGAACCGGCACAACCCTGCCTCGTCACGTCCGATGGGATCCTCGGTGATCGAGGACCTGATGATCCACGACCTTGACATCCTCCAGCACGTGCTCTTTTCTGGCGACTACGATCTCTCTGCCGCCGGGAGCCTTGATGCGGCATCCGCGCTCTTTCGTTTCAACTCGACTTCTGCCTTCATCTCGGCCAGCAGGAAGTCTTCAAAGAAGATACGCCGAATCTATATCGAGGAGGAGGATCTCACGCTCGAGGGGGATTTCATGAACCAGGAGGTCTTCACCTATTACAAGCCCGAGCATTACCGCGTTGAGAACGAGAGGTATGTGCAGGAGAATATCATCGAGAAGGTGATGGTGAACAAGGTCGAACCGCTCAAGGTGGAGCTTTCGACTTTTCTCGACTGTGTGAAGAGGGGGTCACCGTTCCCGGTCACGCCCGAGCAGGCGACCAGGAACCTGGCCCTCTGCGAGGAGATCAAGTCGAGCCTCCAGGGGAGATAGATGGCACGGGGACTGGCGGAGGCCTTTGTGGAGAGGGGGCCAATCCGGACTATCGGGGTGGTGGGGATGGGGTACGTCGGCATTCCTGCCGCCGTACTCTTTGCAGAAGTCCCGCAGTATAGGATGGTATATGGGTTCCAGCGGGACTCTGCCACGTCCGGCTACAAGATCTCCATGCTGAACCGCGGCGAGAGCCCGCTTGGCGGTGATGAGCCGGGTCTTGCCGCCCTTATCCAGAAAGTCGTTGCTGCAGGGAAGTTTTCCTGCACCGCAGACTTTTCGCAGATCGCCTCGTGCGATGCGGTCACCATCGCGATCCAGACGCCGTTTCTTGACCCTTCGGACCTCCTCCCCGACTTTTCTGCTCTCGAGGAGGGCATCCGCCTCACCGGGAGGCACCTTTCCAGGGGGACGCTTGTCGTGATTGAATCCACGGTCACGCCCGGGACTACCGCCGGTATCGCCCGCCGGATCCTCGAAGAGGAGTCGGGGATGGTCGCGGGCAGGGACTTCGGCCTTGCCCATGCCCCCGAGCGGGTGATGGTCGGGCGGCTGATCAGGAACCTGCAGGACCACGACCGGGTCGTGGGGGGGATCGACGACGCGAGCACGGCAAGGGCTTGCGAGCTCTATTCCCCGATCCTTGTGCAGGGCCGGATCATCCCGATGTCCGCTACCGCCGCCGAGGTCGAGAAGACCGCAGAGAACACGTTTCGCGATCTGCAGATCGCGGCCGCGAACCAGCTCGCCCTCTACTGCGAGGCGATGGGGGTGAACTTCTACGATGTCCGGGAAGGGATCGCATCTTTGAAAGAGGAAGGCGTGACCCGTGCGATCCTCTGGCCCGGAGCGGGGGTAGGCGGGCATTGTCTCACCAAGGACACCTATCACCTGGAGCGGGGAGTGAAGGTGCTTGGGAGGGACCTTGACTGGCCGGAGGGGGAGAGATCGCTGTTTCTCTCGGCCCGGGCGATCAATGATTTCATGCCAGCCCACATGTTCCACCTCACCCGTGACGGGCTGGCACGGGCGGGAAAGGGGGTGGCGTGTTCGAGGGTTGCAATCCTTGGATGGGCATTTATCCCGAACTCCGATGATGCCCGGAACACGCCATCGGAGGTGTTCCGCGATATCGTCGTATCTTCCGGCGGGGAAGTGAGCGTCCACGACCCCTGGGTTGAGGATTACCCTGGTGTTACGCTCTCGAGAGATTTTGGGCAAGTGATAGGGGGAGCGGACGCAGTCGCCATTTTCACCGGCCACCGCGAGTATTTCTCGCTTGACCCTGCCTGGCTCCGGGAGGCGACAGGACACCCGCACCCCGTCATCGTGGACGGGCGCAACGTGATTGACCCTGACGCGTTCATCCGGGAGGGCTGGGTATACAAGGGCATCGGGAGGGGCGACAAGAACTCGCACGAGTTATTTCCCTGAAATGATCCTTCTCCTCTGTCTGATACCATGATAAATTTATCACCATTTTCTTAAGAATGACATAAATATAGATCCAACCAAATACTAAATTATGGCAGAAATTATCCAGATGGATAAAAATGGGCGTGTTGTCATACCAGGAAAAATCCGGAAAAAGTTCCGGACCCGGAAATTTTTCCTTGAAGCAAACGAGGATCGAATCGAGCTAATCCCGGTCAAGTCCCTCGAATCGATATTTGGAACTGTCCCGGAACTTGATCTTCCCCGGATATACCGCGAACACGAAGAGGAGAAGGATGAGGAATAGGCACCTCCTTATCGACTCTTTCATATGGCTGGAGATTGTCCAGGGTTCAGAGAAGGGAAAACAGGCACTCGAGATAATGGATGGAGCAGAAGCCATTCACACGTCAGTGGTGAATCTCTACGAAGTCTCGTACAGGCTTCGCACACTCCGAGATGAAGCCACTGCACACGACCTCATCACGACAATCTCTTCCCATGCCATCATACACCCGGTGGACCGTGAAATTGCCCTGGCAGCCGCACCGCTCAGGCTTCTCCATGGGTATGGTGCCGTCGATGCTCTCTACCATGCGACTGCCGAGGTCCATAATCTGGAAATGCTCACCGGGGACCAGCATTTCAGGGACATTGAAAGGGCAATTCTCATCTGATAAACGCACAATGCCGATGAAAGGTACCATGAAAATCGCCACGATCGTCGGGGCCCGCCCCCAGTTCATCAAGTGCGCCCCGCTCTCCCGGGAACTGCGGAAAGAGCACACCGAGGTGCTCATCCACACCGGGCAGCATTATGACCCGGAGATGTCGGATGTCTTTTTTTCAGACCTTGCCATCCCTGAACCGGACTACAACCTCGGCGTCGGCTCCGGCCCGCAGGGGGAGCAGACCGGGGAGATACTTTCCCAGGTCGAGGAGGTGCTGCTTGAGGAGAAGCCTGATATGGTAATCGTCTTTGGTGACACAAACTCGACCCTTGCCGGAGCCCTTGCGGGTGCAAAGCTCCACATCCCTGTCGCCCACGTCGAAGCCGGCCTCCGGAGTTTCGACAGGACCATGCCCGAGGAGATCAACCGGGTCGTGACCGACCACGTCTCCGACCTCCTCTTCTGCCCGACCGAGACTGCCGTCCGGAACCTTGCCCGCGAGGGTATCACGAGGGGTGTTCACCTTTCCGGGGACGTGATGGTCGACGCCCTGGAGTACAACCGGAATATCGCAGCGGAGAGATCACGGATTCTTGAACGATTCGGGCTCTCGCCGAAAGGGTATCTTGTGGCAACTGTCCATCGCCCGGCAAACACGGACAACAGGGAGCATATGGAAGCGATCCTGTCTGCGCTCAGAGACTCAGGACAGCCCGTCCTTTTTCCCGTCCATCCCCGGACAAAAAAGATGCTGAATGAATACGGCTACTGGAACATGCTGCCAGGGAACATTATCGTGACAGAACCCCTTGGGTACCTCGATATGCTCCAGGCCATGGCCAACGCGAGGAAAATCCTCACTGATTCCGGCGGAATGCAGAAGGAGGCCTACCTGCTCGGCGTGCCGTGCATCACGCTCCGGGACACGACGGAGTGGGTCGAGACTGTCCGGGACGGGTGGAATGTCCTCGTTGGGGCATACAGAGAGACAATCGTGGACGCGGTGCGGAATTTTTCCCCAATGGGCGAAAGGAGCATGGTCTTTGGGGATGTTGGAGCGAGCGGGAGGATCGCGGGGGTGATCCGTGGGAACCGGAACACCGTTTCGTGATGGACGTGAGGGTGGTTGGTGTGGTATTGTATCCTGCCGGGAGGGGGGAATTCTGTGACAATGGTTGAAAACGACCTCATTAATTGTGGGGATTTATGCGAAGAAAAGAGGGAGGTGACTTACCGGAGCTTCTCGATGAGGTCTTCTTTGGGAATACCTTTCCACACTGCAACTTTCGAGAGGATGTCATTGAGTGTGCCCGGAGCAATTTCATCATGGAGAGGAATTGTAATCGCATGTTCTCCCGCAGGTGTCGTGCATTGAAGCCGGACATGACTAGCCGCTGGCGGACAACCCTGTATTCCAGCCTGGAAAGAACCTTGAGGAGGTCTTTTCCCTTCACAACTGGTAGCCCGGGCAGGAGGATCGACCTCGCATTCCGGGATTGTGAGGATCCGGATTGACTCTCCCCGGTTCAGCTCTTCTTTTCAATGAAGTCCGGGCAGCCTCGCGGATATGTGCCATCAGCTCGTCAAGCGTCCTCCCCTGGGTGAAAATATCTCTCCCGATTCCACGGCCACACCAGAACCTGCCATCAGGATATATTTCGAATTTAACGAGCATGGACATCCTTTGTTGAGATGACGTAACCTGTGGGAATAATGCTTTTATTACAGACACCCCTCGATATGACTGAGTGGGTGGAGACGGTCGAAGACGGGTGGAATGTCCTCGTTGGGGCGGACGGAAGGATTACAAGGGTCCTTCGTAGTTCGTATGTCAGGGGTGATTGAGAAATAATAATCCAGGATACTATACGGTTTAAATTTAAGTCTTCTGATTTTTCATAATTCATGTAAATATCCCTCAAACCCGAGGAAATTTTTATCACTCACCGGATGCCAGTGTAAATTGCGATTTAACTGAAATAATCTGATAAAAACATGAAATACGTCGTCACCGGTGGTGCCGGGTTTATCGGGTCACATATTACGGAATACCTGGTCAATCACGGGCATGACGTGACGGTGGTTGATAATTTATTCTCAGGGAAGAAGGAGAACCTCCGGCATCTGTGTGACAATCCTCATTTTCACTTCATTCAGGGGAGCATCACTGACACTGGACTCCTCAAGGAGGTATGTCGTGGTGCAGATGGCATCTTTCACCAGGCGGCGATTCCTTCCGTCCCGCGTTCGATCAAGGACCCGGTCGCCACGAACGAGGTGAATGTGAACGGGACACTGAATGTGCTGGTCGCTGCACGCGACGCAGGGGTGAAGAAGGTGGTGTATGCGTCGTCGTCGTCAGTGTATGGTGATACGCCCACCCTGCCAAAGGTGGAGGGGATGAATCCCAATCCGAAGTCCCCCTATGCCGTGTCGAAGCTTGCCGGGGAGTATTACTGCCGGGTATTCTCCGAAGTGTACGGGACCAGGACGGTGGCGTTGCGGTACTTCAATGTCTTTGGCCCGAGGCAGGACCCGGAGTCGCAGTATGCAGCAGTGATACCGCGGTTCATCACCCGGACCCTGGCCGGCCAGCCGCCGGTTATCTACGGCGATGGGACCCAGACCCGCGATTTCACGTACGTGAAGGATGTTGTGCAGGCGAACGTGAAGGCGATGGAGAGAAATGCTGAAGGGGTGTTCAACGTGGCATACAATCAGAGGATCTCGCTCTTGGCACTCCTGGACATCATTGCAGAAGAGACCGGGATGCACGTGAACCCAGTGTTTGAGCCTCCCCGAGCGGGAGACATCCACGACTCCCAGGCGGATATCTCCGCTGCACAGAAGGCATTGGGGTATTCACCTGAATACACGGTTGAATCGGGACTGAAAGAAACGATTGCATTGCACAGAAAAAAATGACGGATGATGTGGTGTGCGTGGTCGGCTTCCCCTCGCCGGGGCATTCGCTCAGGATCTGGAGACGCTTCGCGATACTGCCGGACCTTTACGACCTGTTGTATGGTATGGGCGTTCTCCACCAGGGAAAAGGTCTGAGTTTCGTCAATGTGCCGGGCATGCACCTGCTTCCTGCCCGGAACGCATGAAAGATTATTATAGACCGTTTTCCAGAAATGGATACAGCGCCATGACCGGAATTCGTGAACTGATCCTGGGACGGCTGCAGGTGCTCGATGGATTTTCTCGTGTACGGTTCATCCTGCTCTTCGGGTCTGTTGCAGAAGGGAGGGCAGTGAAGGATTCGGATATCGACATCTGCATCTCCTACGACGGATCACGCGAGGACGCATCACGGTTCCGGGTCGCGGCTTTGACCGCCCTGTCTGACGTGAATGCAGACATCCGCATCTTTGAGCAGATACCCCTCGTCATGCGAATCCAGGCCCTGAAGGGTGAGACGATCTATGCTCCTGACCCTGATATCCTGTATGCAGTGGCCTACACCACGATCCGGGATTACGAAGCGTTCCAGCACCGGCTCCAGGACTACATCGGGGAAAAGGCCATCATATGAGTCCCAGCACGATACGCCGCGATCTGGTCAGGATCAAGGTCCAGGAGATCCGTGAGGGAATCGATCTCGTGAGGGCACACATCCCCGGTACGTTCGGGGAATTCTCACGCATGGGTCTTCTGAAGGACGGGATATACAAACGGACCGAGTATGCAATCGAGACGGTGCTCGATATCTGTGCGATCCTGAATGCAGACCTGCGGCTGGGAGTCCCCGGAGAGGACGAGGATATCCTGGCCAATCTCTGCCACAACGGGATCCTCACGCCGGAGATGGTCCAGAAAATCCGGGGGATGAAGGCATTCAGGAATATCGTTGTACACCGGTACGGAACGATTGACGATCGTATCGCATATTCTCTCCTCTTGGACCGGATTGGTGACTTCGAGCTCTTCTGCAGGGATATCGACAGGTTCCTTGCACAGAATTGAGCACGAACGCTGTTTTACTGGCACATCCGCCTGGGATCGCTCCCCTTCCCAACCAGAGCAGGTATCGTCCCTTTCCCTCATACTATTCTTCCAGGAAATATCACGCACGCCCAGAAATAAGATCGCCAGCATGACCGTCTGCGTTGTCGGCCTCGGCTACGTCGGCTTCCCTTCGCCGGGGCATTCGCACGACACCTGGAGGTTATCGTCTATCGCAGGAACCAGGAGGTGGTGGACGCCCTCAACATGACTGTGAAGGGGGATTACTTCGCCATCACCAGGCCGGAGTACATCTGGGGAAAGGGTGATATCTTCCACTATTCGACAATCTTTCCCGTGCCGTGATCAGTCAAGGACTCGGTGGCAACTAACGACGTTGAGTGTGGAATGGGGCGGTTGCGGTGTTTGTGGCGGATCGTCACGTTCTCTTTTTGAAAGAAAGGTACATATTCATACATACACATATGTGTATTCTATGCCCACACGTACCATCAGTATCAGCGAAGAAGCATACGAGACATTAAAAAGCCTCAAGGAATCCGGCAGGATGAGCTTTTCAGAAGTCATTGTGAAGTACTATCCCCGCCGCCGTGCCCTTTCAGAGGTCTTAAAGACCATCACTCCAAAAGAGGATCTTGCCGCTTCAATCGAGTCGGCTTCGAAGGATATGAGAAGCCGGAAGATTCGCAAGGCAGAGATCTGAACCATGCCAGTCCTGGATACGACATTCCTTGTCGATCTTCTCAGAAAACGCCCGGCAGCCTGCCGGAAGCTCAACGAGCTGGAAGAGAGGGGCGTGTTTCTTGCGACTACCTGCATGAATGTCCTCGAGCTGTACCGCGGAGTGTATCTCTCGTCCTCTGTAGAACGGAACCTTTCCATCATCAGATTAATTCTCGAGGAAATACCAACTCTTCCAGTCACTGACGATGTATTTCCGGTATTTGGGGAGATCTCGGCGCAAATGTCCCGAGAGGGGATAAAGGCAGGAGATTTCGATGAGATCATCGCGGCTATCACACTTTGTTATGATGGTGTGATTGTCACCCGTGATGCTCATTTTTCGAAAATCCCTGGCATATCAGTTGAAAAATATTAAGGTCATCACCAGTCCCGGTCTTCTGAAACACCTGTGTCATGATCCGGGCGGCGTCTTGCACCATGCGGCATCACGCTTTTTTCGAGCTTTATTGCAGAAACATTCGGAATAGTTGGTTTTTACGAGCTTGAATGAGTTTTCATTTAATAGAGGCGCTTGGGGCACGCGAAGATTCCGCGCCACTATGCCAAAGAAGACCTATGCGTCGATTGTGCCTATGGATCGTGTGGTATATAATCGTTCATCCGTCTCTCCACGATAAAATAGGAGTATACGTCGCGTGTGGCCTCAATCCGGATGTATAGGCGGTAGAACTATGGAAGATTTGCCTTGAAAGATTCGAGGTCCATATCACGAACAAGCCAGGAAGGGACATTCCTTCGTTCACAGATGCGATGCATGCCCTGATCATCGGTGAAGAGAGGGATGCGGTTCTGCTCTGAAATTGCGAGAAAATACGTATCGAAACCCGGACAGCCTTCAATGAGTGCAATGTTTTTCGCAGTGGAAAACAGGTGTTCCTCAGGGATCAAGGTGAAGCTCATCTCGACTTCTCTGCAGATATTTTCAGAAATGGACTGATCTGCGAGTCTTGTTGCAACCGCTGCTATCTCGATGACTCCACAGCGGGGAAGGAGCGCTTCAATTCCATGGTCATCGAAAAGTGTAAGGAGTGCGACGCAGGAGTCGTGAGTCTTTCTCTCCCGCACAAGTGTTTTTCCTGAAAGGCTTTTCGAGGGAGAGAAGAGTGCTTATGCCACAACAGAAGTATCGAGGACACAGGATGAAAAATTATGCATCTCTCACTCTTCTCCTGGTCTTCAGGAGGAGTTGATCGATGTCTTCTTTTGCTTCAGGCTCCCCGAATTTTCTCACAAACTCTGAAAATCTCTTCCGGATAACGACTTCGACCCGGGTGTGATCCGGCAGATTCAGCGGGTCGTCAAGTATCAGCGTGCCATTTTTATACACTGCATAGGTCTTGAGTTCAGGCATACCAATAGTCCAGGACTCCCGTTCCTCATACCACAAAGGAATCTGAAAAAGATAATGGTTGTGCCTGAAGATGGTCCCTATCACAGCGTTTTTCCCAAACCCTCCTTCCCCTTCCCAACCAAAGCAGTTATCGTCTTTTTCCCTCATACTATTCTTTTAAGGAAATGTCACCCACGAAAGAGAAAGAGATCAAAGACATGACCGTCTGCGTCGTCGGCCTCGGCTACGTCGGCCTTCCCCTCGCCGAGGCATTCGCACGACACCTGAAGGTGATTGGGTACCGCAGGAACCAGGAGGCGGTGGACGCACTCAATCAAACCATGGGGGGTAACTTTTTTGCCACCACTGACCCGAAAAGAATACAAAAAGCCGACATCGTCATCATCTGCGTCCCCACCCCCGTCACTAGGAACAAGCAGCCGGACCTCGGACCCATTATCGATGCCACCACCACTGTCGGGAGAAACCTGAAGAAAGGCGCCATCGTCGTCGGCGAGTCCACTGTCTGGCCCGGCCTCACCGAGGAGGTCATGGTTCCCATCCTCGAACGCGAGTCCGGGATGCAGTGCGGGCGGGACTTTGCGGTCGGCTACTCCCCCGAACGCGTCAACCCCGGCGACGAGGAGCACACCATCGACAAGATCACCAAGATCGTCGCCGGCATGGACGAAGCAACCACGAAGACCCTTGCCGAGCTCTACGGCCTGATCACCAACGTCTACATCGCTAAAGACATCCGGACTGCAGAGGCCGCGAAAGTCATCGAGAACGTCCAGCGGGACCTGAACATCGCACTCTTCAACGAGCTCTCCATCATATTCCACAAGATGGGACTCGACACCAGGGCAGTCGTCGACGCCGCCGCGACCAAGTGGAACTTCATCCGGTTCTCTCCGGGTTTGGTTGGCGGCCACTGCATCCCCGTCGACCCCTATTACCTCGTCCACAAGGCCCAGGAGCTCGGCTACCACCCCCAGGTCATCCTCGCCGGACGTGCCATCAACGACTCCATGCCCGAGCACGTCGCGATGCTTACCATCAAGGGGCTGAACGAGGCAGGGAAGGTGATCAAAGGCTCGAAGGTCCTGATCATGGGGCTGAC
>ENA-UOWE01001186-UOWE01001186.1-activated-sludge-metagenome-genome-assembly--contig:-NODE-1186-length-33487-cov-5.763699_pt1 | contig 33487 bp, 26 predicted proteins | sample MGYA00249841_ERZ761562 | MGnify/ENA primary metagenome ERZ761562 (study PRJEB28883, sample SAMN05720200) | activated sludge metagenome | isolation source: Anaerobic digester | place: Japan...
TGTTGCCCGCAGAAACCGCAATGATACCGTTCCATGACGACGTGTTATATGTCATGGGGTCCGAACACACAACGGTACCGTCTTTTTTAAGCCCTGCCAAAAAGTACTGGCCTGCCGAAAGAGCGGCAATATCCCGCCAGGAAGCGGCCGCCTGCGTTTGCGCGGTCAAGCCGGGCTCCTTGCCTGTCACCCGTATCTCACCGTTTCTGCAAATTGCGGCCGTATGATAAAATCCGGCCGAAATCGCGACGCGGGGAATTGAAAGTGTTTGCGCTGCAGTTGTAACGGGCGAGGTAACACCCGATGTTGTGGTCAGATTGGCTGTTGTTGCCTTTTCGCCGGCTGACCGGCACGATGACAGTATTATACATACCGACAAACAGCATAGAATGGCAAGCGGAACCCTCTTACGATTCACAAAAACGCCTCCGTCATTCAAAATCATTTTCCCATGAAACCGTTTGATATTCCCGATTGTTTTCAGTCACATTTTCAGAGCCATGCGGCAGACAGCTGTTGCGGATGGCCGGAACGCCGCGGCCGGGTTTTTGTTTCACGCAGACATTCTGTTTAAACCGGTTCACTCCCCTGCCGCACGAACCGTTTCCATCATGCCGGCGAACACATCGGCGATGGTCTGCGCGGTTTTTGGACCCGTGGAGTTGGTCTCCTCGTAATGGTTCCTGCCGAGCCTGTCCTTGACACGGTCAAGGTAGGGAATGCCCGGAGCGAGCAGAAAATCGTTGGGCGGGATAACATAGCCGAGTTCATCGTTGGCCAGGCCGACGATGAGTAGTTGTTCCTCCCCCGCGATTTGGCTGAGGGGGACCGGATTGATTTCCGGCCCTTTGCCTTCCGCGGATTCCTCCGCACTGAGATAGCCGCCGAATACCAGTTCGGGGAATATTTCGCACGGCAGCAGCAGCATTTTCAGGCCGCCGATTTCGAGATAGGTCATCTCGCTCTTGAGCATATGACCGTAGGGAGCGGATTTCGAATAATAGCGGTCGGCCTGCAGGATGCCGATTTTGGTCGCCACCATGAGCACATAGTTATCCACTTCGGCGTAAAACTCCTGCGTAAGCAGGTTGATGACAGGCTCGAGCTTCTTCTCGCCGGTGACGGACAGCGCGAAGCCGGCAAGGTTCTTGCCGATCTGTTTGGTTGATTCGACCCGGTCTTCGCCGATTCTGTCCATGCTGATCATACCGCCGATGGCGCCGACGCAATAGACCGTCTCGGCTCCGGTCCGCTCAAGAATCTCTTTGCGCAGATATCCGGGGAAATCCGCGCTGACCAGGGAATTGTCGCCGCCGAGCGACTCTGAGTGCGCGGCAAAATTGATCCAGTAAATCTCCCGTGTGCCGTCGTTGGGCACAAAGCGCAGGCGGGTGAGTGTTTTGGAATATACCTCGGGCAGGCGGTGGTCGTTCTGCATGCCCTCAACTTCCACCGAGCCGAGGTAGAGCGAGCCTTCGCGCCGGTCCTCGTAGGCCTGCTTCGCCGCCGCGCGGATGGCTTCAAAGACGACTTGGATATAAGCGGGGTTCCGGCCCGTCAGCGGCAGCGGCCCCCAAAGGCCCATGGTGTCGATGCCCGCGTGGTTGTGCGTGCTGACAATGCTGATGCTGCGGCATCCGGTTTCGCGTTTGAAGCCCTCCATCGTCTTTTTAACCGCCAAAACATCTTTTCTCAGCATACCGACATTGTCGAGCGAGACAAAGAGGATGCCGCCCCGGCCGGAATGATCGTCGAGCCAAAGGGCGTGCGCGTGCGGCACATCCAGCACGCCTTTGACCGGATTCCAGCAGTTGTAGCCCGCGACATAATACTTCCGCCGCATCAAATCGGGCGGGATTATCCTCTGCTTGCCGAAACCGGCGGTGAAATACTCGGCCTTCGGCTTTTTAAGGCAGTCAAAAGATGCTTTGGGGATGGGCGGCGATTCCTTGAGCATTTTGCGTTTTACCGCCGAAACACCCGCATACTTTTTTGCCGCTTTGGATATCAATACTTTCGGGTCCATGGTCAGCACTCCTTCAACAGAATCGACGGTTTCCCGCGCAGGCCGCGCAGCCGTCCTTTTTCTACAGTTCATAATGGCAACCATCATGGTTTGAACAGGGTATCGCTGTGAATCTTACATCATTTTCAATTTTCAGTCCATACAGATGCAAGCCGTTATTGTTTGGCGCCGCGCGGATTTTCGCCTTGTATGCGCCTTCGGTTCATTCGGCCGGGGCGGTTTCTTCCTGTTTGACCGCGTGAATGGATTCCATCGCTTTCTGAATTTCCAGCTCCCGTTTGTGATTGATCGGCAAGGTGTAAAAAATGAGAATTCCGGTCAGCAGAATCAAAGCCGGGATAATCCCGGTCCCGAGGCGGATGGCGCGCACAACCTCCGGCGTCTGCTGTTTCACCGAACCGGCATAACCGGCCGCCGTCAGCAGAGCGCTGAGGATGAGCGGCTGAATGCTTGCCGCGATCGTCATAAATACCGACATCATGCCGCTGATGGTCCCCGGCTGCCTTTTACCGGTCTTGAGTTCAATATCGTCAATCACGAGACCCTGCAGCGGCGACAGGAGGGCGGAACTGAAACCATAGCCGATTAAAATGACGATATACGTCGCCGCGGCGATCCAGTAATTGATCGGCAGCGACAGCACCGCGTGCCCGGCAACGGCAATCAGCATCCCTGTGGCATACACATTTTTTGAGCCGTATTTTTTAACGGCCATCACAATCAGCGGCAGCGTCAGCATCTGCGCGACGCCCGTAAGCACGTCGGGGACGGTCGCCTTCAACCCCTCGACGAGCAGGACATTATCCATGTAGTAAAGATAGCCGACGAAATAATTGCCGGTAGCCGTATTGATTAAAATCAACGCGCTGATAAAGATTAAAAACGATTTATTCCTGACCAGGCTCAAGAATAGCTGCACGAAATCTCTGCCGCCTTGCGCCATTTCCATGTGTTCGTAGAAAACCGGGTCTTCCTTGACATAACGCGAACCGACGCCCGCAATGATGAGCCCAAACGCCACAGCGCCCGAAAAAATGGCGACGATGGTAAAGCGGCTGAATTCCCCGGTAAGGAACCACACCGGTATCATGCCGCCCAGGAATACCGGAATCATGCTCATATAAGTGCCGATGACCTGCACCTGCGTGCGTTCTTTCATCGACAGGAACGTATTGATTTTGAAAGCGGTGAAGCTGACATCCAAAAGGGCTTTAAACCCTTCGTAGGCAACCAGAAGCACCAGCAGGTAAACGGCCGTAAAGATATCGTTCCAGCCGGGAGAGGCGATAAAAACGGAAAACATCATGACGCCGATGACCGGAATCGCCCAGCGGATCAGCGGCGCGTATTTCCCTTTCCCCGGACGGAAAGGCCTCCTGTCCGCCCAATAGCCGAGGATAGGGTCGTTGATGCCGTTCCAAATGCTGAAAATCAGGAAGACAACCCCGTAAGCAGCCGGGGTCAAGCCGACGACATCCGTATAAAACTTCATCAAGGCGCTGGACACAACGATATAGACCAGGCCCATGCCGCCGGTAATCAGATTGATCAGTATCTTTTTCCCGAAGGTATAGTAACGGCTCACTTCCATCATTGCGCCTCCTTATCAGGACGACCAAACCTCTTGAATGAATGCCTGGACGCCCGAACCGCCTGGGTAATCGGCAGGCATAAAGGGCAAGAAAGTCGACTGCGTCACCGCGTCACCGGTTTTTATAGCCGCTCCGCGCGTCCCGGGCATGGCGATGTGGCCTTTGGAGCCGTCCACTTGTGTTACCCAATCGTGGGCGTACAAGAGAAATTCACGCTGATAAGCGGAGGGCTGGTTGGCGAACCAGCTGATTTCATCAAAACCCCAGGTCCAAATCGTGCCGCGGTCGGGTTTGTCCAGCAAAGAAGGGTCATACCCCGCCCAGTTATCGAGTTCGACCAGGTAGGGCAGCATACCGGTAAACCAGCCGGCATGCGTCATACCGCCCCTGCTCTTGCCGTAAATCGAATCGAGTTCGTTGACGCCGTATATCGCGCGCTGGGGGGCGCCGGCCGATGCCGGGTGGGCGACGGAACCTTTCGGTTCATTGACCCTCGAAGGGAAAGTATGGAAGTCAAAAAGCAGCAGGCCGTCTGCGCCGTAATCGCCGTGCGTATGGGCGTTGAGCAGCACCCAGCCGCGGCGGGCGTGCGAGGCGGCGTAGGTGCGGATCATATTATATAGCCCGGTTGTGGTTTTATAGTTTTTATCCGCCGACGCGTACAGGTGAATCTGCCCCATGTGCAGCGCTTCAAAGCCGGCGTCGATGAACAGTGTCGCCCGGTAGTAGAAAAACATCTGCGTTTCGATTCTGGTTATGTCCGGCACGCTGCCGCCCGGACACCATTGGTCGACATACTTGCCGTTTTTGAAAATCATCGATTCATAATCGAAACAGCGGTTTTCCGGTTTAAGGCCGAACGCCTCGAAAACATAAGCCGGAATCGGTATTTCTTCCACGGACGTGTATACTGTTTCAAAAATACAGGCCTCAAAAATGATTTCCGGGTCGGACGCGTGGACATCCGCGATAACCGCCGCTTGGCGGGCAATCAGAGCGGCGTCCGTGCTGTACATCACCCACATGGTGTTCGCGCGCGCGATGTATTTCGCCCCGGTTTCGAGCACAAACTTTTTGCTCGCGGCGAGGTAGCGCTCATCCATCGAGTGAAAATAAAAATGGCTGACCGCGCGGTCGAGAACCGCGTTGAGCTGCGTTTCGCTCAGAGAGTCGAAATACCGTTTTTCGGCCCCGAAGCCGAAAAGTCCGCCCAGGACGGATACCGTGAAAAGCACCGCGGCGGTGACAACAGAGCACAACCTGGCTAAGAAGTACATCATCGACAACACCTCCGTTTTCCTGAGCTGGCGGGATGTATCCGCGCGCGGTCAGCCGTCCGCCCGCGCGCTGTCCGGCGCTGTCCGGGATTGCCTGCGCAATCCCAAATCCTCCAGAATCTTTTCGTATTTATGCCTGTCGAGGTCATAGAAGAAATAGGGCACGGCTGACAGCAGCGTCGTGACAATCGTCACCGCGACGGGAATGTAAAACAAGCCCTTCATCGTAGCGACGCTCTGAGTCAGAGCGTTGGGCACAAAGTCGATGGCCGATATCACGACGCCCGTAAACATTGCGCCGACCGCGCCGATGATCTTGCCCGCGCAGCCCTCGATGGAGTAGACCATGCCGTCGTTGCGGTAACCGGTCCGCCACTCCGCGTAATCGACGCTGTCGGCCACCATATCCCAATAGAGCGTGGCTTTGACGCTGAACGGCAGGTTGTTGAGGAACAGCGCGGCGGCCACCAGCCACAGCGCGGGCCGGTAGCCCGCCGTCAGATACAGCGCGTTGACGGCTACCATCATCAGGCAGCAGGCGACCATAATCGTGCGCTTTTCAAAACGCCGCGTCAGGCGCGGCACTAGCAGCGAGCCGGCGACGAAGGCCGGCAGCGTCAGCGCATAGGCCACCGTCTGCAGCGCGGGGTTGCCCATGTTGTAGGTGTAGAAATAGAGATAAATCGTACCGGTGTTGATCAGGTTGCCGATGCAGTTGCTTGCGATCATCAGCAGCAGAAGTTTGTTTTGCGCGAAACGTTTGAGCATCGGAAGGAGCCGCTGTTTCTCTGGCGGCGGGATGACGACGCGCTCGCGCACATACCGGATCATCAAAAAGTTGTAAAGCAGGAAAAACAGCGACACCAGGCAGGCGCAGCCGAGGTAAATCCACTTTTTCGCCGCGACGTTGTCGTTTTCGAACCGGCCCAGGAGAATCGGAATCCCGCCGAAGACGATGCCCGTGCCCGCCATGGAAAACAGGCGGGAAACCGAGATGATCTCCGTACGCTCGTCCGGGTCGGCCGATATGGAGTTGTACAGTGACATGAAAGCGGTGCCGTTGATGGTGTGCATCGCCTCAAACAGGCAATAGGTGACCACTGCGAAGACGCATTTGAACAAATAATCCAGTTGGGGGTTCGCTGAAAAACGGGGCGCCCAGAACAGGCAAACCAGCAGGATGGAAACAGGCAATGCGGTGACCTTGAAGACGGGGCGCGCTTTTTCTTTGCTGAAGGGGCGGCGGTCAAAATAGGCGCCCAGCAGCGGGTCGTTGACGCCGTCCCAGGCTCTGGTGATGATGGGGATGATCAGCAGCGACGCCGTGCCGGCAAAGCCCATAATGTCTACATAAAACAGCGTCAGGTAACCGCCGGCCAGCGCGTAGGACATATCCCGCAGGCTGGCCGCGAAATAGAAAGCGACGCGTTCCTTTTTGGATACACTCTTTGTCATGGCTTATTCGGTTTCCATATATTTGCCAGCGATTTATATGCTTTTTGATTTTAATTCAATGAACAAGCATTCTTTATTCTTTTACCATATCGTTCCCATACAAAAGCGTCCACCGGTGCTAAAACCGAGCCATTGCGGGAATAAACGGATTCAAAACAGAAGTAAACGGACACCAAAGCATCGGCGGTCGAGCCGGATGCGCCCGATTCCGCAAATCCGTCGCCTGGCACGATCAAGCCGCGGTAATCTCCGGGCGTCGGATTACTCTGCAGAGAAGTTGTAATCCCCGAAACAGCAAGATCTTTTAGGGCGAAAATTGTCGAGAAAACATCCAGTATGAACTTGACAATTAAGCATGTAGAATAATCATTTTCCCTATCTTAACCTGTATTCTCATCGATTGTCAAAGAAAACTGCTGTATAAAAGGCAAAGTATGAAACAAACCGCTTCCGGTTATGATTTTGACCCCGGGAGCGGCTCAGATATCTCTGAAAAGTCAGCACGGCACTGCCAGGCCGTTCATCTGATTGATGGTCAATAAGAAGTTTTCCACATCTACGATGACAGCGGCATCGCCTGTATCGATATTGCCGTCACCGTTGACATCAGCTGCCTTTAAAAACGCAGAATCCTCAAACGGATCCCATTGGATGAAAAAATTTTCATAATCCACAATTAAGCCGGCATCGCTCGTATCAATATTACTGTCGCCGTTCGAGTCTCCGAAAATAATGATTGAGTACTCCTCTAAAACCGCTTCGGTTTCATTGTCTATCACACTCACAGCACAGCCTGTGCCAAGCGCCGGCATAAATACCCCTTCATAAACAAGTCTCGCATTGCCATTTATCTGAACATAGCTGTTTTCAAAACAGGTTACCGTGAGCGCCGGTTCGAGACCATATATAAAACCCCTGTCAGTGTCAAATACCGTTACAGCACCTATCGGCGCATCTGCATATGGAGCCACAAGTTGTTGTGTTGGCAAGCCGTTCCATGAATTCGCAAAACCAGATGCGTTGTTGTAATAAAAAACAGTCAAACCGGTATTACCATCAAACGCGTATTCATGTACCATCGGCGGTGCGTTGCAATGAAAAATCAGCCGTGCGATGCCGCAACCGCAGAATACCCTCTCGTCAATCAGATAAATATTGGCGAATGAGACTTCCTCAAGGTTCAGGCAATTATCAAATGCGTGAAGGCACAAACTCTGCGTATTTTTTAGATCTACTAACGATAAGCCGATACAGCCGGCGAATGCGTACGGATTGACAGTAATCAGACTGCCAGGCAAGATAATCTGCGTCAAGTATACACACTGAGCGAAAGCCTGTGCGCCAATAATGTTTACAGAAGCAGGAATGACAAAGGTACCGCTTTTACCGGTTGGGCATTCAAGGAGAATACTTTTTTCTTTGTTATAAAGCACACCATTCTTGCTGGAATACTGCTGATTTTCCTCGTCCACTACAATCTCGGCAGTCGAGATAATATCGCTCCCCCACGTGCAGTAGTTGTCGCCAATCTGACTAACAGACGCGGGAATATAGACATTCGTCAAGTCTCCACCGGTAAGCGCGCCGCGCGCAATGGCAGTAACAGGGTATTCGCCAATTATCTCGGGAATCGTGATGTTGTTTTCGGGTCCCGAATAACCGGTGATAACAGCGGTTGAGCCGTTGATTTCAAATAAAAAGCCGCCATTTTCGAGTGCTTGCGCGGTCAAATTCAAATGAGGTGACAGCGCAAGGAAAAAAACGGCGGCTATGAATAATGAAAGCACTTTTCTTTTCATTCGGCTGCCTCCCATCTGGATTGCGGCAGCATTCACGGTTAATAAAATGAAACAAATTGTAATTTATTTTAACACAATTCTATAATCATGTCAATCATTTTGCGAACCAAGGTAATGCCGGTATAGATATAAGGGTTTTATTTTTCTAAATGCTTCTGCGCTTCGGCGGCTTTGGCGATGGATTCCGCGTCGCCGGCCGAGGCCTCCTTGGAGACTTTGGCGCGCCTGGCTGCAAGGTCGGCGTACATCATTTCCTTCCTCTTGCCGGTGAGGTTGTAAAACAGTTTAGGGATAATGCCCAGCGAACCGGTGACAAAAGGAATGACCGTGCTCATGGCGAAGAGGAAATATTTGGTGCGGTCGGACTGTTTGAGGTAGCCGGCGCCCTGCACATAACCGAAGCCTTTCATCAGCAGGGAACGCAGCGACGAGCCGAAGACCGAAACCAGTTTCGACGCCAAACCCCGCGCGACCGATGTCATGCCCTCGGTACGGTAACCGTTTTTCCACTCGCAGTAATCCATCGCCTCGTTGTACATCTCCTGCGGGATGACGCGGCGGATACCGAAGACGAACATGAACAGCGTCTCCTGAATCATAATGGCGATGATCATCGGCAGCCGGCGTTTGTACAGGCCATTTTTGATGCCGCCGATGGAACCGAAAAGGAAGACCAGCGCCATGAGGAAGTCGCCCGTATAACTGCCGACGAGCCAAAGCGTTTTGGTCGAGAAGTGCCGCCGCGCCCACGGCACCCAGGCGAAACTCGGGGTCGAGACAAAGCCGCCCGGAATACCGACGATGAGTTTGATGGACGCCATGCCGAGCACGTCGATGTAATAGTTCGACATGCCCGTACTGATGGAAAACGAGCCGAGGAAGTCGGAAAGCGTCATCAGCAGCACGGGCCGGTTGTTGATAATCGATTTGAGCCCTTGCAGGACGCTCGGGCGCTCGATGGACTGCATGACCCGTTCCTTGCCGATGATGAAGAAATAGAAGGCAGCGGCGCCGCCGACGATGGTCGTGAACAGGCCCATAAAGACATAGGTGCTCTGCATTTTCAGGGCGATTTTTTTCATATTGATGGCGTCAATGAGCAGCGTCATCAAAAACTCGGGGATCTGGTCGCCCAAAAAACCCGCCAAGACGTTGGAGATGGTTATCAGCCGCGTACGGTCCATGGGGTCGGGCGTGATGGTCGCGAGCATGCCCGTCTGCGCGATGCCGCTGAAAGTGCCCGCCGTCTCCCGCCCGATGGCGAGGGCGAAATACATCAGAAATTTCGAGAAGTCCATCGCCGATTTGTTGGGGAACAGCAGCGGCATCATCCAGTACAGGCAGGTGCCGATGGTGCCCGGGATGGCGAAAGCGATCAGGTAAGGTTTGAACTTGCCCCAGCGGGTCCGCGTTTTGTCGACGATGGTGCCGATGAGCATGTCGTTGATGACATCCCATACGCCGCCGACCGCCGTTACAATGGAAAGATAGTAGAAATCAATTTTCAGTACGTCAAAAATAAAGCGGTCGGAATACTTGTTGATGTTGAACTCCTGCGAGGCCTTGAACAAGGTATAGCCGAATGTCTCTTTAACGCCGATGAAGCGCCGTTCTCGCAGTTCCGGCGGCAGCTGCGGTTCAGCCTGCCGCGCGGCGGCGGGGGCTTCGCTCATGAATACACCTCCGTAGAGTTTTGTCCGGCATGCGGGGGTGAAAGTTTACACCGGTTATACCGCATACGATAACACATACAAGGGCGGGCGCGCAAGGCGCAAAGTTTCTTTCATCCGTCCGCCGGTTCAGTGGCGGTAGCCGGAATCGAACATAACGGGATTGGAAAAAAGCGGAATTTCGGGGAAAACCATCGACGGGTCCGGTTCCCAACGGTTGCCGGAGAGGTTGACTGAAACGCAGTAAAACCCGAAAAGAAGCCGGCCCCTGTTGATGTCGCGCGAAAATTCGGCACGGTTGGCGATGCGGTTGCCGCCGAACAAGAGGCCCGCGACGTTGTCGGCGTCGAGAACCGGGCCCGGCGAATCGAGGAAGGTATTGCCGCTGATTTCGATATTGGTAAAAACGGCTGCGGTTTTCGCCTTCTGACCGGCAAGGTTGGTACCGATGACGACGGCTGCGCCCCAGCCCGAGTAGCTGCAAAGCCGGAAAGTGTTGTCGCGGACGACCAGTTGGTCGACCCCGGTGCCCTCCTGCCAGTAGCCGGGCGAAACGTCCATGACAATCTTGATCGCGTTGCCCATGATCTTATAAAACTCGTTGTGCTCGCAAAGGCCGAAACCCGACTGCAGCAGCAGGCCGCGGGCACGGTTCTCGTGGAAACGGCAGCCGCGGATGACATAATGGCCGCTGAAAAACGCGGTGTTGTACAGCAGCGAGCCCTCTCCGATGCCGTCGGGCAGCGCGCCCGCCACCTTGACGGCGAAAAGCCCGTCCGGTTCCCGAACCGACGAGACCGCCGCCGCCGTAAACGCGAGCGGGCGGAAGCCGCTGTCTTTGAACGCGAGTACGTCACCCGGGGCGATGGACGCCGCCATCCAGCCGCGGACCAGGAGCGTTGACGCGTCTTTTTTGCCCGCGACATAGCCGAGGTTGTCGTGAACGTTGACCGCGTCGTCGCCCATGAAACTGAAATCGCAGTTTTCGATGCGGAAATACCCGCCGGTGTCCGCGATGTGGACCGCGTCGGCGGTGGCGGAAACACGGCGGTCAGCCGTATGGCCCGGGTTGAGCCCCACAATGGTGTTGAGCAGCTGGAAGTGGTTCGCGCCGCCGGCGGCGACAAAGCCCATACCCGCCGCGCCGTAAATTTTCACGCCGTCGAAGGTGATATGGCTGCTGCGGTTATACAGGTAAAATACCGCGCTGCCGTAGACGTAGTGGCGCAGCAGATAGACTTCCCAGTCACGGAACGGGTCGAGAACGCCGTTATGCGTGACGCGCAGGATATTGGCGCCGGTTTTTTCAACCGACACGACGGCGCCGGGGTTCTGATAAAGATAAACCTCTTTGGAACTTTCTTTCGCGCCCGGCGTCAGAGTTTCGGCGTCGTATTGCGTGATGGCCGCCATGACGACGTCCGCGTCGACCTGCGCGAGTTCGGTAAACACGAGGTCGAGTTTGTGGGCGGCGGGGTCGGCGTTCTCCACCCGGACGATGGAGCCCAGGCGCGAGCGCTCCCAATTCCAGTCAAAGGTCAAATCGTTGAATTCGACGCGCTCGCAGGCCGACAGGCTGAAATAACTGCTGCCGTAACTGAACACAAACCGCGCGCCGTTGCCGTCAAAATAAATATCCCTCAAGCCGTCGAGGCCAAAGCCCGCGTCGGTCGCCAAGGCGTAGTCGCCGGGTTCAAACACGACGCGGGTACGCGGATGCTGCCGGCAATAGGCGATGACGGCGGCGAAAGCCGCGTAATTGTCGGCGGCGGCCGGGTTAAGCCCGAAATCCGAAGCGCAGACCGTTGCAAAACGCTCCGGGTTGGGCCTCAGGATATAAAAGGCGCTGCCGTCCACACCGCCGACTTCATCGCAAAGGGACCACTCCGGCACAGCCGGCCGCGGCTCGGAAACGGCCGTCGTCACAGGCACGGCGGGCAGACAAAACCCGAACACGGCCGATAAGGCGGTCGACACAAGCATCAGCAGCGAAACGAACCGCTGAACCATGGCTCTCCCCCTTTCCGTTGCGCGGAGACGGATTCCGCGGGCTTTCCCGGCCGCAACGTTTCCGGGTGAGCCGGCTAACCGGACAGGCCGGCCGCTTTTCTGCCGAGAGGCAGGCCGCCCTTGTGTTTATTAGCGTTGCGGCGTCACCGGATTCAGGCGATAAACACAAAGGGGGTTTGGCCGACCCCGCAGGTGATGTACCGTTTCAGGTACTGGTTATGATAATAGAAATTGCTGTAAGCGAGTTCCCTGTCCCATTTCGCCAGCAGATAGGACGGCGCGCCAAGTTCCCCGGCTCTTTTTCGGGCGCCCGCCGCGCTGAAGCGGTAGGCCTCCTGGTCGGGGCACTCCGGCCACTCCCTGTCGAGCGGCGTGCGCAGCCTCAGGTTGAGGATTTTTTTCGGGTCAAAAACGCCCGCACCGACTGCGGAAGGCACATAATACAAGTTCCCGTCCTCAAGCATGGAAACATATCTCGCCGACTCGCCTGAGCCCTCGGAGTCAATCGGGAAGGCCAGGCGGTTTTCCGCGCCGTCGGCGAGCCAATGGTGCTCGACGGGGATATTGTCCATATTGTACCGGTAGATGAACGGCATAATATGAGAAATGACAACAATATCGATATTAATCATATTGTTGACGATTGTATTGACCGCGCGCGCTTTCGCCTCGGCCGCCGAGCGGTCATATTCAAGATAATACCGTTCCAGGTCGGTCACAAACGACACCTCGAAGCAGCGGGCCGGCGCGAATGGATTTCATTTGAACTGCTGGATTTTGGAGTTTTAATTTGACATAAGGTTATCTTGAATAAATATTATATCATTTACTGGACATAGTTTGTATATATTTCAGGACAATCGTTTGCTTTTTATGCGGCGTTGCCGCTGCATCCATAGAGTGGGCGGGTGACGACCTCTCCGTTAGGCTGACGCCTGCCACCTCTCCTTGCCAAGGAGAGGCAAGGAGGATGAAATCATTTTAATCTAGATATGCGGGTAAAAAGGCTACCTCTCCGTCAGGCTAACGCCTGCCACCTCTCCTTGCCAAGGAGAGGCAAGGAGGATGAATTCATTTTCAAGTTTGGATATGCGGGCGGCAAACGACCTCTCCGTCAGGCTGACGCCTGACACCTCTCCTTACCAAGGAGAGGCAAGGAAGATGAATTCATTTTTAAGTTTGGATATGCGGGCGGGAAACGACCTCTCCGTCAGGCTGACGCCTGACACCTCTCCCTGCCAAGGAGAGGCAAGGAGGATGAAAGAGCGTTTGCGGCAAAACGGAAGCATCTGCAGCGGGAAACAGTGAAACATCCCGCCGGCACGGGATACGATATCGCGCCGGCGGAATATAAAATCGCGCGTTCAGCCGCCCGCTGTGATCACGACGGTGACGATGCTTCTCGCCGGGAGCGTAAGCTGCTTCCGGCAGGCGCCGTCATAAGTCCGTTCGTAGTTGCGGACAGCATCGGTGGTGAACACCTGCATGCGGTCCCCGGTGTTGTTGAGTTGGATTGCGGTTGCCACGGCGGCATTGTTGATCATCACGAGCGTCAGTTTGCCGGGGCTTTTGAACGCCACGGCGGCTACGTCGTCGAGCGAGCAGCCGGTGAGGACGCCTACCCGGAACGCGCCGGATTCCACATGGGCCGTGAAGTGGCGGTAGGCGTAGTACCGTTTATTGAAGCTGACCTTCGTGTAAGCCGGATTCACCCGCAGCAGCGTGTCGCTTTTAACGACGCCGCCCGTTTCGCCGTGCAGGCCGACAGCCGTCCAGGCCTGCCAGGACGCGGCGCCCAGCAGGGTTAAATCCTGCTGAATCACATTGGCCATATACAGCGCGCTGTCAATGGAATTGGAATCAAGCGTGCAGGGCAGTTCGCACCATTCGCTCATCTCGAACTTTTTACGGGGGAAACACAGGGCAAAACGTTTGCCGGCGAGCCATTTGCCTTTGATGTCGTTGTCCATCCAGTAGGAGTGGCCGCTGTAGGTGTCGCAGAAGGCGTTGAGGACAGGGCTTTGGAAATACAGCCGCTGATAGGCGAACCAGTCTTTGGACATGGCGCCGTTTTCGGGCCCGCTGAGGGCGTAGGGCGAATGCCGCCGCATCATATTGACCGCGAAGAGCTCGAGCAGGTCAACAGTTTCTTCCGGCGTGTAGTGGCAGCCCTCCTGCCCGACCCAGTCGCCGCCCCAGCCCCACTGCGGCTCGTTGACGGGGGAAACGGCCCTGACAGGGTAGCCGAGGGCAACGAAATGGTCCGCTACGGCGAGCACGTAATCGACAAACCGCTGATAGTTTTCTCTCGGCAGGTTGGAGGCGTTCGCCGTAAGCCCCCCCGACGCATGGCCGCTGGCGGTCAAAGAAAAATGCGGGCTGTTGCAAAATAAAACGATGCCGCTTGCGCCGTTTCGCACCGCCAAATCCATCATTCTGCGCGCGTTGGCATCGCGGCTGAAATCGAGTTCGTACCTGCCCGTCCGCTCGTTGAGGACGTAGAAACTCTCGGTCTTTGTCCAGCCGCCCCAAATGCGGGAAGCGGGATTCTCCGCCTCTCCCCCGCCGATATTGTAGCGGTAAATGTCGAGGCCGAGGCCCGACTCCCCGTCAAAAAGGAGCCGCGCGACCTCTTCGTCGACCGGCGAATTGCCGACAAACTGCGCCCACCAGGCGCCGCTGACTCCCCAGCCGTCAAACCGCTGGAAGGTTCTGTTCTCGACGATGCGCACAGCGTCGGCGTCCGGCGCCGCGAACGGAAATATCGTGGCAAGGATGCCGAATATCAGCGCGAACACGGGCACCGTTTTCCTTAAAAACTGAAAGAGCGTCATAGCGTTAACCTTCATAACCTTGAAAAAGCCGATAATTTAAAATACCATACCTCGGCAGCGTCTGCAAGGCGCGGCGGCTCACGGCAGGATGTTCCTGCCCGAAGACATACATTTTTCATCAACGCGAATGTAAATAACGAAACCGGTTTTTAATACTGAAAATCAAAATATTTGTAGTACATTTCCAGAATCGCCGTTGCCGCGGCGTCGGTAAACAGCGGCTTGATTCTGCCGCTGATATCCATGACGGTGTAGGTGACCTGGTTTAGGGAAACAATCCGGCCGTTTTTCGGGTTGTACGTCAGCACCGAGGTGCAGTCGTAATATTTCATGGAATATTTCAGGTTGCCGACGGCCGCTTTGATGATACCGCTGTCTAACTGCTGCTCAAAATCTCTCGGGGAAAGCGGGGTAAACATGCCGCCCGTGATGCTCGGCGCTGTGGAGCCGGACTGGTAATGCTCCGGGTTCATCTCGTCGATAAGGACCAGCGTCAGCCGGTAGTTCCCGTCCGGAAGCACTTCGCACTTCGCGCGCTTGATGGCGCCGGGGTCGGTAATCATACAGCCCTTGGGCGAGTATTTGACCGGGAAGTCGCTCATGCTGCCGCCTTTCTCGTTGACGCCGGGTTCCTTTTTCGCTTTTTCTTCCGTGGTCATAAACCGCCCGGCAAGATCCAGCGCAAAGCTGAGTATTCTCCCGCCTTCGCTGATTTCGATTTTATCCGGAGGCAGGGCTTGATACTCATATTTTGTGAAGCCGGGCTTGTCCGCTTTTGCGCCGTTCATCACAGCCGCATAAGCGGCAAGGATTTCGGCTTTGGTCGCGGGCGGCCGAGCGGCCGGCGAGGTTGTTTCGGCGGAGGCGGACGTTTCGCCGCCAGTCGCCGGTTCGGAGGTTGTTTCCGTTTCGCCGGAGGCGGACGTATTTTCCGCACCGGGCGCGGCGGTTGTCTCCGGCGCCGTCATCGCTTGCGAAGAGGCGCTTTCGCTTGCGGCGGCGGTCGACGGGGCCGCGGTTTGCGTAATTTCCCCTTTGCCGCAGGCGCCGAGGGAGAAAACGACGGCGGCCGCCGCCAGGAGCGCCAGGGACTTTGCAATGACGGTTTTCATTTAACTTTCCCCTTCCATGGTCACAGCCTTTTCATATATATGAGGCGGGCCGGTTTCGTCGGCCTCCGGGGCGTTTTCCCGTTCTCTTTCCACCCGCTCTTTGATCTCCCGTATGAACATTCGATGCTGTTCGTTGGTGATGTTGTAAAAAGCAAAGGGCGCCGTCGTCAGGATGACGCCGACAATGTTCATGACAATAAACAAACTGAACACCTGCACCGCGATTTCGTTGTCGTACAGGATGTTCCAGTCCGAGGAAAAGCCGATCCGCTTTTGCAAAAACGGCATGACATACGCCAGCGGCATGGCGATCAGCGGCATAAACCAGTTGAAAACCCCCATCGTCGCGTCACACCGCTCGCCGTACTTCCACTGGTGACGGTCCAGAATATCCGGCATCATCCCGGCGCTGATGCCCATATCCGCCGCGTTCGCGAGGCTGAGGAAAAGATTGAAAAAGATGAACACCGGGAGGTTTGCGTTCTGGACGGCCCACAAATCGGCAAACAGCACCAGCACGCGGATGCTCCTGCTCACCAGCAGGATGGGACGCTTGTTGAAGCGTTTGCTCATCAGCACCGTTAGAATGTGTCCGAAAAAATAGGGTATTCCCAGTATGCTGGCGAACAGCCCCGCCCAACGGCTGAGCCGGAAAGTGTACAGCAGCCACCAGACGAGCAAATTATCCGTCAAAAAACGCCATACCGAGAACACGCCGGATATTTGCGTCAGCCACAGGTATTTGTCGCGTAGGACATTTTTTGCCGCGCGGAAAAACTTGACTTTTTGTTCGGTGGCGCTTTTATTTTCGATGACCCGCTCTTTGACGCCGGCGACGGCGCTGGCCATGGCAATGCCGATGCCGCCGAACACGGGCACGCAGATTTTATACACGATCTGACTGTTTTGCCTGCCGTTGATGAGCCAGGGATAAACGGCGCTGAGAACCGCAAACAGCATGTAGGAGAATATCGGCACAATCGAATAAAGCCTTTGGCGCTCCTGCGTATTATAAGAGATAAACTTAATCAGAGAATCCGCCTGTGAAAAGTCGGTTTGCATGGTGCCGATGAGTCCGAATATCAGGTTGAGCAAAATCAGTTTCCTGGTGTATTCCAGCCGGGCGGGGAAAAAAGCGGCGGCGCTCGTCAGTAGTAAAAGGGGCAGACCGTAGACCAAGATAAAGGGTTTGATTCTGCCGTATTTCAAGCTGAATTTTTTGCGCACGAACCAGTCCGTATACATATTGAAGACCTGAATGACCAAACCGTTGGCAACCAGCTGCGGCAGGCCTTTGATAATGCCCTCAAAGGCAGCCGGCGGCACAAAATAAAGCCCGGCGGCCAGCGCCGTGAGCAGGGCGGCGCCGCAATGCGCGTAAATCCTCGTGTTTCTGTTCAGCACGCCGTGGTTTTCGTAGATGAGCATATTGACCGGGGACATCCACATAAGCGCGTAGCCCATGAACGAACCGATCAGCCCCATGGTGGCGAAGTCCATCTGCCGGATGCCCATGACCGCGCCGGCGAATACGGCCGCCGCACCGAAACCGAAGCCGTTGATGCCCATGAAGTTATAGATATTCATGCCGCTTTGCATCAAGGTGTAGTAAACGCCCTCCTTGTTGGACAGGCACTCGCCTTCACGCGGCTTGTTCCAGTATTCGGTTGTTTGAAACTTTGCCCAGTGGATAAACTCGTTGATTTTCCGCATAGCAAACCTCAAGAAATCAGCCGTTGAGCCAGACGATTCGCAGGTCCGGCATCTCTTTGCCGTTGTCGGTCGGATACCAGAGGCGCCCCAGTTCCACCCGGTTTTTCGGGGCTTTTACGGTAACGGTTTTGACGTTGCGGCAGTCAAAAAAAGCGTATTCGCCCAAACTCGTAAGGGTCGACGGCAATTCGATTTTGGTCAGGGCGGAACAAAATGAAACGCCGTCCCGCCCGATGGTTTGCAGCCCTTCGGGAAAGTTGATTTCTTCAAGCGCGTACATCTGGAAAAGGGCCCTTGGCCCGATATGCCTGATTGTGCCGGGCAAAATTAGTTTTTGAAGCGTATCGATGCGGTAAAAACTTTGCGGCGCCAGTTCCGTCACGCCGTCAGGCACCCTATAAGTTCGGTTCGCCGCGCCCTGAACCGAGGGCAGCGCGGCGATGCTCTTGTACTTCGCCGTATCCAGATAACCGTCCGAGTACGGGTCGTTGCGGCGCTGAGGATAAGCGACCAGTTTCGCCATGTTTTTCGTGAACAGGACGCCGCCGGCCGCGGTGAAATACTTATTTCCATCATCCACTTCAAACCGGAAAAGGTTGGCGTTGTTTACGATGCCCCAGTCGTCAATCTCCCGCAGATTTTTGCCGATGGCGATGACCAGCAGGCTTTCCGCGTTGGCGATGCCGAACTTATCGATGCGTGTAACGGGTTTGCCCTCAATCCAATCCGGCACGGCAAGTTTCCGCCTGGTCGTCAGATCTTTATAGGACTTGATGACGATTTCTCCGTTTTGCTCCGCGTATTCCAAGCCGCTTTCATGGCGCGTCATATCGCAGGCGCAAAACAGGCCTGTAAAAATCATCATGACCGTCAAGAAGGCAAGCGTTCGCTTCATAAACCCTTCTCATTTCGGCTACAGCGGCGCGCGGGGCGTCAAGGCCGGGGCGGGGATGTTTTCTGCGTACAACATAGCATAAGAACCGCCCCGTCCGCAAGCCGCAGCCGTTTGCTTGACCTCGCGCCCACGGCATTGTAGTATAGGAGGCGGCGTGGAACCGCAAGACCATCCGCAAAGAGGTGCCGTATGAAAAAAATGATATCAGCCGTTTTAGCCCTGGCGATGCTGGCCGCGATTCCCTGGGCCGGCGTTCACGCAGCGGAAAATGAAAGCGGCGAGTTCAGCGTGATGACGTTCAACGTGGCGGGCATTCCGGTGCTCGGGGACTTTCAGGGTACGCAAAGGGAAGTGCGCGGGAACGCCCGAATGGCAAAGATCGGCGAGGTGCTGACAAACGAGTCCGGCTGCGATATCATCGGCACGCAGGAGGACTTCAACCATCACGCGGCGCTGGCCGGGGCCATGCTGCAAGCCTACCCTTACCAAACGCAAACGAGCGGCGGCGTGCCGCTTGGCGACGGGTTGAGCGTTTTTTCGAGGTACCCCGTTTACAACGTCGCGCATACACAATGGAACCAGTCGTACGGCGTCCTTTCCTCCGGGACGGACAGGCTGGCGCGCAAAGGGATCCTGGCGTGCGTCGTTGAAATCGGCGAGGGCGTATATATCGACCTCTATGTTTTGCACGCCGATGCCGCAAACGACGAACAGTCGGCGCGGGCGCGGGCCGATAACTACCGCCAGCTGGCCGATATGATACGCACGAGGGAACAGCAGCGCGCCGTCATCGTCATGGGCGATTTCAACTCCACCTTCGACCGCATCGGGACGGAAGACCTTTACGCCAACCTGGTCGGGCCCGCGGGGCTCAAGGACTGTTGGGCCGAGATTTATAATAACGGCGACTGTTCATATGACGGCGGCACCGGCTGGCATCCCTCGTTTTACGAAACTTATGACAAAATCATGTTCAAAAGCGGCGGCGGGGTGGAATTGAGCGCGCAGTCGTTCGGCTATTTCCGCGCCGAGGATGGGAACGGCAAAATGTACAGCGACCATGACGCCGCGCGGGCACGCCTGCGCTATGAGATCACCGGCGAAACATCAGCGCCGGGCACACTTCAAACGGAGGAACCGTTGGACCGCACACAGCGGCTGTTTGACGAAATGGCGGCAGTCGTGAAAACGCTGCTGCTGATCGCGGTCAGCTGGGGGGAACTGCTGAATGTGCTCAGAGATATCGTGTTTTAAAACGAAACGGGGTCATGTTTGATTTGAATAAAAATAAGGCGTTGACCCAGCCGATAAAGGTATTTGTCCGGTTAAGCTCATATAATTTTTATTGAAACTTTATCCTTTGTTTCCTTACGAACTGTTTGCCAAGCGGAGCGAACACAAAATAATCAATAATAAACTCGCGCCGCCGCGGAAGGAGTGAATCCGGTTGACCGTCAATGTCAACGGCGTTGACTTGTACTGTGAAGTGTCGGGCAAAGGCAGGCCCATTATCCTGCTGCACGCCAACGGGATGACGCATCGGATTTTTCACCGGCTGGCCAAAGCGCTGACGGAAAGCTTCACGGTGTACGCGCTCGATTCGCGCGGGCACGGTAAAAGCGGCAAGGTCAGGGACTACAATTACCGCGACATGGCGGACGACGTGATCGCCTTGATTCATTTTTTCGCGCTGAAAGACGTCTGCCTATACGGTTTCAGCGACGGAGGCATCATCGCGCTGCTGGTTGCCGCTAAGGAACCGGAGTTAGTCGGCAAACTCATTGTCAGCGGCGCCAACACCTCGCCCGACGGCACCAAAGACGGCTGGGTGCGGCTGTTAAAACTGATGTACGCCGTCACCAAAGACAATAAGACAAAGCTGATGCTCGAGCAGCCGGATATCACGGATGCGGAACTGGAAAGGATTACCGCGGACACCCTGGTCCTCGCCGGGCAATACGATCTGATCAAAGAAGAACACACCCGGCACATCGCGGCGCATATCCCCGGCAGCGAACTGCGCATCCTCAAGCACGAGAGCCACGGCAGCTATATCGTTTACCGCAAAAAGCTCCTGCCCGTTATCACGGATTTCTGCGCGGAGCGCCGGGGCGCCGCCGGACGGGACATTTGACCCTTCCATACTTCGAGGGGGCGGCCGGCGCCGCCCCCTCTTTTTGTATCCGTTGTCTTATTATTCCGCAAAGGTGAAGTTCAGCCGGCCGTAAGGCGCGCAGTCGCCCGAGGTGTAAAACGAGTAAATATCCTCGATGTCGCAGTTGTCCGCCCATTTGAAGCGGATGTCGATTTTTTTGCCCGCGAGGCCGAGGATGCTCCTGTCGACGCGGAACATGATTTTGTTGCCTTCGACCGCCATATCAGCCTCGCCCGCATCGACAAACGCGCTGCCGTCATAGCGTTTGACGGAGGCCTTGCCGCCTGACCGGCTCGCGTTGACCAGAAAATCGTATCCGTTCAGGTTCGGGTTCTGCGTGTCGACGCTCAGGAGCAGATTCATCCACGCGGCGTCTTGCGCGGGTGTCAGTTCGTCCACGGTGTCCGCGTAAAAGTAGAGGTACCGGCTGTCTTTGGCCGTTTTCAGGGTTTGAATATCGTTCCGGCCGCTTGTGTCGACATAGTGCAAACCGCCGAAGCCGGCGCAGTTCCTGTTCACCGTATCGTTGGTAAAGTCCCGGTAGGACGATACGCGGGCGTCGTCCCACTGGGCGAAACCGCCGTCGATATCGATGGACATGTCCCCCGCCGCCCGCTTTTTGGCCGCGCCGGATTTGAACTTTGCGATATAGTCGACCATCTGCAGGTAATAGTTGTCGCCGAGGATTCCGTTCATCGGCTCCACGTCGCGGCTGCAAACGGTATCCGCGCTGTCGACGAAAACGATGGGCTCGCCCGGAATCGGCGGCTGGCGCTGGGCCGTCCATTCGTTGAATCCCGTCACGAAAATCACTTCCGGGTCAAAAGACATGGCGAACTCCCATTGTTCGGCAAAATTGAAACCGTATATTTCGGCGTCGGCGCGCTTGTCGTTCGCTCCATCATGCCAGCTCCTGGTCCGGTCGTTGGCCCCGTACCAGGCGGTGGAACTGAAGCGGCCCGACGCGGAATGCTGCGCGCCGGATACGCTCATCACTTCGCGCCTGAGGCCTTTGCCGTACACCGCACGATAGGTCAGCGAACGCCCGAACTCCATCCACGGGAAACCGTCGGCGACGCGGTCCTCGTTGGGCCACTGGCTGGCTTTGATCCTGAAATAGGCTTTGACGTCCGGCCGCAGGACGGAGTCGTCGGCCTTGCCTATGATCATGGGCTTGCCATCCCATCGCAGCCACAATTCGCCCAGTCGCGGATATTGCGCCGCCAGGGCGGCGTTGTTGTAAAACTTGTCATAGACGGCGTTCATCACCTCGCCGGAATAACTGTTGGTATAAAAGGCGATTTTTGGCACGTCCCACCCCGCCAGCAGGTATTCGTACCAAATGGCCAACAAGTCTTTGACCCGGTTGTCATAGGTATAACCGTTCGTTGTGTCAAAGACGATGAAGTCGACGCCGGCGTCCACGAGCATCTGCAGGTGTTTGCGCATGACCCAGGTATCCTTCGACCGGTAATAACCGAACAGGGGCTCGCCCCAGAAGTGGAACTCGCCAACGCCGCCTCCGCCGGCGGCAAACCAGTTGTCTTCCGACAAAAGGGCTTCGGGATGCTCCGCGGCGATTTTGCTGTTGTCGTACGGGCCCCCTGTGCCATGCTCGCCCAGCCAGAGAAAGTAGAATACCCCGACCTGTTTGGACGTGGACCCGGCGGAGGAGACGACGGTCCTGCCGAGCGCGTCGACACAGGCGAGGGAACTGTTGGGGTTCAACACAATTTCCCCTTTCGGGCGCAGGCCCAGGCAGCTGCCGGCGAACAGGGACACCGAAAGCAGAAAGGCGAACAGCCGCGTCAGGTTCGCCGTGAAAAATGCCGTTACGGTTTTGGCCAGATTGTCCAGCATCGGGATTCACTCCTTATCAGGGGTTTCTTTGACCGGTTAAAAAAGCCAAACTAACGGGAACGGATATCAAATACATTATAAACGAAACAGACGAAAAAGCAGAACGAAATATTGGCACGAAACGTGATATTTTCCACCGGTAAAAAAGTACGTTTGGTTGAAGGACGACCTCTCCGTCAGGCTGCGCCTGCCACCTCTCCTTACAAGGAGAGGCAGGAAAGCGATGTATTGCCGCGCAATGCGAAACATTTGCCCAGCAAAAAGAAGTTTCCACGGCGGGCGAAGTGAAGCGATATAAACCCTTCACGCGCCGCGGCGCATAACACCGGCGGAGCCGATATCACGCACGCAGCGTATATTATAAATCCCGCGAGGGTTTATATCGTTGAAAAAAGCACCGGCTCCCGAATGATTTGACGAAGGCTTCCTTTAACTTGGAAACGAATGATATACCTTCGGTATGATATATTTTGCTACGGCAAAATATGATATATCGCCCGACGGGCGATATGATATACAACGAACATCGCCGACGGCGAGGTTCGTTGTGTTGAAAAAAGCACCGGCAAAGCCGATGCTTTTTTCTGGAGGCGCCATCCGGATTCGGACCGGAGAATAGAGGTTTTGCAGACCTCTGCCTTACCACTTGGCTATGGCGCCGCGCCGGGGTGAGAAAAGGACGCTTAACGCGCTGGCGACGTTACGCGTCCCAATGGAGCGGATGACGAGGCTCGAACTCGCTACCTCCACCTTGGCAAGGTGGCGCTCTACCGGATGAGCTACATCCGCGGGGTGGTGCCTCCGGTCGGAATCGAACCAACGACACGTGGATTTTCAGTCCACTGCTCTACCGACTGAGCTACAGAGGCAAATATGGCGACCCGGAACGGGCTCGAACCGTCGACCTCTAGCGTGACAGGCTAGCGTTCTAACCAGCTGAACTACCGGGCCGTCTATGGTGGGAACAACAGGGCTCGAACCTGTGACCCCTTGCTTGTAAGGCAAGTGCTCTCCCAGCTGAGCTATGCTCCCCCGGCGCGCCCCTGCCGGAGGCGACGGGTTATAATATACTATAAAGCGTTTTTCTTGTCAACAACTCCGCCGCAACAATTTCGCCGTTTCGGAAGCTTTCACTCCGGCGTGCCGGCGGCGATGAGGGCGCGGATTTCTTCGGGCGAAAAGGCATACTGCTTACGGCAGAAGTGGCAGCGCGCCTGTGTCTGCGCGTCGAGGGCCATCTCTTCGAGCGCGGCGCGGCCTGTCGCCGCGAGGGCGGCCTTGACCCGCTCGCGCGAGCAGTTGCAGCGGTAAACGGGGCGGATGACTTCGAGCAGTTCGAGCTCGACGCCTCCGAGGACGGCGCGGCAGATTTCCTCGGGCTGCATGCCGCGCGCAAGCATGGCGGTGACGGGCTCGGCCGCCGCCACACGGCTCTCGACCAGGCCGACGGTTTCTTCCGGGGCGCCGGGCAGCAGCTGGATGAGCCAGCCGCCCGCCGCGGGGACGCTGCCGTCCCTCCCGGCGAGCACGCCCAGGGCGCAGGCGGTCGGAATCTGTTCGCTGGCGGCGAAATAGGCGGTGACGTCCTCGGCGATTTCGCCGGAGACGAGCGGGACCTGGCCGATATAGGGCTCGCCCGCGCCGAAATCTTTCATCACGGTCAGTGTGCCGTCGCGGCCGACGGCGGCGCCGACGTCGAGTTTGCCCGTTTCTTTCAGCGGCAGTTCGACATAGGGGTCGGCCATATAGCCGCGCGGGTTGCCCCGGGAATCGGACACGGCGACGATGACGCCGCAGGGGCCTCCCCCGCTGACGCGCAGGGTGACGCTCGCCTCTTCGCTCTTGAGCGAACAGCCCATCAGGGACGCGGCGGCCAGCAGGCGGCCGAGCGCCGCGGCGGATACCGAGGACGCGCCGTGGATGGCGCGCGCCTCGGCGGCTATATCGGCTGCATCCAGCGCGACGGCGGAAACGAAACCGTCGGCGGAAAGCATTTTGACCAGTTTACCCATGGGATACGGCCTTTCTCGCGACGAGGACCAGCCGCTGCGCGTCGGGCTCGGGCGGGCCCGCGCCGGTTTCGTCCAAGACGTCCGGCAGTTCAAAACCGGCCTGTACCAGCCATCTCAACAGGTCGGCGGTTTTATAGGCGCGCTCGGTGAACTCCTCGGCATGGCGGCGCCAGAGGGCTCCTTCCTTCTCAAAAAAATCGAGGCGCATATCGACGGCGCCGGAAACCGCTCCGGGGCCGTTGCGCCACACGAGGAACAGGCCGTCGAGCTCGTAGACGAAGTCGCTGCCGGCGAGAATATGCTCATGCTTATAAAGGGTATTGACGTCAAAGACAAAGACTCCGCCGGGGTTGAGAAAGAGGGAAACCTTTTGAAAGACCTTTTTGACATCCCCGGGCGAGACAAGGTGGTTGACGCCGTCGAGCGAGCAGACCGCGCAGTCGACCGTGCCGTAGAGGTCGAGCCGCCGCATATCCTGCTGCAGAAAAAGCGCGTCGAGCCCCGCGGCGTCAAACTTCGCGCGCGCGATGGAAAGCATCTCGGCGCTGAGGTCGACGGCGGTGACGTCGTAGCCGGCGCGCGCCAGTTCCAGCGTCACGGCGCCCGTGCCGCAGGCCAGGTCCAGCAGGGAACCGGACTCGAAGCCGAAACGGCAAAGAAGCGTGCGGATAAACTCTGCACGCTTGACGGGCTGCGTATCTTCGGTCAGGGCGTCGTACCAGCGGGCGAAGACGCCGTATGCGCTCACTTGTCTTTGATCCTCTCGAATATCTTGGTGTAACCGTCGCAGCCCCACTGAAGGGAGCGGTTGACGCGGCTGATGGTCGCCGTGCTCGCGCCGGTCTGTTTGACAATGTCGCTGTAAACGCGGTTGTCGCTGAGCATCTTCGCCACGGCGAGCCGCTGCGAGAGGGCTTTGAGTTCGGTAACGGTGCACAGGTCCTCAAAAAAAGCATAGCATTCGTCCATATTCTCCAAGGCGAGGATCGCTTTGAAAAGGAAATCGACGTTGTCGGATTTGACCTTGCTGTTCATACCAGCGCCTCCTTTGTCCGTGCTGATTTTAGCACATTGCATTGTGAAAGTAAATAACACGATTGTATTTGTTTTTCGTTTCGGGCCATATAAGAGCGGCGGATACAATCCGGCCGCACGACGCCCGCGCAGAGGATGGTTGCGGGCGCCGTGCCGGCTTCGTGACGTCTTTGATGATTGATTATGCTTTCAGTTCGCCAAGGGTCAGCGGACAGGTCAGGATTTGGCCCGACCTGCTGACTGTGATTTCCACTGTATCCCCGGGCCGGTATCCGTTGATGATTTGTTTGAAGCTCGCCAGGTCGCTGACGGTTTTCCCGGCAACCGCCTGAATAATATCTCCGGAGCGGAAACTGCTGTTTTCAGACCGGGAGATATACAGGCCAAAGGCGCTGACCCTGTAGGACATGGCAGTCTGTGTATCCTGAATATCAACGAGGGTGAACCCCGTATCGATACGGCCCTTGACATACCCGTTTTCAATGAGTTGCTCGATGACGGTTTTGGCCGTGTCAATCGGGATGGCGAAACCAAGGCCTTCGATATCCGACCCCGAGGATTTCGCGTTGACAATACCGACCAGTTCCCCGTACAGGTTAAACAAACCTCCGCCGGAATTGCCCGGGTTGATGGCGGTATCCGTCTGCAGCAAGGACATTGTTTCGCCGTCGATGCTGATTTCGCGATCAAGCGCCGAGATAATACCCTGCGTTACCGTCCCGCCCAGTTCGCCGAGAGGATTGCCGATGGCAACAGCCGCCTGCCCGACCACAAGGGAAGACGATGAGCCCAGCACCGCAGGCTGACAATCCGAGGCGTCGATTTTGATAACAGCCAGATCTGTTTGAGCATCCGTACCGACGAGTTCGGCCGTATATTCCGTTTCATCCGAAAGCCGGACGGTAATGGAGGAGGCCCCGTCGATGACATGGTTGTTGGTCACAATATAGCCGTCTGCAGAGACAATGACGCCGCTGCCCGCTCCGGTACTGACCATCTGGCCCATCATCCTGTTCCTGGTGACAATCTCCGTGGTGATTTCGACCACCGAATCTTTCACCGTCGCGGCAACATCCGCGATGCTAAGCTCCTTGGAGTCCGCCCCCGAGGAAACCGTCTTGATAACGGACTGGTACAAAACGGTGCTGCCGCTTGTTGAGGCCGATGTTCCCGTGTTGCCGATGCTGTTGGCCAGGCATGCTCCCCCGAAGCCGAATACCGCCGCTCCGAGCAGATAAAGCGCGGCGATGCCTGCGGCAAGCGCTTTCCGCTTTTTCGGTTTGCGGGGCTGTGAAGCAGGCGGAATGGGTTGGGGATAGACAGAAGGATACGTTTTCGTCCCGAAGTCCGGTTCCGGCGACGGGTTGTCGAAATCTTCATCCTCATTAGACTGAACGCTCTCCTGCGCCGGAGCTTGCTTTTCCTCCCGGTCAGGCCATCCGCCGGATTCGCGGATGATTTCTTCATCGGGAATGTTTTCGTTGAAAACGGGTTGATTGATTTCTGACATCATATTTCTTCCTTTCTGAATGAAATTACGGTTTGGGTGTTCGTTGATTCGGTTCTGCGCAAGCCATGGGTATCACCGCTTTCTCACTGATTACGGCTCAATAATAATCCGCCAGTATGTTGGCCTAATGACGGCAACGTGAAAGTTATGCAAAAGTTCTGCGTATTTTTGCGGCGTCATTTTAGCGGTTTTTCATGGTTTGACCGCTAAGGGGCATTCAATAGCAAAGACATCCTCCGCATAATGCGGAAGATGTCTCTGCCTTAATTTTGATATTGATTTTAACGGAGCACGAAAAAGCCGACGATAATCAGCGCGGCTATTTGCAGGAGAAACCAGAGATGCACCAGCGGTTCGCTCAGGCGGCGCATTTGCAGCATATACACGGGGCGGTGTTCCGCTTTGTTTCGTTTGGCGCTCTCGTGAACTAGCCAGCACAGTTCGAAAAACTCATAGGCGACGCAGTACATCAGCCAGGTCTGCCAGGCAGTAAAGGAGCCGGGGACCAAAGCCCAGCACGCCAGCGCGGCCGCCGCGAGACCCATCAGGGGAACGAACCAGAGCCAGCGGCTCTTTTCAAATGCGGCGCGTTCGAAGAAGTCCATCTCGACGATAACCCAGAAAAGCAGGAAGAAGGATACCAGCCGCGCGGTTTCAACGCTGCCCAACAGGACCAGCGCGAGCGGGAAGCACAGCAGGAACGGCATCTCGAGCCACTCGAACGCGGCGCCCGCCGCATGATAACGCTTTTGATCCCCCTTGCGGTGTTTTTCCAGGTAATAGAACAGATGCTGGAGCATCGGCACGAAGAAAAGGGCGAAAGCAGCCCACGAGAGCGGCCGGGAAAGGCCGCCGAGCGGATTCCACAGCGCGCCGCCGAGTTTCAGCGGGGCGAGGTTCGCGCGCAGGAGTTCGTATTTCAAGACGTAGCAAACAGAAATGCCGAGGCCGCCTGCGGCGCCGAGGGTGAACTCCATAATCTTCCAGCCGCTGATGTAGCCTTTTTTCTGCAAGGGGCCGTAAAAATATCGGCCGCTGTTGAGGGGGTGGTTTGCCAGCGCGAAGAGGCTCAGGCCGATAAACCAGCCGGCCGAGCCGCTGAGAACGCCGGCGAGGCAAAGCCAGAGCGCGAAAGCGTCGCCGCGGTAAGCCATCAGGACGACCAGGGAAACGAGCATCAGCAGCAGGCCGCCCCATTCCTCCTGCCGGCCGGCGGAGAAATAGATTTTGGGGTAGCGGTTTTTCGACGGGTCGAGCGGTTTGTTGAAAATCAGGGTGCCCAGCAGTTTCACCGGAATAAACAGCGCCAGCAGGACGATGATGTCGCCCGCCCGATAGCGCTCCCCTGCCGCGGCGCCCAGCGCGATGCCGACGACGGACCCGAAGATGCCGAACCATAGCGCGCCTTTGACCAGCACGCCCGTCATCCCTTTGGCATAGTTCTCGGGCGGCTTTTTCGAGACGACGAAACCAAGCGTCTGGCCATAGGTCTCGGTGCCGCCGAAGGCCATGCCCAGCGCGCCGGCCGCGGTAATAAGCCAGAAATGGTCGCGGATTGTTTCTGCAGGAGCGAACCAGGCGAAAAGCAGCCCCAGAAACGCGCCGGGAAGCAAAGCGCCTTTTTCGCCGCCGATTTTGCAGCCGCGCATGCCCCAGCCGTAGGAACCCGCGACGGCGCTCAGACCGATGAACAGCGCCGCTGTGGAAAAGTTCATAAAGACCCGCCCTTTTTGACAAAGTCCGCGGCGCGCTGGCCCGCCAGGGCGCCTTCGCCCACCGCGGTGGCGATTTGGTTAAAGCCGCCGATGCAGTCGCCCGCGGCAAAGATGCCCGGCAGCGCAGTCATGCCGTTGGCGTCGACGACGATGTTCCCGTTTTCAAGGGGCAGGCCGAGTTTGAGGGCGAAATCCGCCGCTCCCGCGCTGCCCGCGGCCACAAACACGCCCGCCAGGGCATGGAAGGCGCCGCCGATTGTCAGGATGCCCTCCACTTTGTCCGTTCCCGTGACTTCGTCGATTTTTTCGCCCACGACGGGGAATCCGGGTTCGCCGGTATATTGCGGCGGTTCGCCGTCGGTGAACAGGGTGACCGAATCGGCGAAGCCGGCAAGGTGTTTGGCCTCGTTGACGGCGTAGTCACCCGCGCCGATGACGCCGACCGCCTTGCCTTTGAAGAAAAAGCCGTCGCAAACAGCGCAGTAACTGACGCCTTTCCCCTCGAAATCCGCAAGCCCTTTGATTTTGAGCGTTTTACGCGCCCGGCCGACGGCGATAACCACCGCTTTGCAGGGATACGCCGCTTCGGGCGTTTCGACCTCGAACGCTTCGCCGAATCCGACGCCGGTGACTTCCGCATCGACGAGTTCCCCGCCGAGGGCGAGGTACTGCCGCTCGCCGCGCAGCTGTAGTTCGGGGCCGGAAAGCGGTTTTTCAAGCCCGTAATAATTCTCGATGAGATGGGTTTTTACCAGTGTGCCGCCGCCGCGGCCGATGACCGCGGTTTTCATCCCCGCGCGCAGGGCGTACAAGGCGGCGGAGATACCTGCGGGGCCTTTACCAATGATAATGACGTCGTACATGAAAGCATGCGCTCCTTTTATTTGGCCGGCGATATTTTCAGGGTATAGACATGGCGGGAAGCGAGTTTGTCGGGGTTCAGCGCGGGGAACACGGCGGCGAGCCTGCCGCCGTCGTCGACCGCCTCGACAGGTTCCCTGCAGCCGAGCAGGCTGATGTTCACGCCCGGTTCATAAGGCAGGCCGAGCGCGACCTTGCCCGCGGGAAAATGTTTCAGGAAGGCGTAGACGAAACCGTTGGCTCGCGTGAATTTGACAGGGCCTTTGGGCGCCGCCTCCAGCCGGCGGCTGCCGTAAACGGCCTCGCCGTTGACGGCGAGCCAGCTACCGATTTCGAGCAGGCGATCCTGCATGATCGCGGGGATGGTACCGTCGGCGGCCGGGCCGATGTTAAGCAGAAAGTTGCCGCCGGCGCTGACGAGGTCGACGAGCATTTCGATCAGGTCGACGGCGGGGAGGTAATCCTCCGCTGTTTCCATCCTGTTGTAGCCGAACGACGCACCGATGCCGCGGCATTCCTCAAAAGGCCGCGAAAAGCCGGTGTCCTCGATGGTGCGTCCGCCTTCGATCATGCCGTATTCGGTGGTAAAGTTGCCGCCGTGGCGCCCGCGCGTTTCCTTACCCCAGCGGTCGTTGGGGACGATGAATTCGCGCACGGGCGACTCATTATAGAGCCACGCGAGGAAGTCCGTCGAATGCCAGACGCCGCTGGGATGCTCCCACTCGCCGTCGGTAAACAGCGTGGCCGGCTCGTAGTTGACGACGAGTTCTTTGAGCATCGGCAGCAGGTGCTCGAGGGCGTAACGCTCCGGGTTTTCAAGATAAAGCGGATGTGTCCACTCATAGACGGAATGATAGACTCCGAAACGGACCCCGCGCGCGTCGCAGGCCTCCTTGAGTTCGGCGCAGAAGTCGCGGCGCGGCCCCGTTTCCATCGCGTTCCAGCCCGGGGCGTAGCGGCTCGGATACATGCAGTAGCCGTCGTGGTGCTTGCTGACGAGATTCATGTAACGCGCGCCCGCTTTTTCAAAAAGCTCGGCCCACTGGCCGGCGTCGAAAAGTTCGGCCTTGAAATCTTTGACAAAATCGCTGTAAGGGCGATCCCCGTAGTGTTTAAGGTGGAAAGCCCGCGTGGGATTGTTCTGCAGCGTCATGTTGTGGCCGTACCACTCGGCGTAGGTGCCGCGCGGGGCGTAGGCCGGCACGGAATAAAGCCCCCAGTGAATGAAAATGCCGAACTTGGCGTCCTCAAACCAGGAGGGCACCGGCCGGGAATCGAGGGAATCCCAGTTGTTTTGATACATGGCGCTTACCCGAAAATCTGCGCCTGGTCGATGAGCATGACGCCGCCTTCGGTGAGGACCTTTTCGGCCGCGGCGTTGTCTTCGACGCGGATGATGACATAGGCGTGGCCCTTGTCGGGCGTGATAAAGGCGTAGGCGTATTCGACGCCGATGCCCGCGTCGCTGAGCACTTTGATGGCCTGCGCGAAACCGCCGGGCACGTCGGGGATGCCGATGGCGAGCACCTCAGTCGAGGATGCGGCGAGGCCTTCGCTTTTAAGGGCTTTGAGCGCTTCCTCCGGCCTGCTGACAATCAGACGGAGCACGCCGAAATCGGTGGTGTCGGCAATACAGAGGGCGCGGATGTCGATGTTGCGTTTGGCGAGAATCGAAGTGATGTGCGCGAGTCTGCCCGTCTTGTTTTCGACGAAAATCGAAATCTGATTGATTGGCATAACGTTACCCCCTGTCGAGTGTTACAGTTTCCTCTTATCGATAACGCGGACAGCCTTGCCTTCCGACCGCGGAAGGGAATGCGGCTCGGAAAGGTGCACCGAAGCCGAGACGCCGAGCGTCGACTGCAGCGCGTTGCAGATTTTGCGCTCGGTTTCTTCAATGCGGCGCACGGAATCCGAGAACATGGAATCGGACATTTCGATGTTGACGGTCATGACGTCGAGGTTGTTGACGCGTTCGACGACGATCTGGTAGTTGGGCTCCATACCCAGCGAAAGGATGACATGCTCCACCTGCGACGGGAAGACGTTGACGCCGCGGATGATGAGCATGTCGTCGGTCCTGCCGCGCGGTTTCATCATTTTGACCAGCGTCCTGCCGCAGGAGCAGGGCTCGTGCGTAACGGCCGAGATATCGCGCGTGCGGTAGCGCACCAGCGGCAGCGCCTCTTTGCCGATGCAGGTGAAGACGAGTTCTCCGTAAACGCCGTCGGGCACGGGCTCGAGCGTTTCGGGGTCTATGATTTCGGGGTAGAAGAAATCCTCGCACACATGCAGGCCTGTTTGCTCCTCGCACTCGTAGGAAACGCCGGGGCCGGCAATTTCGGACAGGCCGTAAATGTCGTAGGCCTTGATGGCGAGCGATTTTTCGATTTCGCGGCGCATGTTCTCGCTCCACGGCTCCGCGCCGAAAATACCGGCGCGCAGCGCGAGCGTGTTGGGATCGATGCCCATCTCGCGCAAAGTCTCGCCGATGAACATGGCGTAAGACGGCGTGCAGCACAGGATGTTCGAGCCGAAGTCCTGCAAAATCTGCACCTGGCGCGCCGTATTGCCCGAGGACACGGGGATGACGGTGGCGCCGAGCATTTCGGCCCCGTAATGCAGGCCGAGGCCGCCGGTGAAAAGGCCGTAGCCGTAGGAAACATGGATGAAGTCGGACTTCGTGCCGCCGGCGGCAACGATGGCGCGGGCAGAACCTTCCGACCAGCGCTCGACATCGCCCTGGGTATAGCCGACGACGGTCTGCTTGCCCGTGGTGCCCGAGGAGGCGTGGATGCGCACAAGCTTCTCTTTGGGGACGGCGAAAAGGCCGAAGGGGTAGTTGTCGCGCAGGTCCTGTTTCATGGTGAAGGGAAGCTTCACGATGTCGTCGATGCTTTTGATGTCGCCGGGCTGCAGGCCGATGTCGTCAAACTTCTGTTTATAGAAGGCGACGTTGTCGTAGCAGTTGCGCACCATGCGGATCAGCCGCGCGCTTTGAATGGCGCGAAGGTACTCGCGCGGCGCGGTTTCGATGTCCGGGTTGAAATAGTTGCCCATTATAAATCCCCCTGTTCGATCTTCAGATGCCGTAGCCGGCGTTGAAGGCGTTGACGTTCATCTCGAGAAACTTCGGCGGAACGGTCTGCTCCACCGCCCGGAGCCAATCCTCTTTGGGGACATCCGTCGTGGCGGCCAAGGCGCCGATGAGGACGACGTTGACGGCCTTGGCGGAACCTGCTTTCAGCGCAAGGTCGAGCGCGTCGATGGCTTTGACGTCCGCTCCGGCCGCCGCGAGGCGCTCAAGCACCGCGTCCGGGTATTCGGCGCTGCCGGTGATAACGGGCATCGGATTGATGCGCTGGCGGTTGACGACAAGTTTGCCGCCCGGTTTCATAAAAGGCAGCCATCTGGCGGCTTCGAGCATTTCGAAGGCAAGGACGATATCCGCCCCGCCCTCGTTGATGACCGGCGAAAAGACTTTGTCGCCGAATTTGACATAGGTGACCACGGAACCGCCGCGCTGGCTCATCCCGTGCACTTCGGATACTTTCACGTCGTAGCCCCTGCCGAGAAGGACCTGGCCGAGTATGCGGCTGGCGAGCAGGGTGCCCTGCCCTCCGACGCCGACGATCATGATGTTGGTAACAGCCAAACTCAAACAATCCTTTCCTTTGCCGGCGCCGTTTAACCGATGGCGCCGAATTTGCACATCTGGGTGCATACGCCGCAGCCGACGCACTGGACGGCGTCGATGGACGATTTGCCGTCGACAAAACTGATGGCCGGGCAGCCGACGCGCATGCACATGCGGCAGGCGGTGCATTTGTCCCTGTCCACCTTCAGCGGCGGCAGATGCCTGACGCTTTTCAGCAGCGCGCAGGGCCGGCGGGCGATGACGACGCTCGGGCCCTCGGCCGCGAGTTCCTCGCGCAGGCCGCGCTCGGTCTCGGCCA
>ENA-UOWE01001202-UOWE01001202.1-activated-sludge-metagenome-genome-assembly--contig:-NODE-1202-length-33153-cov-91.651399_pt1 | contig 33153 bp, 30 predicted proteins | sample MGYA00249841_ERZ761562 | MGnify/ENA primary metagenome ERZ761562 (study PRJEB28883, sample SAMN05720200) | activated sludge metagenome | isolation source: Anaerobic digester | place: Japan...
TGTGATTGTTGTCGAAAATCGAACGGAATTGTAGCGCAAGCTGTTAGCTTGCGTGTCTGACGGTTTGCTCTACATTAACAGTTGTGATTTTGGAGGAATAAGGGTGAACGAGAAAACTGATTACAAAGTCCGCGCCGTATACTGTGACCACAAAGCCGATGATGAAACCGTCTACAACGCGCTACGGCGGGCTACACAACCGCTAGAGCGTTCCTGGGCCAAACTGAAAGCGGCAAAACGCATTGCGATCAAATTCAACCAGGACTGGGTGCTCAGTCACGTGGTTTATTTCGAGGGGCAGCGCCGCCAACTGGTGAGCGACAGCGTGGCGCGCGCGGTGTTGCGCTTGTTGCGCGAAGAGACCTCCGCCGAGCTGGTTTGCGTTGACGCCAGTTTCTATGTGATGTACCAGGAAAACGCCAAAACCGTCGCCGATACGACGACGCTGGCGGCGATTTTGCAGGAGTTCGATGTCCCCTACATTGACGGCACCCAGCCGCCTTATGTCGTCGTCGGTGTCCCGGGCGGCGGACAGATGTTCGAGCAGTATGGGGTGATGCGGGATGTCATCGAGGCCGATGCCGTCGTGTCGGTGGCGAAGATGAAGAATCATGCCTACATGGGCGTCACTGCCTGCCTCAAGAACCTCTTCGGCCTGATGCCGACGGCGATGCCGGGCCGTCCGCGTCACTACTACCATCATCTGGTGCGCATGCCTTATATGCTCACAGACATCGGACGCATTTTCAAGCCGGCGCTCAACATCGTGGATGCGCTGGTAGGCCAGGCCAGCTCGGAGTGGGGGCGCGAACCCGACATCGGACGCATTGTGAATGCCCTCATCGCCGGCGATCACGTCATTGCTACCGATGCTTGCGTGGCGCACTTGATGGGCCACAATCCGCAAGCCGACTGGCTCACCGAACCCTTCCACCGTGACCGCAATGCTTTGCGCGTCGCGGCAGAAAGTGGATTCGGGACGGTCAATTTGGATGAGATTGACTTCATCTCTGAAGTGACGCCGCAGCCAGAAGGCACCTTTTTCGCCCAAAAGGGCGACGACCTGCGCACCATCGTCACCTGGCGGCGGACGATGTGTGAGCAGGCCCTCTGCTACCGCGACCACATGCGCGACTTCACCGACCGGTATGCCGGTGAATTCATCTTGCTGCAAGACGGTGAGGTGAAGTGGCACAATCGGGACGGCATGCTGCGCGTCAGCCGCCGTCAACTTTCCGGCGCCCATCCCGACCATGCGATGTTCTTCAAATACGTGGACCCCGAAGAACGCGAGCAGGAGCATTACGAAGTCTATGAGAAAGCCTTGCAACACGTGCGAAATCTGGAGTCCCCGATCCCCAATCCCTGATCCCTTTTTAAGGAGCAAGCTATGCATACTCTCCCAAAACAATACTGTGTTCGCGCGTTACATTGTGATCATCGGGCGGATGATGAGACCGTTTATGAGACCCTCAAACGGGCAACTGAGCCACTGACGCGGGCGTGGGATAAGCTCAGGGCAGCGAAACGCATCGGGATCAAGTTCAACCAGGATTACGCCCCGGCCCGCACGCCATACTTTGAAGGGATGCGCCAGCAGCTCGTCAGCGATCAAGTCGCACGGGCCGTGGTACGTCTGTTGCGCGAGGAAACCCAAGCCGAGTTGTTCTATGTGGATACCTCGGTCTTCCACCACGAGGACACTCCCGGTCCCGTGGATTCCACTCACCTGGCGCCGATCATGCGCGAGTTCGGCGTCCCCTACGTGAACGCCGACATCCCGCCATTTGGTGTGTACCAGGTTCCCGGCGGTGGGCAGATGTTCAGGCAGTACGTCCTACCGCGTGCCGTGATGGAGGCCGACGCGCTGGTAGATGTTCAGCGGATGAAGAACCACGCCTTTATGGGCATCACGCTCACGCTGAAGAACCTCTTCGGCCTGATGCCGATGCGCGAGCCGGAAGGCCGTTCACGTCACTACTATCACCATCTGGTGCGCATGCCCTATATGCTCGCCGACATTGGACGCCTTTTCAACCCCGCCCTGAATATCATTGACGCCCTCATCGCTCAAACCGGCGGTGAGTGGAGTGCGACGGGGCAGGAAGCGCCGGTTGTCGTCAATGCGCTGATCGCCGGCGATCACCCCGTCGCCACGGATGCCGTCGGCGCGTACTTGATGGGGCACGATCCGCAGGCTGACTGGCTCACCCCACCCTTCCACCGCGACCGCAACGCTTTGCTTGTCGCAGCGGAGGGCGGCTTTGGGACGGTGGATCTCGCTGAGATAGACTGGACCTCTGAGGTATCACCACAGTCGCCGGGCATCTTTTTCGCGGCGATGACCGACGATGTGGCGCGGGTCATTTCCTGGCGGCGTACCACCTGCGAGCAGGCGCTCTATTACCGCGATCATCAGCGCGACTTTGTGGCAAAGTACGCCGGCGAGTTCATCCTGCTTCAGGAGAACGAGGTCAAATGGCACGATACCAGCAGCTTCCTGCGGCAGAGCCGCCGCGTGCTCTCCGGCGACCGCCCCGATCAGGCCATGTGGCTGAAGTACGTGGATCCCGACGAGGCCGAAGGCGAGCATTTCGAGGTGTACGAGCGCGCATTGGCGGATATGGCGGCGCGGGGACTGTAAGTTACCCTTGCTGTTTGTTCCTGATGGCCCGCTCGTAGGCTTCGAGGTACGCCCTGGCGCTCTCATCCCACGAAAAATTCTGCGCCATTGCCTTCTGAATCATCTTAGCGATGTGATGCCGGCGGTCATAATAGGTGCTCACGGCCCAACCGACGGTGTAGTAGATGGCGTGGGCACTCGGTTCCCAGAATTTGAAGCCGGTGCCTTCACCGGTGGCCTCGTCGTATTGCTCGACGGTGTCTGCCAGGCCGCCGGTGTTGCGCACGATGGGCAATGTGCCGTATTTGAGAGAGTAAATCTGGTTGAGGCCACACGGTTCGTAGCGCGACGGCATGATGAAGAAGTCCGCACCGGCCTCAATCCAGTGCGCCAGGGTGTTATCGTAGCCGATGTAGCTGCCGATGCGTCCGGGATAGCGCGCCGGCAGTTCCCCGTAGAAGGCTTCTAGCCGCTTGTCGCCTGATCCCAGGATCACGAATTGTACGTGCATGCTGTTGACGATGGCCTCGATGCTGCCCGCCAGCAAATCCAGCCCCTTTTGATCTGCAAACCGGCTGACCACGCCGATAATCGGGATCGCGGGATCTACATTCAATAGAAAACGCTTTTGTAGCTCGCGTTTGCACACCGCCTTGCCGCTCAGGTCTTCTGCAGAATACTGCGCCGGGATGAGCTTGTCTGTCGCGGGGTTCCATTGCGTGTAGTCAACGCCGTTGAGGATGCCGATATAGTTGACGCCTTTGTTGTTGAGGTAGGGGGCCATCCCGTGGGCATATTCGGGCATGCGGGTCTCGTTTGCGTAGGTTGGGCTGACGGTCGTGACGAGGTCGGCGTAGACGATCCCGCCTTTCAAGAAATTGACACTCCCGTGATCTTCGAGCTTATCCGGCGTGAAGTTGCCCCATTGCAGCCCGATGTAGTCGTAGTGTTCTTTGCCGTACTTGCCCTGGTAGCCGACGTTGTGAATGGTGAGCACGCTTGCGGCTTTGCCGAGTACCGGATCGTTCCAGTGCCACACTTTGAGATAAGCCGCCGCCAGGGCCGTCTGCCAGTCGTGGACGTGAACAATGTCCGGCGCGAAACCCATATCGCGCGCCAATTGCAGCCCGGCCCGCGTAAGGAAAGCGAAGCGGCGCGGATTGTCACCGTAGTCGTTGAAATTCTCGTCGTGGTATAGACCGGGGCGGGCAAAGTATTTGTCCGATTCGATGAAGTATACGGGGATGCCGTCCATCGTCGTGGTGCGGACGGCGCACCATTCCTCGGTGTTGCCCATCCACACGCACATTGAGTTGAAGAATGGGGTGATCCGGTGTTTATGGACGTCAATACTGCCGTATTTGGGCATCACCACAATGGTTTCTTGACCGAGCGCGCGCAGTGCAATGGGCAGCGCTCCTACCACGTCGGCTAACCCGCCGGTCTTGGCAAACGGTACACATTCGGAAGCAATCATCAGGATTTTCATAGCTGGCACCTCGTTGTCATTTAGCTAATTTTCGAGCGAAACTCCGGCCTGCCCTGGATGCCTAATCGCAGGCGGAACAGCGCACCTGCACCTTTGCCCTCGCGCGCTTTCTGGTCGCCGCCCGCCGTGGTCACGTAGATGTCGGTGTAATCCGGCCCGCCGAAGGTGACGCTGGACACCTTCCGGGCGGGGAAGGCGATGCGCCGTTCTTCGACACCGTCAGCCGTGTAGCGGACCAGTACGCCGCCATCCCACCGCGCCGACCAGACGCAACCCTCCGCGTCCACCGTCATTCCGTCGGGGACACCTTCGCCGTTGGGCGTCTGCACGAAGACGCGCTGGTTGGTGATGGCGCCGGTCGCACGGTCGTAGTCGAAGCGATAGATGTTGCGCGTGGGCGAGTCGGTGTAGTAGAGGCCCTTGAGGTCGGGCGTGAAGCCCATCCCGTTGGAGACGCCGATGCCGTCGAGTAATTTGGTGAGTGTGCGGTCGGGATCGAGGCGGTAGAGCCGTCCCAGGCGCGATTGCGTGGGCATCGTGCCGCAGAAGACGCGGCCTTCCGGGTCGGCGATGACGTCGTTGAAGCGGGTGGTCGCTTCATCCGGGATTTCGTCAAGGACGGTGGTGAGTTCCCCTTCACGCCAGAGCTTGACCGCGCCGCGTGCCATAAAAAGCAGCAGCGCGCCGTCCTCCTGGATGGTGAAACCGCCGATGGCCTCCGGACTTTGGAAGCACTGCTCGTGTTCGCCGGTTGCCGGTGTGTAGCGGAACAGCCGCCCTTTGGGGATGTCCACCCAGTAAACGCGCTGCTCGTCCGGGTGCCAGAGCGGGCCTTCGCCGGTGACGCAGGCGTAATCGGCGATCAGTTCCGGCTCGATGGCGACGGTGGTGGATGTGGCTGTCAGCGTGGCCGTAGGATCGGGGCGGGGTGTGGCGGTGGGGATGGGCGCTTCTTCTGTTGCAGTTTCCGTGTGTGGCGTGATGGCGCGCGCGCACCCGGCCAGCGCGCCGACCGCCGCGAGTTTGAGCAGGTCGCGGCGTGAGAGCCGCCGGAAACCTGCCGTGTGAGTTTCGTTTGCGTTCATCTTAGCTTCTCTGTATTCGACGTTTGGTTTTCACTGATGCTGACGGCGATGCGCCGGCCTTCGGCGACGGCTTCGACGACGGTGTGGTGCGCCGCGCCCACGTACATTCCTGGGAACGAGAGCGCGTCGCCCACGATGTCGGTGAAGTCTGCGGTGACGTAGACTGCGCTGTGGGAGTTACACAACTCCGCGATGTCGAATGTGACGCCCGGCACCTGCTGTCCAACGAAGTGAATGTTATCCACCAACAAGCCTTGCAGGTCGCGGTTCAGGGCCGCCACGGGCAAATCGCCGCGCGCGGCCATATCCAGCAGTTGCCCGCCCGGTTGCGCTTCTCTGCCGTACACGTCAACCGTGCGTCCTGTCAGAGCCAGGTAGTACGCGCAGCTCAAGCCCGCCGGGCCGCCGCCGAGCACGGCGATGCGCTGTGGATTCTCGACAGAGCCGGGCCGCAGCCAACCGGCGTGGCCGGCCGTCTCGCACACCCACCGTTCGAGTTCCGCGATGCGCACGGGCGCTCCGGCGAATGATTTGCGATAGCAGCGTTTCTGGCACAGGGCATCCGCCGCGCAGACGTAGCCGCAGACTTCGGCGAACGGATTGCGCTCGCGCAGCAGTCGCGCCGCGCCGATGTAGTTGCGCGCTTCCATGCGCCGCAGAAAACCGGGGATGTTGATCCCGGCGGGGCATCCGGCGACGCACGCCGGATGTTCGCAGCCCTGGCATTGGGCGGCGGCGAGGTGCGCGTTCTCTAACGTGATGGGATCATCCGCCATAATTTTCGGGCGAGTGTAGGGGATTTCGACGAACTGCACGTACTGCTTGGGGAACTTGCGCGTGTCGTATTCCGGCTTGTGGAGGTCGCGCAGCACCATATTCGCCGCCCCGACGCCGGAGACCATCGTGGCCGGCGCGCCGGTGCCCATCACCGTCGAGTCGCCGCAGACGTAGAGGTTCTTCCATTCGCTGCGAGCGTGCAGCCGCTTGAGCATGTGTTGGCCGATGGCGTTTTTGGGGCCGCCGACCGCGCCGCCGTTCTTGAGCATGTAACGTTCGATCGTAGTCGGCGTCCCGATGATCAGGGTTTCGATATGGTCGCTGAATCCCGGATAGTGTTGGTCAATCTGAGCGATCATCCGCTCGGCTTCGCGTTTCTTTTGATCGCGGTAGGCTTTAGCGTGGTAGGCCGGGTCATCCGGCGATGGCCACGCGCACATATTCGGCGCAATCGCCATAACGGCCAGCTTGCCCGGCGGGCATAAGGTGTGATCCACCAAGGCGTTGATGTACAACGTGAGATCGCTGTTGTCAATGACCTTGCGGTTTTCGATGAAGATTTCCCAGGGGAACACGTCCTCCGGCAGTGCCGCCCGGTCCACGACCATGTAGAGCGTCATACTGGGGTAGGTGGGGACGAGCGACTGTGCCCACGCCAGGCGTTCCGGCGGGATGTGCTCCGGGCGGACCAGTTTGCCGTAGAGGTTCCATACGGTGGTGTTGGCGATCACGCGATCCGCCAAAATCTCGACGCCGTTCGCCAGCCGCACGCCGTAAGCGCGCCCGTCGCGGATCAGGATTTCGTCCACCAGTTGGCCGTAAAGCGCCTGCCCGCCGTCGCGTTCGAAGGCTTTCTCGATGGTGTTGGGGAGCATCTGCGCCCCGCCGGCGGGATAGTAGACGCCGCCGATGTGGTTGTCGAGGAACATCGTGGCGGCGAGGACGGCGGGCGTTTCTGCGGCGGTGGTGTAGGCGTAGGCCGAACAGAGTTTGTCGAAGAAGTGAACGATCTCCGGCGTGTGGAAGTAGCGATCCAGCAAGTCCTTGACACTGGTATAGAGCAACCTTTGCATTTTGACGATCGCCAGCGGATCGGAGAGCAGCCGCCGCAATCCCTGACGCGGCGAGAACTCCGAAGGCGGCACGACCACCTCGTTTTTGATGACGATGTTTTCGTACATCTTGTAGAGATCGGCGTAGAACGCGCGCAACGCTGCTTTCTCTGCGGGATAAAGCTGGCCGAGTTCGTCCAGGAACCGGTTCACATCTGGCCAGAAGATGATTTCCTGGCCCTCGAACGTCATGCGCGCCAGGGTGGGGTGGGCAATGATCTCGATGGGTTCTTCCAGTTCGTTGATCAAGAACCGGAAGGGCTTGAACCCCTTGTCGCCAAAGCCATAAATCATCGCCGTGCCTACGTCGAAAACGACATCCTCACGCTTGAACGACGTGCATGAACCGCCGGGCTTGGACTGCTGATCAATCATCAGCACAGACAGGCCGCGTTTCGCCAATAAACTCGCCGCCGTCATCCCTCCCAGTCCAGCGCCGACGACGATCACGTCGTAATGCTCACGCAGTACACAATTTTCCAGTATCCGCATAGTCTCACATAAAAGTTCAAATGTTATGGTGTCTGGACGCTAGAACGTTTGAACATTCCAACGTTCTAACAATTTTCGTTTTAATCATCCAGCACCCCTTTACGCAATCCCAGTGGAAGCGGGGACGGACGCTCGCACGTGCTCTCCAACGTCACGCGGCGGCCTGCATCGGCGGCGTCGTGGATCGCGTGCATGATGTCGAGGACGTGGTAGGCCAGCTCACCGTTGGCACGGTGGGGCCGCCCGGAGCGCAGCGCGTAGGCCATATCCGCCACGCCGATGCCCCGGCTATTTTCCGCGTAGCCATGCGTCAGCGGGATGTCGCTCCATTCCGACGCGCCCGCCCGCCGCACGCGCACCGGCCCGCCGAACGTGTTGGGATCGGGGACGCTGAGCGTGCCCTCCGTACCGTAGATTTCGATGCGCGGCAACTCATGCGCCCACACGTCGAAGCTGGTGATGATGGTGCCGACCGCGCCGTTGGCGAATTCGAGCAAGCCGACGACATGCGTGGGCACTTCCACCTCGACGACCGTGCCGTGCAGTGGCTGGCTCGTGATCGTGCGCGTGGGGAAGGTGATGCGCGTCGTGCCGCTGACCTGCTGCACCGGCCCCATCAGGTTGATCAGCGCCGTGAGGTAGTACGGCCCCATATCGAACATCGGCCCGCCGCCCACTTTGTAGTAGAACTCCGGCGCCGGGTGCCAGCTCTCGTGCCCGTGGCAGAGCATGAACGCCGTCGCGCCGATGGGTTCGCCGATCCAGCCGTCGTCAATGAGCTTGCGGCAGGTTTGGATGCCGCCGCCGAGGAAAGTATCCGGCGCACCACCGACGCGCACGCCCTTCGCCTGCGCCGCCGCGAGCAGTGCCTTGCCCTGCTCGCGGGTGATGGTGAGCGGCTTCTCGTTGTACACCGACTTCCCGGCGGCCACCGCGGCCATTGCCACCTCGTAGTGCGCGTTGGGGATGGTGAGGTTGACGACGATCTCGATTTCTGGATCGGCGAGCAATTCTTCCACCGTGCACGCGCGCGGGATGTGGTGTTTCTCCGCTTGCGCCTGTGCCCGCTCCATCACGAGATCCGCGCACGCCACCGTGTCCAGAATCTCGAAAACCTTATCCGCCTGCAAATAAATCCCACTGATGTTGCCACAACCGATTACGCCAATTTTAGTTTTGTTCATAGAGTATCTCTCATTCTCAGTTTGCGCTGGTCCACTGATTCGCTCATTTGCCGATTCGCTGATTCGCTCATTCGCTGATTCGTTCACTTGCTCGCCCACAACATCCCACGTTTGACGATCTCGCGCGCTTCGGGGACATCGAAATCTTTGGCGACGTGGCCGAAGGAAGCGTAGAAGACGCGCCCCTGACCGTAACGGCGTTTCCAAACCACCGGCATAACCACGCCTTTGATCCAGTACGCATGCTCGCCGCTGAAGGTAGTCGTCGCCAGCACCTCGTTGGAAGGGTCAACATGCATATAATACTGCTCCGAGTGCATGTCGAAGTCGTCCAGGCCGGCCACGATTGGATCGTCGCTGATAATGTTGACGCGATAATCAATGACGCCGCCGGGATGCGCTACCCATTGGCCACCGACCATGAACTGGTAGTCCACGTTGTTGCGGAACGAGTCGCCCATGCCGCCGTGCCAGCCGGCGATGCCCACACCGCTTTTGACGGCGTTCAAGAGGCCCTGTTCTTGCTCGCGGGTGATCGTCCCCATCGTCCACACCGGCACGATCAAGTTGAGGCTCATCATCTTGTCGGTGTCCAGATACACATCCAGCGTGTCGAAGACCTCGACCGCATACCCCTGGGATTCCAGGTACGGCGCAAAAATTGCCACACACTGATCCGGCTCATGTCCCATCCAGCCGCCCCATACCAAAATCGCTTTTTTCGCTTTCGATTCAGACATACATAGCTCCTTAAGCCAATATAAAATTCGGCGGGGAATGTCGGCAGGACATCCCCCGTACCTTTAGGTTATTCTACACTGAAACTGCAATGGCGAAAGTTTCAGTGCACGGCCTGCGCCAGTTGTTGGCCTAAGGCCCGGCAGGCTTCCAGGATGGCCGGGGTGGGGCGCCGCTGCGAGGCGACGGTCGCGCCGACCTTTGTGCCCATGCGGCTGAACAGTTCCTCGAAGGGCTGCCTGGCCCGTCCGCCGTCACCGTGAGAGATGAAAAGGGCGTAGGGCTTGTCGGTGAGCCGCGCCGGATTGCTCATTTTAGCGATATACCAGTCATCCAGAAAGGTTTTCATGGTGCCGGCGATATAGCTGAAGTAATCCGGCGTGCCGAAAGCCACGGCGTCGAAGGCGCGGTACTCGTCCATCGTGATGCGCCGCTCATTCGCGTTGATCAGCGTCACCTCGGCGCCGGCAGCCCGCGCGCCCTCGGCCACAGCCTCGGCCATCAGTGCTGTGTTGCCGTGTTCTTGTGAATGATACAACACTAAAATCGAACTCATAGACACCTCCTTGAGAATTGTCGGCTAGTCGTTAGTCGGGTAGTCATTGTCTTTCGTGCGTGCTGCGCCTGTCTATGGCAAATTGGCTAAATCAAGGTCGGCGCTGGCGTCAAGTTGCCGGCAACATAGGGCTTGGGCCAAGAACCGCTGTCGCTAGGAAATGTCTCATCCACAGCGTAATAGTATGGAGCATCACCGTATGTGTGTAAGTTCAGGTCACCGGTGAAGTTGCTGGGAGTGCGCGCTTTCACGGCTTGCTCAATGATCATGGGCCGCCCTAAGTTCGTGCCGCGATACCTGATGTAACTATCCGTGATGTCTTCCCAGGTTTCAGGATTTCGTCCAGGACTGTGAACTAATGTCAGCATCAGCCCGCCAATCAGGACAACTGCCACGACCAGCGCGGTGAACACCATCCATGTCCGTCTCATACCACCTCCTTTCAGACATTATGGTACTATGATTGTCCACCGGAGACAGAAATAGTCAATAGCACAGGCCCCGCAGCGTTCGCGGGGCCTGTGTGAAAGGGTACATTAAGCCGGAGGGTTATGCCAGACGCACGCCGGTCAGTTGTAGCTCCTCGGCGAAGTGACAGGCGACGAAGTGGTTGTCGCCCATATTGCGCAGGGCGGGCGTCTCGGTGCTGCATCGTTCTTTGGCATAACGGCAGCGCGGGTGGAAGTAACAGCCCGACGGCGGATTGGAGGGATCGGCGACCTCACCTTCCAGGCGAATGCGATTTTTACGACCGCGCAGGTTCGGATTAGGAATGGGCACCGCAGACATCAGGGATTCGGTATAGGGGTGCAACGGGTTCGTATAGAGCGTATTGGCATCCGCCAGTTCCACCAGTTTGCCCACGTACATCACTGCCACGCGGTCGCAGATATGGCGGATCACGCTCAGGTCGTGAGAGATGAAGAGGTAGGTGAGGTTCATGTCACGGCGCAGGTCTTCCATCAGATTGAGGATTTGCGCGCGCACTGAAACATCCAGCCCGGAAACGGCTTCATCGCACACCACCAGACGCGGCGATGTCACTAAGGCCCGCGCGATCCCAATGCGCTGGCGTTCCCCACCGGAGAAAGCGTGAGGATAACGCCGCATATATTCCGGTCGCAGGCCACATTTTTGCATCGTATCGGCTACCAGATACTCCATTTCCTTGGGCGAGCACAGCTCATTCACGCGCAATACCTCGCTGATGATCTCGAATATATTCATGCGCGGATTCAGGGATGAGTATGGATCTTGAAAGATCATACGGATATCTTTGCGGTATGCCTGAAGTTCTTTAGTGTCAAGTTTGGCCAGATCAACTTCTGTCCCATCGGCAAGCCGATAGATAACACTCCCCTCGGTTGGCTTGTAGGCGCGAACTAGACACCGCCCCACGGTTGTTTTTCCACACCCCGATTCTCCTACCAACCCCAGGGTCTCACCGGGGTAGATCGAGAAAGACACATCATCTACAGCCTTAACGTATCCACCGATTTTTCCGAAAATGCCCTTGAGAATCGGGAAATACATTTTCAGATTACTGACTTCGAGCAGCGGTTTCCCGTTCTCGGATGTTAGATTAAGCTGGCTTTGTGGCGTTTGCTCGGTCATGATGCCATCTCCCGTACAGGTTTTTTAGCGTCTTCATCGAATAGTAAACAATGAACCTGGTGATTCTCGCTAATGTTGATAGTCCTGGGTTCGACTTGAGAACAGATGGGCATGGCCTTGGGGCAACGGGGGTGGAAGGGACACCCTGAAGGGCGGCGGAACGGGCTTGGCACCATACCTCTAATCACTTCCAGTTTTTCGCGCGTGGCGGTCACTTTGGGAATGGATCGTAGTAATGATTGGGTATAGGGGTGCTGCGGATCATTGAAAATTGTGTACACATCACTGTATTCCACGACATTGCCTAGATACATGACGGCAACATTGTCGGCGATTTCTGCCACCACGCCCAAATCATGGGTGATGAACATAATTCCCATATCATAGTCTCTTTGTAGGCCCAGCATAAGGTCAATGATTTGGGCCTGTGTCGTCACATCCAACGCCGTTGTCGGCTCGTCGGCGATGAGCAGGCTGGGGTTACAGGATAACGCCATAGCGATCATGGCCCGTTGGCGCATACCACCCGACAGGCGGAACGGGTACTCATCAATAATACGATTCGGATGGGGAATACCCACGAACTCCAACATCTCGAGTGTACGTTCGCGCGCCTGTTTTTTGTCGGCTTTGGTGTGCAGCATAATGGTTTCCATAATCTGGTTGCCCACCGTATACATCGGGCTGAGGGAGGTCATAGGTTCCTGAAAAATCATAGAGATTTCTTTGCCGCGGATGGAGCGAATGGTACGGCCCTTCGGTTCCAGCTTACTGATATTGATCTCCTCAATCTGGTCGCGGCCTTTCTTACGATACATGAGGATATCACCGTTAACGATTTTCCCAGGACGATGAACGATCTGCAACAGAGCGCGGGCGGTGACGCTTTTGCCGCAACCACTCTCACCTACCATACATAGGGTTTTACCACTGTGAATATCAAACGTGACGCCATCTACCGCTCGCACGATGCCTTCGTTGGTGAAAAAATGGACTTTTAAGTCTTTGACTTGAATAAGGGTATTGTTATTGTCAGCCATAAGGGGCACCTTCTCTATTTACTGATAAGGATCGGCTGCATCGCGCAAGCCATCACCCAAGAAGTTTAAGGCCAAAACTACGATAATTACCGCCACAGCCGGGTACAGTAACCACGGGTAAATGGCAATGACGGCTACTTTCTGCGTGTCCTGGAGCATCACGCCCCAGCTCACCACGGGAGGACGCAACCCCAATCCCAAAAAGCTCAATGCCGTTTCACCCAGGATCATGCCGGGAATGGAGAGGGTGATAGAGGCAATGATGTGGCTCAAGAAAGAGGGAATCATATGCTTGGTGATCATGCGCCACAGGGGCACACCGTCCAATTGCGCGGCCATAATGAAGTCCTCTTCGCGCAAAGCCAGGAATTTGCTGCGCACCACGCGCGCCATACCCATCCACCCGACCAGCGACAAGATGATCGTGATCATGAAATAAACCCTGAGCGCGCTCCAACTCAGTGGAACCATGGAAGCCAGAGCCAACCAGACCGGCAGCGTGGGAATGGAAATCAGAATCTCGATCAAACGCTGGATCAAGTTGTCCAATGTACCACCCACCAGGCCGGAAACACCACCTACCAAAATGCCAATCGTCAGGCTGATGGCGACGCCGACCAGGCCGACCGTCAAAGAGACCCGTGCGCTGTAAATAATGCGGCTAAAAATATCACGCCCGCTTTTGTCTGCGCCGAGCAAGTAGAAGGGGTCTTCAGCGTTAACGGGACCGACCAGATGCAAATCACCTGGAATTAATCCCCAAAGTTTATAGGGATCACCATGATTAAAAAACCGGATCGGGATGATGACCGATTCATCAATTTTCCAGGTTTTCTTGTACGAAATGGGGTCGCGCTCAAACTTGTACCCATATACGAAAGGAGCCAATTTCCCATCCCGAAATAAGTGGATTGACTGTGGTGGGGCATAAACGTAACTTTCTTTATACGTTGTGAATTTGACGGGGGCAAAAAACTCCGCAAAGAGCGCCAGCATGTAGAAGAACAGAACGATTACCCCCCCAAACATCGCCAACTTGTGTCTTTTGAACTTCCACCACATGAGCTGCCATTGGGAAGCCACTTCTATTTGAACATCGCGCTCTGTGACCGGGGCGCCACTGGCGCGGTTGGCGGCTGCTAAATCAATTTCACTGATGGTCATCGTGATTTACCTCTTTCTACCAGGAATTATTGGAGGCGGATGCGTGGGTCAAGAATGGCCAGCAAGACATCAGAGATGAATGTACCGATCACGGTTAAGACACTCAACATTAAAATAAAACCCGATGCCACATACATGTCTTGGGCTTTCAATGCATTGTATAAGACCGGCCCAGAGGTCGGCAGGTTCAACACAATGGAAACGATCACGTCGCCGGCGATCAACCCGGGCAATGCCCACCCGATGGTGCTGATAAACGGGTTCATAGCATGACGCACCGGGTATTTCCACAACAGACGTCTCTCGGACAACCCTTTGGCGCGCGCGGTTTCCACGTAAGGCTTGTTGAGTTCATCGAGCAAATTGGCGCGCATTGTGCGGATCAAGCCGGCTGTGCCTCCCATACCGATAATCAACGCCGGAATCCATAGATGTTTCAACATATCAACAAATTTTGCCATACTCCACGGCGCAGAGGCAAATTCCTGGGAAAACAAGCCGATCATAGCTTGATCGAAATATTTATACGTGAGGAATAGCAAGATGAGTGCTAACAGGAAGTTCGGCACTGCCAGACCGATAAACCCGATAAAACTGAAGACGTAGTCTCCTAGTGAGTATTGGTGGACGGCAGAATAAATGCCGATGGGTAAGGCCACTGCCCATACCAGGATCAAACTGGAGAATGACAACGCAAAACTCATCGGCAGGCGTTCGGTGATCATCACGGCTGCATCACGTTTGTAAACAAACGAGTAGCCGAATTCTCCCCGGGTGATAATTCTCCCAATCCACTTGAAGTATTGAACATAGATGGGTTGGTTGAAGCCGTACATCTCACGCAGTTGCGTAATGTATTCGCTTGTTATCGTGGCTGCACCGGCTGAAGTGGCCACAAGCTGATTGACCAGATTGGTGACATAATCCCCCGGCGGGAGCTGAATCAGCGCAAAAGACAGCATCGAGATGACCCATACGGTAAAAAGCATCGAAAGAAAACGCCGTACCAGATATTTCCACATAATATTCTCCTTGAGGATTCTTCGCAGGGAATGTGCTCCGGCGAGATTCTCGCCGGAGCACAGAGAACCCGAGTTATCACTCTTTAATGAACCACTGTTCGGGGTAGGTGATCTTTTCTACACCCTCGGCCCACCCATCGTACCAGGTATCGGGTATGCCACCCAGACGAGCATGGTAGGGATAGTACAGCTCACCCGGGCGGGAGATACCCAGGACGTAGAGACGTTCCTTGGCCTCTTGCAGCACGACCTTCATCTTCTCGATTTGTTTCTCGGTCGTGGGCTGCATGAGCACTTCTTCGTACTTCGCATAGGCATCTTTTGCCCATTGCGGAGGTTCAGACATAACACTGCCGGTCTCGTTGACCCTCCAGGCATACCAGGCACGGTCAAAGTAGCCCTGATACCCATGGAGCGGCACGTAGTAACGCGGGTCAAGGATGGGGGTAAGCCCCGCACCGCCTTCACCGGTGAAGATGATGCACTCGATCGTGTTATCTTTGCGTGCCTGTTCGTAGGGGTCAGAGGCGATGGAGTTCAGGGTTGCCTTGACGCCCACCTTGTCCCAGTAGCCGATCAACAGTTCCGCGACCTGAACGTAAGTGGTGCCGTAGCTGAGGTCATTCTGGACGGTGAAGATCATCTCGAAGCGCTTGCCCTTATCGTCCAGGTAATAACCATCGGCGTCCTTGCCATTGGTGAAGACCTTATCAAGATATTCGGTCGCCTTGGCAGGATCGTATTCGACATACTGGGTGTCCATGCCCTCGATGTACAGCGGGCCATCGTTGTTCGGCGCCACTTGAGCGGGAGTGCCCTGACCGTTGTGGACGATCTCGATGATCTCGGCGCGGTTGATGGCATACGACATCCCGATGCGGAAGTTGATGTCGGCGAAAACGCTGGCCTTGTAGGTATCGGAAATGGTCTGGTTGAAGTGGATCGAGTTGGTGTTCGCGCCATCGGACTTCGGGTAGTAGATTTTGATCGGCTTGCCCTCGTTCATGGCATCGTGGTAGATGATGCGGTTTTCGCCGCCCGGGTCTTTCACGGCATCAATGTCACCATTGAGCAGGGCGAAGGTGCGGCTTTCGGCATCCTGGTAGGAGATCGCCAAAATGGAGTCAATGTAGGGCAGTTGGTTGCCCTCCGTATCTACTTTCCAGTAGTACGGGTTGCGCTCCAGCAACACCTGCGTCCCGGTACCCAGAGGCTGGACGGTCACCCAGGGGTACAGCACCGGGTATTCAGGATACTGATACATACGGCCGGGGTTACCCCAGGTATCGGGCCCGTACTTGTAGAACAAGGCGACCCAGTCGGCCACGGTGCCATCCTTCGTTACCAGCTCATCCACATTGGGGTTGTATTTCTTGTGGAATTGTTGCAGGTAGTGCTTGGGGTACATGGCGAAATACCGACCTTGCCACTGCGCCAGGACGTAGAGGAAGGTGCCGTAGGGCTTGGGGAAGGTCAGTCTGAAGGTGTAATCGTCAATCTTCTCGAATTTCATGTCGGGCCCCTGACCGGTAGGGATCCAGTCAGCGCCAGGCCCACCGGGGTTCAGCTCGGTGTTGAACAGCACGTCTTCGATGTAGAACGCGATGTCATCCGCCGTGAAATCCACACCATCGGACCACTTCATGCCTTTGCGCATGTGGAAGGTGTAGGTGGTCACGTCTTCGCTGACATCAATGCTCTCGACCAGGTTGGGTTCGACGCCACTGAAATCGGGCTTCCAGCTTGTCAGGTGTTCCCAGGCCGCGATGAAGAGCAACCCACCCCATTCAGGGTTGTTGCCGACGAAACCAAAGCGCATCTGACCGCCGTGCTTCCCCGTCTCAACGAGGGGTTTGATGACCCTGGGGTTGGCCGGCAGACGCTCATCCACGGGGGGCAGCTTACCGGCTTTCACCTGGTCGGCCAGCATTGGGGATTCCTTGTACTTGGAAGCCGGGGCCGCCGGTTCTTCGGTCTTTTTGGGTTCTTCGGTCTTCTTGGGTTCTTCGGTCTTCTTGGGTTCTTCGGTCTTCTTTGGCTCTTCTGTCGCCGGCACGGCCGTGGCCTCTTTTGTGGGCGCAACGGTCGTCGGGGCCGGTGTGGGAGTGGGGGCCTTGCAGGCGCTCAGAAGCATGACCACCAAAATCAGGATGTTCAAAGCATACTTACGCATGTCATACTCCTCCTAGTGTATTGTTGAAACGACTTTTTTTCTCTAACAACGAAAGTATACTGGGACAGTTTTTTGACTTATTCTCGATAATCACCTCCTTAATGACATAAAGTGTTGCTGAAGTTTAGAGTGAGCATTGGCGACGACTGACGCCAACATCTCTGCGAAAACCCGGACTCCGGTAACAGTACCGGTATCGTTACCGGAATTCTCCTAAACTATAGCACAGCTTTTTTGTTGTGTCAATAGGTTTTTTGCCTGAGTTTCGAAATTCAAGTGCGCTCCGTGTTTGTCACATGCCTCAACATATGGCGTGCTTCCGTGGTCGGGCGGTGGATTCACGGATGACCAGGTCGGTCATAACGGTTGTCGTGGTTTTCGGTTGCTCTGGATTCAAGGCACGGGCAATCAATTGCCGCACGCCAAAGATGTCCAACCACGTTTTGTAGACGTGGACCGTCGTCAACGGTGGGGTGACTTCTTTCGCCATGTCAATGTTGTCGAACCCCACGACGGAAAGATCGTCCGGTATCTTTAATCCCAGGTCGCGCGCGGCATGGATGACGCCGATGGCCGTCAAATCGTTGCAGGCAAAGATTGCCGTGACTTCCGGCGCGCGCTGTAAGAGCTGTTTGGTTGCCCGATACCCATCCTCACGGTTGAGACCCGATTCCTCGATGTAACGCATGGCAATACCGTGCTCTTCAAGTGTGCGATGGTATCCGATTTGCCGCTCTTTGATGCTCGGCGGCGATTGTCTGGCCCAGCCGATCAGCCCGATGTGGGTATGGCCCTGTTGTACGAGGTGGTCCACGGCCATTTTGGCGCCGGCGATATTCTCGATGACGATGCTATCGAAGTGCAGGTTCGGCGCGTAGCCATCCACCAGTACGATGGGAATGTCGAGTCGCTGTCCGAGCAGGCCGATGGTATTCTCGATGAAGGTTCCGGCCAGGATCAATCCGTCAACACGTTGTTCGCTGATCATGGAAGGCCACATGACCGGGCGATTATCCAGGTCAACTTCGATGTTGGAAAACATCAGGCTGAGGTTTTGACGGCGACATTCGCTTTCGACGCCTGCCTGGACGTAGGAATAAAATGCATTGACCTCGAAGGGGAACCCGTAGTCGTGTTTGGTGAGCAGCCCGATAACCGATAAAGGGTGACCACCACTGCCGTTTTCTTTGAAAGGGTAGCCCAGGGTCTTGGCCGCATCCAAAACGCGCGCGCGGGTATCTTGCGCCACACTGGGGCGATTGTTCAGGGCTTGAGAGGCCGTGCCGATGGAGACACCGGCAAGTCTGGCTACGTCTTGGAGCGTGACGGAATTGACCATACCCTCAATCTTTCAGGTGAAGAGTTGAAGTTTCATTGAACGATTCAATTTTAACCTGAAAGGCCGGGTTTGTCAATAGGGAATTGGGGATTTTGATGGGTTATTTGGAGAATTTCAAAAGCCGACGGCCTGCCCATCCTTGCGCCAATCCGTCCCCGCGCAGTAGCCGCCGTTATCCATCCGATAGATCAATTGTGCGCCACCGAATTGGCCCGGCGGCAGGTTCGGAGTCACGCGATGCCCGCGTCGGCGTAGTTCTGCCACCACCTCCGGCGCGAACCCCGGCTCTAGCGCTACCTCGGTCAGGTTTTCCGCCACATACCAGCGCGGTGCATCGGAAGCCGCCTGGGGATTCTGCCCATAATCAAGGATGCGCACCATCATTTGCACGTGGCCCTGTGGCTGCATGTGCCCGCCCATCACGCCGAAGCTCATCACCGGCTGGCCTGCGCGCGTGAGGAAGCCGGGGATGATTGTGTGGTAGGGCCGTTTGCCACCCGCCACGCGGTTGGGATGTCCTGCTTCCAGTCGAAAGCCCGCGCCGCGATTTTGCAGGCTGATGCCCGTGCCGGGGATGACAATACCGGAACCAAAGCCCATATAGTTCGATTGGATGTACGAAACCATCATCCCGTCGGCGTCGGCGGCGGTGAGGTAGACCGTGCCGTGATCGGTGGGCAACGCCGAAGTGGGGAACTGTGCCGCATCCATCCTGATTTGCCGCGCGCGCGCCGCCAGGAAGTCCGCGTCGAGCAGCGCTTCCGGCGGGACGTCCATCCATGCGGGATCGGCGATGTGGCGGTGTGCCTCCGCGAACGCCAGCTTCATGGCCTCGATTTGCAGGTGCAGGCTGTCGGCGGAATCTACGGGATACTGCGCCAGGTCGAGGTGTTGCAAGATGCCCAATGCGATGAGCGCCGCGAGACCCTGCCCGTTCGGTGGGATTTCGTGCAGGGTATAGCCGCGATAGTCCTGCGCCAGCGGCGTGACCCATTCCGGCGCGTGGGTTGCCAGATCATCCAGCGTCATCAGCCCGCCGGTGGCTTTGGCGTGCGCGACGATCTGTTCCGCCAGCGCGCCGCGATAGAATGTTTCCCCTTTCGTCGCGGCGATAATTTCCAGTGTGCGGGCTTGATCCGGGCAGCGGAACAGCTCGCCGGGGTGGGGAGCGCGTCCGTTCGGCGCGAAGGTCGCCGCAAACGAGGGGTAATCCGCGTAATGTTTCGGTGCTCTGGCCCACGCCTGCGCCGTAATCGGGGAGACGAGGAAGCCATCGCGCGCATAGTGGATCGCCGCCTCGAACAGATCGGCGAACGGTAGCCGCCCGAAGCGATCCGAGAGCGCCACCCACGCGCTGACCGCGCCGGGCACGGTAACCGGATCCCAACCTGTGACCGGCATCTGCTCCAGCCCGGCAAACCGCTCCGGTTTGAGCGCGCGCGGCGCGCGTCCGGAGGCGTTGAGGCCGTGGAGCTGCGCGCCGTCCCACACGATGGCGAAGGCGTCACTGCCGATGCCGTTGCTCGTCGGCTCAACGACGGTGAGTGTGATCGCGGTTGCCAGCGCGGCGTCCACGGCGTTACCGCCGCGTTGCAGCGCGTCCAGCCCGGCCTGCGCCGCCAACGGTTGCGATGTGGCCACGACGTTCCGTGCCAGAATCGGCATCCTCTGTGAAGGGTAGGGGAAGTCCCAGGAAAAATGTTGCATTTCTCACTCCCTGAAAATGGCAAATGGCAAATGGCAAATATACTAGCCGCACGCTAAAACTGTTGTTTTTTTATCAGCAGATTAAGCAGATTGAGCAGATTTTTTGTTTGCAATCTTAAAAATCTGCTTCATCCGCTTAATCTGCTGATAAATTTTTTGTGTGGGCTAACTCAGGTCGCGGCCCTTGCCGGAGTCGCTGATGGTAATCAGGCTTTCGGGATACGGCGCGAAGAACGTTTGCCTCGCCAGGTATGGTTCTTTGAAGCGCGCGATCCACACGCCGAGCAGGCTGACGGGCACACTGAGCGGCACTTTTTCATCACGATACTTTTGCAGCGCGTCCAGGAAGTAGGCTTTCTCGTCGGACGTGAGTTTGTCGGAGAAGTAGCCGAGCGCGTGCATCAGGACGTTGATGCCGGCGGTGCGCCGCGCAGGACGGGCAAGCGCCTTCCACAGGTGCATCTCGTAGGTGGCGATGACTTCGGCGGGCGGCTTTTTCTCGCGGTTGGCGACGATGGGGCCCATCAGGCGGTACTGGCTTTCATTGTAGGCCATGAGGAGCAGTTTGTTGTCGGTGTGGAAGCGCACCAACTCACGCATCGCGCCAGAGGCTTTGACGGCGCGGAAATCCGCCAATGTGAACAGTGCCGTGAGGAAGTGCTCGCGAATCGTGAAGTTAGTCAGCCGTCCCTCTTCTTCGACCGGCAGATGCCCGTACCGTTCCAGGACGGCCTGGGCGAAGAACCCGCGTCCCTTGTTGGTGGAGGCGGCGCCCTTCTCAGTGCCCCGGTAAACCTTCACGTCCTTGATCCCGCACGAGGGCGAGCGTCCCTTGAGGATAAAGCCATCAACGTCCTTGAGTGCAGCGAGGTACGTTGTGGCAAAGGCGCGCATCTTCTCGGTCACATCCGCGCCGGTGGCGGGTTGGAGCAGGCGCGGCTCATCATTGACGAGGACGACCCGTATGGGATCGCGAGGCACACCCAGGCCGATTTCCATCTCCGCACAGACCGGCAGGTAGGTGACATAGGGTTCGAGCTGCTTCACGAACGCATCGGGGATCGTCACGCCGTTGTAGCGGCACGCGGCGAAGCCCAGGCACTTGCTAATCACAATGGTGGGGCGGGGAAATGTTTTCATAAATCTTTCAGGCTTGTTCTGACCCTTGTAATGGATTGACGACTTCCAGAAACTCAAAATCCTCAAAATCGGCCACATTGGCTGTGTATAGCCCTACGATGCCATTGTCCTTCAACGTAGCCGCAAGTGCGACGTCAAATACTTTTTTCCGGGCAGTTGTTGTGTTCAATAGGTCCAAAAAGGTTCGGAGCTGTGTTTCACGCTGATGCACGATGGTAACGCCGGCGTCAATATAATCTTCCACAACTTGGCACGCCTGTGAAAGAGAGAGCGGGTTTTGCAACCGTTGCCAGGTGATGACGTGAATAAACTCCAGCAATACCTGCACCGGCACACAAACGAAAAGTTCGCCCTTTTCGTCGCGCTCATTCATCACTTTTTCCAGAAAAGCTTTTGCTTCTGTGTGGAATTCGGAAGCGATGTTATGAGCGTAGACGAGCAGGTTTGTGTCTATCGCAAACATAGTCATAACAATTCCCGTTCAGCGTAGATCAGATCACGATCAACGTATACCTCTTTGCCCAAATCAAACTGCCGCACTTTGAAAGGTTTGGGAGTGATTGTGGGTTTGTCACGCACGAGATTGACGGACATGTCCTGTTTGATAGATTGCAGGATGAGTTCGATGATGCGGAGACGCTCCATCACAGGTACTTGTCGAATTTGCGCTAAATCAACCATTGCTCTGTCTCCTTATGAATATACAGATGTTCCCTTTCGCCTCTATGATACCACAAACTTCCTCACTGCCTATATCGGCCACTTGATACCTGCCGATGAGGAACAGGACATCGGCATAGCGCGCTTGCGTCACAAAGTCAACATTATCACGAAGATCAGATGTGCCTGGACACCTCGTTCTACCAGATATGCATTGAAACCGATCAATGTCATCACTGCGACATCGCTGAACAGCAGTGCGGGAAGCGCGTTCGTGGAGTTGATCCCCAAGAGGATGCGCGTGCCGTAGAGCAGCACGAAATGGATGGCTGATAGAAACACACGGTAGACGTGGCAATGGTGAAGGTCTGCCAAACCGTAATTTTAGAATCTGCTTAATCCGCTCAATCTGCTGACAAAATATCCTTGCCCTGAGGGGTGCAGCAGCGCTGGTTGGTGGTCTGGTCGGCGCAGGCGGAACAACGGGAGCGAGCGAGCCTTCAGGAGCAGGTGGAAAAGGATAAGATATTTCACGGGTTCTCCTCAGATTGTAGTAAATCTCCCATCAACAGGCTTGTCTGTTCGCCCCGGCGCACGGCTTGGGCAAGCAAGTTTTCACGGGTGGTCAGGCCGCGCTGCAGTGCTTCATGGCTCGCTTGCCTTATTTGGTCCCGCGCCAACCCGCCAGTGATGACATCGGCAATCGTGCGCGCCACGGTTGTGATAGGCAAACCCGCCCGCTGTGTCACTTCGTCGGCCGCAAGACGGTTCGTGTGAAGTCGGATACCTGCTTTGCGCCGTGACGCAGTACGAGGAACAATGATGTGTATCTCACCCGGCAGTGCGTCGGAGAGTTCGTACACCGTCAAGGCGCTCTCGTGCGAGATGACTGAGTTGGGGCCGGTACATAACCAGGCTACGAATAAATCTTCGTAGGGAGACGCAGGGAACTGCACAAGCCGGTAAATCCCCCAACGAATCCGACCAAAGCGCCCTATTTTAGTGTAGTATGAGAGCAGCGGCGGCTAAAACCCACAGCCTGAGCCTGCGCAGCCGTAAAATATCCGGCTTGCCGTTCAGCAATTTCATAAAGCTGCTGATGATCCGGGGAAGTGGGAAATTCAGTATCCATGTGTGCAAAACATTTCAATATATTGAACGATATGCACACATTATAAGTAAAGAGCTAGAAAATGTCCAGCGATCTGATAGCTATCGGTCATCAGCGCGCCCAGGTAAAGCGCCGGGATTTCGATGGGGGGTGAAGTCATCTGTCGGGCATTGACTGCACACATTTGCAGGATAGTCCTCAATCAGCAACTTTACCTTTGACACTCCTGTGATTGTTCATAAAATTGCTGTGGCATTGGTCTTTCCTGGATATAGTCTTGTACCCAATCGTACAAACTCCCAAATTCTGAAGGCTCCTGGGTCAGCAACTCTTTGAGTAACGGCAGTGCATACCGGTCCAGGCTGATCCGATTTTCGGCAAAGAGTTGGAGATAGGCTAGCACCAGAATTAGCTTACCGGAATTGCCCAAACGTCCGGCGTCTTTCTTGAAGAAATCGCGGACGCGCTTGTAGTCGCCAGCTTTGTATAATGTCCCTATGGCGCGAAGTTGCTGTCCCTGGTCATCGGAAGCCAATGCCGCCTCGATGTCTTCCGGGGAAAGATCAGGAAAGTCGGCAAATGTGCGTAATTCGCGGGGGCGTGCAGTGGGTGACCATTCCAACAAGAGTTGTTGTTTTTGTAAGATATCAGCTACTGTTGCCATATTCTTCCTACCTCTTTCTTTCTACCTCTTCAGACGGCTTTGCTCAACTTTTTGTATTGTGGTTTGATCAATAACTGTCTTGCCGAACCTTATTTCAAATTGATAAGCTGCATCTGAATATAGAAGTGGCGAATCTGATTCTAATTTTTCTAGCAATTCGGTGGCCCAATACTTGAATTTGCTATTGCTTCCTCGGATGTAGAATAGTTGTACAGCAGCCTCGAGGACGAATTCACCTTCATAAACTGATAGTTGTCTGGCAAAGTATTCTTTAACTATTTCGAATTTCAACAGTCGTCCAAGACACTGCCAGAAAAAACGAGTTAATGATGGATACTTTTGCTGAATCATGTTGCCAGACTCGGTCATTTTCTCAGGATATTCACTGAAGAGGGCCAAAAATGGCCCTGTAAATAGGTTCTCAATCCCTCCATGCGCATATGCCCCCGTTTTTCGGGTGACATCGTATATGGTAGAAGCTGCACGCAAAACTTCAGAGAAATTGGTGATGGAAGCCACCGACATCTCTCGGATTCCCTTACTAAATTCCTTCGCAGTACGCTCCATTTTTCCTATGGTTTCCATTAGAATATCATAGGTACTTTGAGGTGAGCAACATAATGCTAAATCCAGGTAGAGCGGCGCTATATCGAGATTCTCATTAAACGTTTCCTGGGCAAGATAACGAACTTCCGAACAACCCTGTTGGTCTCCCTGAGCGACAAGAAAACGGTACAACGTCAATCCACTTTGATAGTCCTCACCCTGGTAAGCATTTTCCCAAGCTCGTTTACGGATGTCGTTAAGTTCCTCGGGTTGAATATCGCCCAGTTTTTGCAAAGCCAATAACGCAGTATCACGAGTTGTCATAAAGGGTGCTTCTAGGATGCCAGATTTGAGTAATAGCGCGCGCGCCGCTTCATTAGAACCTATCAGGTTTGCCAGCAAATCAGCTAGTAAATTGCGGTCGCGCTCAGTCTTAAGGCGATCATTGAAAACGTAAGCTGCATTCAAAATGCCCGGAACAGCGCGTGAGCCAAGGTTTTCTAATTCCGATTTAAGGTGTTGGCGGGAAATGCTATTTGCTGTTAAGAGTTGCTCAACCTGGCGCTGTATGTCGGTAATAAAGTGAGTGTCTCCACCCAAATCGGCCAGTTCCAGCGCATTAGGTTCAAAAACGTTACGCATACCGGATCTCCTTGTGTGTATTTTTCAGATCTTCAAAGTCAATCTCACGAACAAACTTTGGCGGTTCCCCAATTTGCAAGCGCACTACCGGCACTTTTGTATCCGCGCGCCGTTCGATCTGGATTTGCACTGGGGTGCCGGCTTCATATTCTTTGTCCAAGGGAATCGCCACACCACCTTGATAAATCAACGTATGATAAATAGGCCACAAATCTTCTCTACTAGGCGGATCATCACCGGCAAAAAGCTGTAACAAGAGTTTATCCCCCTTCTTGTCCAAGTGATAAGTACGATATTGGTTTATGCGCTCTTTGCGTTCCAGGAGCAAGTCAAAGCCTTGCGTCAGGCAAACATAATAGGCATCCGCTGCCGGTTCATCTATCCTGAAGTCCGAATTCACTGTTTTCAGGTAACTATATACCGCCGCACCTTGTCCAATCGCTTCGTCAGGAACCGGGAACGCTAGGAATGTGGCTTCTTGGCCCCAATACGCTTGCAGCGCTTTCTGTAGTGGCAGGAGGCGCACCATTCCACCGACCGGTAGGAAGTAGTGAATATCGGCCTTTGCCATTTGCGCTTTGTCCAATATCTCGGTGATCGGGTAAAGCGCGTTTTTTGCTGTCTGATGATACTGCAAATATGGCCCCATCAAATCCTCGTAATCCGATTCTGTTAGTTCAATTGAGAAGGGATATTCCTGCCCGCGGATCACCAATGGTTTGACATTGAAATACACGCTTTCCTCATCAAATTCCAACTCGGCGTTCAGTGCGATTTTGAGCCGCTCGGCTTCGTTTACTAGGTCGTAGCGCAGCGCCAGACGTTCCGCGTCGGAAAGTTCCAGGTTTTCCAATGCCGGGAATTGGGCCAACAGTTGGCGATACAGAAATTCCCGCGCCAGGCGCAAGTCAAAATCCTCGCCACCAAACTGGTTGTGGCGGCTGATTTCTATAACCTTGAATTGCAGATTGTTCAGGATACCCGCGCCATGCGGATCGCGCCACGAAAGTTCCACGATTGTTAGATCCAATGTACCGCCGCCGATGTCGTAGACCAACACGCGAGTTGAAGCATCTGGCGGAATCTCGAGCCGGCGGGCATGGCGCGCGCGTTGCATATCCCAGGCGATAAAGGCCAGTAACGCCGCCACCGGTTCGCTGATCAGCAAGCGCTCGCGTTGCGCTTGACCCAGGCGCGGCAACTTGAGCGCGTCCAACGCCAGGTCAACCGCGTGAAGCGTGTCACGGCGTTGGTTGGTTGTGTAACTTGCCGGCACTGTAACCGTCAGCTCGTCCAATGGGAAGCCGCGCTCCACAATCTGCCGCAACACTTCTTCCAGATACAGCGCGGAAATCTGCGCCGGCGTTTGCTCGATAACCGGCAAGAATAATTCCCGCCCCATCAAGCGTTTGACGGCCCGGATACATCGCGCTGCATTTTTATGGTGCCCGTTTTCCTTAGCCCACTTGCCGACAATAGGACTCCCCGTTTCCGGAATGTAAGCCACCGAAGGCAAATGGTTCAGTTCTTGTCCATTTTCTCCTGGTTGTTGTACTTTGAGGATCTCGGCCTCAATGGTCTCCGGGTCTTTGCCCTGATGCGCGCGGGCGACCAACGTCGTTGTCGTTCCCAAGTCAATTCCGAATGGCATTGGCCTTACCCCCTTTCTATCGCTATGGTTTTTACTTGCGCCGCTATCTGTGTAGCGCGGTGGATCAACTTCTCCAGTTCCTGGTTGTCGTGTTGCAATTTCTCGATGTTTCCCTGCAGAATTTGTACGCGCTGACGGCGACGCTCAATTTCCCAACGGCGCAATACCGGATACCACACAACATAATGCGCCGTTGCGTGATAGTCTAAGGCGGTTTGCGAGCGGAACCACACGACGCCGTCAAGCGGTTGTGTCAAAGTCTCGGCGCATACCGCCAAGCGGTGGATGTGGCGCAAATCTACATCTTGATTGGCGGTCAGGAGACGGCACAGAAATTGCCCCTTGCGCCATTCGCATACTTCGGCAGTCTGTTCTTGCAGGTGCAATATCAGGCAGGTCTCGCCTTCTTCTGGCGGACGTTGGGGATCATCCAGCAAGGCAAAGGCGCTGAGATATTCCGGGCAAAGCAAAATCTGAATGTTTGAAAGGGAGGCTACCGTAGATTGCTGTTGCGCAAGGAGGCCCAAGGCGGCCTGTATCTGCTGCTGCTGTGTATGCGCGTTGACAACAAAAAAGAGACGCTGAAAACCACCATCTTTGATAGGCCACCGGATCAACGCCCAGAGCAGTTCTGCAAGTGTGTCCAAAGGCGCATCCCAAAACATTTCCATGCACTCGTTGCCACTCTGACGCAACCCCGGTATAGCGGAGGGCGCGCAGAGGATCCAGTTCTTTCCCCGACGGTAAAAGGTATAGGCCACTTCGTCGTAGGTTTGGCTGGACATTTCCGCCGAAAGATAAACTCGCTCGAACTTGCACAGTTCGGCAAGAATGTGCCCGTCATTGCGTGGCTCAACGCGAATGGCGCGCGCGGTTGTGTCGCCCAAATCGAATACCAACGAGGGCAGGATAGAGGGCGTCGGAAACTGTTGTCCCTGCTCCGGCCAACATCGCCGCAACACGTAATCTTCGAACAGGCAAATCAGACGGGAAAAGTCATCTTGTTGGACCATAATTTATTCGACAGTTTTTAGTGGGGGCCAGCGTTGGTCAAATTCGGACAACAACTCCTGGTATAAACGCTCCACTTTCTGGCTTAGGAGATCATGTTGCGCGGCTAATTGCGCGTACTTATCTTCTAATGCTTGGATTTCACGGTCCAATGCATCTAATACCGCTTGGTCATCATCCACAGTTTTTCTCCTGACGCGCACTTCAAGGCTCAGAAACCTGCAAATCTAACCTATCTGTTGTGAATGTCGAAATCCGCGCTGGATGTAGCACTTCTGTCCCCAAACGCCAGCCGCGCCGGATAACTTTGAACGTCACCTGCGCCTGCCCGGATTCGAATGGCCGCTCATTTCCCACATCGAAACCATTGTGTGGATCAGTTAGTTTGGAGGCTGTCAGAACGATAAGCCCGCCCGGCGCCTCTTTGGTATCAGGAAACCGGCTCAATCTTTGGGCGCTGACATCCTGAATCCAATGTCTGAGTTCGGTCAAGATTGCCTGAGGTGTCCAACCAGGCTCGGATTCGGTCAAACTCTCCACCATATCGAGGATAAAAGGGCGGCCTTCTCCCATCTTACGCAAGAGCATCATCAACCAACCTTCACGTTCACGGCGCAGCCGTTCCCGTTCATTTTCCAAAGCAATCAAACCGCTTTGTCGCTCTTGCTCAGTTCGCTGTAATTTTTCCTCTAATTGTGCTAGTTTTGCTTGTAAACACTGCTGCTGTTCTTCGCATTGTTGTTTTCTTGCTTTGTATTGCGCTAGCTCTTCTTTGAGCTGTTGGTTTTCTTGTCGTAATTCGCCTGTTTTCTTCCTGTAATAACGCAATGATCTTTGAATGGAAGTTATTTCTTGCTTTGTTCTGGTTGTGCTGTCTTTGGTCATTTCAACTCCAATCGCATGAGATCGGCAGAGGCTACATTCACAAATTGCTTTCCGGCGGCGCGCAACGTTTTTTCCAGAGGTGAACCGGCAGTCTCTCGATGATAGAGCGCCAATACAGTGCATTGAACTTGCTGTCCTATAGCTTGTAGCTCTTCCAGACTGGTGTGTAAATCCACCTGATAACGGCGGTTTTGCTCAGTGGATACCCGTGATTCCGCCGATTTGTAGGGTTCAAAAATCACACCGTATTGCGTTTGCTCAAGTTGCTGGCGCAAAGCATGTGCTTCTGCCTCGCGACAAATGATAATCGAGTGCGCCGGAAAATCTGAGGGTTCATCGTGGGGCCGCGATTGCCAAATGCCGGCTTGAGCATAGTGTTGTGCTACATTCCAGGCCAAGCCCTTCAAATAGATCTCGTACTGGCGTAAAGGCGCGGCAGGCGTTTCATAGGCTTCGCAAAGGGCCTGGTAAACTTCTTGCGCGTCGCCCAATGCTGCCGCGAGGATCAAAATGCGGGTGTGGCCGGACTCGATAGCATAATTCACGCGATCTACCAAATAGCTCTGGCGGTCATGGAGTAGAGAAGCCGTGGGAAAAGTTGCATCGAACGCATGGACCGCTTCCATAAACACCAGATCGTAGGGGCGTTGAAACAGGGTTGTATTTGCCGGAGGGACACTGCCCACCGGGCGCAAACTAAAGTCGCCGGTGACAAGGATATGGACATCGCCCATAATCTCCGCCATTGCCGCGCCTAGCAAGTGGCCGGCAGGATGTAGGGTGATCTTTAGCCCGGCGATATCCAATGGCGTTCCAAAAGGCAGTTCCTGTACCCAACGATGAAGAGATTGCCAGTCGGTAGAAACCAATGTCAATAATTGGTTAGTTTCAGGCGTCATGATTACAGGAATATCAGGGAACGCCTGAGATAAAACAGGGAGGTGTCGCGTATGATCAGAGTGTGCGTGGGTAACAATAATCATATCCGGTGATGTAGAAGGAATAGCATAATTTTCCCCACCGGGGTCAATCACAATTACCTTGCCATCCAGTTTTAGCGTCAGTGTAGACCACGCGCCACTGACCAGCACCTCGGTATTGCGAGATATAGAAGACACGGGCACGGGCATAACTTCAGGAACTGGAAAAGGAGGCAAATCATCCGGCGGTGGTTCAGGAGTCGCCAGTTCCAAAGGCGCGGCCGGATCTGGTGCCGTGAAGGGCGCATTGTCTGACAACATCGCCTCCCATCCGGCGCAAAGATGCTTAAGCGCAGTGGATATTTCCCCAGCCTGCTCTGCACGCCGCGCCTCAATGACTCCAGTGAACAGGCGCGCTTCATTACTGGCGTTATCGCCTTTTGGAACAACCGTCTGTGCTGTGCGGGCTGCGATTTCGAGGCGGAAGGCATAGGTTGCTTCTGGATCTATTTTTTCTAAAGCCGTCAACACCCAATCGGTGTGTAGCGGTAATTCAGCGGCATCTAGATTGGCGCGTAAGGCGGCTTGCCATAAAGGCTGTCCCATTTGAAGGCGTAGAGCATGCAGACTACTGTTGAGTTGTTCTAAATGTTGCTGTCGCTCATGTAATATCTCCTCACAAGGAGCTAATTCTGTTTGTACTTCGGTCAATCTGCGCTCTTTAAGCTCAATTTGTGAACTTAGTTCCTCAAGACGAAGTTGCAATTTCGCAAGGCTACGTTTCAGTTCTACTTGCTGTTGTGCATTTTCCTGATTGGCGCGCTCCAAAATAGTGTTTTGGCTTTGTAACTGTGTGGTTTGGGTTTCTATTTGATCTTTTTGTGCTTTGGCACTCTGGATATAGGCTTCAAGTTGCGAGAAATTGGTTTTCTCGCGCTCAAGTTGCTCTGCTAAAGCTACTTTTCGCTCTTCAAGGTGTTGAACTTCGGCAATCAATTTGGACTTTTCCGTTGTCTTCTCGCGCCAAAGCTGTTCTAAAACTGCCTTCTGTGCTTCTAGGCGTTGAATGTCAACAACCAATGCAGATTTCTCCGTTTCCCTCTGATGAATCAACGCTTCTATATCCGTTTTCTCTGCTCTAGCTATCTCAATCTCTGTTTCTAATGCTTTAAGTTCTGTCTCTCGATGATTAACCTGCATTTGGAGTTGAGTCAACTCCTCTCTTAGGCGATCAACCTGTTCTATTTGTGGAGTTTCTGGTAGCGGGCTAGGCTCTGGGGATTGCATCTCCCAATTACCACGTACACTTATGGGCTGTCCCACACGTTTCTCTAGAATCTTTTCGATAATTTTACGATTTTCCTCAACTTTTTGCCTATGAAAATCATATCCGTTTGGAATAGTAAGTATTATAGTGTTCCCATCTACCACATCCAGTGCCTTTACAGCACGCATAACAGCCCCCAACTGTTTATCAACAGCGTCAAAAGCTCTAGGAATGTCCCTGAGCTGAGATGGCAATTCTGTCAAAACAATCTCGGATTGTTCTTTATTATCAGGCGAAGCGTGCATAAGACTCTTCCTGTAAATTCACGATTCTGTTTGTCACAGGGTCTCACGATTCTCGCGGATATACCCCTCAATTTCGTCAGGATGATCGTAGTAATAGCCCAACGCATCGTGGACTTGCGCCAGGGTGAGAACTGGAAAAGCCCCGATAATTTGCGCGGGTGTGTCGCCCAGGCGCGTGCGTTCAATGACCGCGCGCATGGTAACAGCGCTGCCGCGAATGGTTGGTTCGCCCTGATGCATCTGGGAATCGCGGACAATGTAAGGATGCACAATGGGTCTGTTTGGTACATCAGTGCTCACGATTTGTGTCAGCCAGGATTTTAATAGACTCAGTTCTTGTCGAATCGCGCCAAGTTCTACGTATATTCTATCAACTTCTATCGCTGTATTCATAGCCAGTTTCCCCCTACTATTGCGCCGATTGGCAACTCTAGGCCAACATGGGCGTCAAATCATGCGCCGGAACTTGCAACACTGCGGCGTTTCCCTCTTATTCCAAGTATACATATCTCTCGCCTCCGCGCAATCCACAAAAAAAGGCTGCCTCGTCAGAGGCAGCCCTTGTGCGCTATGCAGCGATTTGCGCTCGACTCCGCTCACCCCGCTGGCGGAAACAGTACCGGCGCGATGGCGGTGGGGTGGCCGTCGTGGTCAACAAGCCCGAACGCACCTTTGTAATCCCAGTTTGCCCAGGCGATGTCGTATTCGTCGAAGACGGAGAGGATGTCTTTGAACCACGCGATGCGCAGCGGATCGGGGGTGCGGTCGAAGCAGCCGAATTCGCCGCAGTAGAGCGGCAGGCCGGTGCGCTCGCGCACGGCGAACGGTTGCGTCAGGTCGGCGACGATGGTGTTGCGGTCGAAGGGCTGGTTCCACTCGTCCATGTGACTGAGCAGTTCCGCGCTCAGGCCCACCAGGTCTTCCTCGGCGATGGGCCGGCCGGGGTAGTGGATGGGGCCGTTGTACGTCCCGCCGATGGCCCACCAGGGCGCGGTGTAATGGGTGATGAACATCGGAAGGTAGTAGTGGAAGGTCAAAATGATGTTGGGATCGTTCGGCGGCACGGCGAGCTTGAGGAAGGTGTGGTGCTGGTTGAACCAGTTGGAGCCGAGGACGATGGTGCGCGTCGGTTCGCTGGCGCGGACAGCATTGTAGCCCGCCAACGCCACGCGGTTCCAGTCCTCCGGGTTGCGGGCGACGGCCTCGTTGAGCAGTTCGTAGGCCACCATATCCGTGGGACGATGTCTCAAATGCTCGGAAAGCTGCTGCCACAATCCGGCGAAGCGCGCTTCTTCGGTGGGATCGGCGAAGAGCGGCGGGTCGTTCTCGTCGAGGAAGTAGTGCGTGCGCAGGATGTGCAGATCCACGATGGCGCGCAACCCGGCCTCGGCGCACCAATCCAGCGCCGCGTCGAGCAGTGCGAACGCCTCCGCGTCTTTGCGCCCTGCCTCGTCCCACATCTGCTCCTCGTCAATGGGGATGCGCAGGTGATCCAGACCCATCTCAGCCAGCCGTTGAACGTCCGCCCGCGTGAAGTACGCCCGGCGCGCCTCTCCCCGTTGCTCGCTCTGGCTGAGCCACTGTGAAATATTCGTTCCGCGTTGAATTGTAAAAGCCATAGTCTTCTCCTTAAAAATAGTCGGGTAGTCGTTAGTCGGGTAGTCGTTAGTCGGGTAGTCGTTAGTCGGGTAGGCGTTAGTCGGGTAGGCGTTAGTCGGGTAGTCGTTAGTCGGGTAGTCGTTAGTCGGGTAGTCGTTAGTCGGATAGTCGTTAGTCGGATAGTCGTTAGTCGGGTAGGCGTTAGTCGGGTAGTCGTTAGTCGGATAGTCGTTAGTCGGGTAGGCGTTAGTCGGGTAGTCGTTAGTCGGGTAGTCGTTAGTCGGGTAGTCGTTAGTCGGATAGTCGTTAGTCGGGTAGTCGTTAGTCGGATAGTCGTTAGTCGGGTAGTCGTTAGTCGGATAGGCGTTAGTCGAGTAGTCGTTAGTCGGGTAGTCGGGTAGTTCTGTGTAGTCCGAAGTCAAAAGTCAGCCCTTCGACTATTGACTATCTGACTACAAGACTACTCGACTACTTGACTACTCGACTACTCGACTACAAGACTACTCCTACACAACTACCGGTGTAATGTCCATAAACTTGCAGACTTCGAGCAGCGCTTTCGTGTAATCCCCGTGAATCATGCTGGCGTGGTGGACGAAGCCTTCTTCGACGAGCGTGCGGTACAGCTTGTCGTGAT
>ENA-UOWE01001206-UOWE01001206.1-activated-sludge-metagenome-genome-assembly--contig:-NODE-1206-length-33059-cov-5.342110_pt1 | contig 33059 bp, 27 predicted proteins | sample MGYA00249841_ERZ761562 | MGnify/ENA primary metagenome ERZ761562 (study PRJEB28883, sample SAMN05720200) | activated sludge metagenome | isolation source: Anaerobic digester | place: Japan...
AACGTCCTGAACATTGTAGATGGCCTCTTCGAACAGGAAACCGGGGCATACGACGATCTTCGCGCCTTTTTCCACGGCGGTGCCGATGGTCTCGACGCGCGCTGCGGTGGAGTCTTCCGTGGGACGGTAATAGGCGTAGGTGACGCCGTTGGCTTCGGCGTACTCTTTGACGCCGTTCCACGCGCCTTCGTTGAAGGACTTGTCGTCGATGTTGCCGACGTCCGTTACCAGAGCGATTTCATAGGTCCCGTCGCCTTTGGTCGTTACGGCCGCGGTAGTCTCGCCCGTATCGCCGGCGCATGCGGCAAAGGTAAACACGATTGCGAGAATCAGGAACAACGCAAGAAGTTTTTTCATCCTTTGTTTCCTCCCTATTCACCAATATTTGACAGGCTGCCGTTTATGGCCCGAGCCACGTTTCAAATATAGCATAACCGCGGTCCGAATACAATCTTTTCGTCAAGATTTCGCTTCTTTTTTAAGCCTTTTCCTCTTGAAGCGGACGCGTCTCGGCGTTATGATTTTATTGTCTTCCGGAGGCATCGAAAGAGCCCGGACGCAAGGGGGCTGCGATTTGAAAAAAGGCCTGATTCACCTGTACTGCGGCAGCGGCAAAGGGAAAACCACCGCGGCGCTGGGCTTGGCGGTGCGGTACGCCGGCAGCGGCGGCCGGGTGCTGTTCGTGCAGTTTTTCAAAACAATAGAGTCGTCGGAACTCAACAGCCTTGCCCTGCTGCCGAATGTCGAGGTTTTGCGCAACAGCAGCCGCTTTTCTTTTTACGACGAGATGACACCCGCCCAAATCGAGGCCGTCACGCGGGAGAACAACGCCAATCTGGGCCTTGCGCTCGAAAAGGTCCGCGCCGGCGCCTGCGGCATGCTGGTGCTCGACGAAATCGCCGGCTGCTATCAATACAATTTGATTGACCGCGGCGAGGTCGACCGGCTGCTGGCGGACACGCGCGGGGTTGAACTTGTCCTGACCGGCATCCACCCGCCCGAAAGTTTCACTGCCGCTGCGGATTATATCACCGAGATGGTCTGCAAACGCCACCCCTATGAAAAAGGGGTTCCGGCCAGGCGCGGCATCGAGTTTTAGCGCCGCCGGTTTTTCGCCTTGTGTTTTCAGTATTGTATAACGGGTTCCCGGGACCGTTTAGTTGCCCTTTCAGGGAAGGTGCTCGCCGCTATGTTTCTCTTTCCGCGGGAAAACAACGAGAACGGCGGCAACGTAGCGTTCCCGTTTATCGGGCTTCAACAATCGCCGCGCCGCCTGCCGGACCGGTGGAAAATATTTATCGAAACAGCAGAAAAACGCTTGACAAAGCGGAACGCTGAAAATACAATATATAGTACTTTAAAGCGGAAATACGTCTATATATGCCGTCTGTTCGCCTTTTCATCATTATGACCGACGAAGGAGAAACCCATGGAACTCACCGAAAACGCGCGTACCGTCCTCGAGCGCAGATATCTTGCCAAAGGCGGCGACAGCACTCTGACGGAAACCCCGGAGGGGCTCTTCCGCCGCGTCGCCTCGGCCATCGCAGCGCCCGACGCTTTGTACCGGCCGGGCGCCGATATCAAGGCGGTCGAGGAGGAGTTCTACGAGCTGATGACGAGCCTGGAGTTTTTGCCCAACTCGCCGACGCTGATGAATGCAGGAAGGCCTCTCGGCCAGCTGTCGGCCTGTTTTGTGCTGCCCATCGCCGACAGCATGGAGGCAATCTTCGAGTCGGTCAAACAGGCCGCGCTCATCCACAAATCCGGCGGCGGCACCGGCTTTTCATTTTCACGCCTGCGGCCGGCGGGCAGCATGGTCAACTCGACCGGCGGCGTTGCCAGCGGGCCGATCAGCTTCATGCGCGTGTTCAACATGGCGACCGAAGCGGTCAAACAGGGCGGCACCCGCAGGGGCGCCAACATGGGTATCCTGCGCATCGACCATCCCGACATTCTCGCCTTTATCGACTGCAAGGCCAACAACGCCGACATTACCAATTTCAACATTTCCGTGGGCGTCACCGAGGAATTCATGCGCCTTGCCGAGACGGGCGGCGACTACGCGCTCATCGACCCTTGCACCAGGAAAGAAACCGGGCGCCTCAACGCGCGCGAAGTGTTCGACAAAATCGTCCACAGCGCGTGGCGCAACGGCGAACCCGGCATCATCTTCCTCGACCGGCTCAACCGCGACAACGTGGTGCCCTCTCAGGGCGAGATCGAATCGACCAACCCCTGCGGGGAACAGCCGCTGCTGCCTTACGAAAGCTGCAACCTCGGCTCAATCAACCTGATGAAGATGGTTTCCTTCGAGGGCGAAGAAGCGGCCATCGACTGGGGCAAACTGGCGCAGACGGTGCACAAGTCCATCCACTTCCTCGACAATGTTATCGATGCCAACCGCTATCCGCTGGACCTGATCGACGCCACCACCAAAAAGACCAGGAAGGTCGGTCTGGGCGTCATGGGCTGGGCCGATATGCTGCTGCTGCTGGGCATCCCCTACAATTCGGAGGAAGCGGTCGAACTCGCCCGCAAATTGATGAAGTTTATCACCGACGAGGGCAGGAAAGCCAGCGCCGAGCTGGCGAAAACCCGCGGCGCTTTCCCCCTGTTTGAGGAGAGCATCTTCAAAGGCGGCACCCCGATGCGCAACGCGACGGTCACTACCATCGCTCCGACCGGCACCCTTTCCATCATCGCGGGGGTATCGTCGGGGGTCGAGCCCATTTTTTCCTACGTCTATACGCGCAGCGTCATGGACAAAACCGATATGCTTGAAATCAACCCGACGCTGCGCGACCTGCTGCAGGAAGAAGGGCTGTATTCGCAGGAGATGATGGATCTCATCGCCGAGCACGGGACCATCGCCCATATTGAGGAAATCCCGGAAGATATCCGCCGGGTCTTCGTGTCGGCACATGACATTTCGCCGTTCTACCATATCAAAATGCAGGCCGCCTTCCAGGAGTACACCGACAACGCCGTGTCCAAAACCGTCAACTTCCCCGCTGAGGCGACGCAGGAAGATGTCGCCGAGGTGTACCGGCTCGCGTTCAAACTCGGCTGCAAAGGCGTCACCAGTTACCGCGACGGCAGCCGCGGCCAGCAGGTGCTCAACCTTGCGGGCAAGAAAGACAGCCCCGTCCCCGAAGCTGTTGCTGAAGACAGCAACGGCGTGCCTTATGTCGTCATGCCGCGGCCGCGCCCCGACGTAACCAAGGGTGTCACCGAAAAGGTCGAAACCGGCTGCGGCAACCTGTATATCACCTGCAACTATGACGAGCGCGGCATCTGCGAGGTGTTTACCAATACCGGCAAAGCGGGCGGCTGCCCCTCCCAGTCCGAGGCGACGGCGCGGCTTGTTTCCGTTTCCCTGCGTTCGGGTATCGATGTCAACACGATTGTCGGCCAGCTGCGCGGCATCCGCTGCCCGTCCACCATCCGCCAGCCCGGCAGAAAATGCACCTCCTGCCCCGACGCCATCGGCCGCGTGATCCAAAAAGTCATCGCCTCCAACGGGTTCAAGGAAGGCGGGCTTGAACTGGCCGAACAGGTCGTCAAGGCCGCGCCGAAAACCGACGAACACCTCATCGCCTCCCAGATACGCAAATGCCCGGAATGCGGCGCCAAAGTCGAACATGAGGGCGGCTGCGTCATCTGCCGCGAATGCGGTTATTCCAAATGTTCATGACAGCGCCCGTGTTTGAGCGCTGAATTCTCTCCTTGCCGCGGCCGCCTTTCCGGCCGCGGCATTTTTTACGCTTTCTTTGTAACGGTAAAAAAACGCCTTCGCCCGGCGAAGACGGTATCGGCTTTTCCGGCGCTCATTACCGGTTGTCCGAAGTGACCTGCTCCGCCAGTTTTTCGCGCCTGTCGGCAAGCTCGCGCATCATGCGCGCGTGCTTTTCCCCTACCAGGTCGTAGAAAAAGTACGGGACCAGCGAAAGCAGGCCCAGCAGGTCCGGGATGATGGTATAAAAAGCCCAGATCCAGTTTTTGGTGCCGATGCCGAAAGGCCCGCCGGCCATGACGGCTTTGCCGTTGACCACGCGGTAGCCGATGAGCGGCAGCAGCGCGGTGCCCAGCGACCGCGAGGCGGAACCGGTGAATTTGCCCACAAAGGTGAGCACCGAAAAACTCATTCCCTCGCTGCGCTTGCCCGTCGTCCATTCCATATAGTCGACCGTGTCGCCGATCATTTCCGTCGGCACGACGCTGCCGATGCCGCCGGTAATCGCGCCGAGCGTGTTCTTAACCATCAGGGCGGGTATCATGAACCTTAAATTCTGCGTGTTGCCCAGGCAGATGAAAAACGTCGCGATGGACAGCGCCTTGCCGTAAAGGTTGATGAAATAAATAATCTGTTTGTTGTTGAGCCGCGACTTGACTTTGCCGATGATGAAAAATGAAATGAAGCCCACGATGACGCCGGGGATGCCGATAATCAGGTTGGCCGAGGCAGTGCCCAGCACGTCGATGAAATAGTAGTTGCTGAATATACCCGCGATGCCCCCGAAGGAACCCAGTACGTTGGCAAGGATAATCAGCGCCAGGGGTTTGTTGCGGAACATATAGGCGAAACTTTGCAGCACGCCCGGTTCCTCGATGGACTGGACGACCCGCTCTTTGACAAAAAACCCCGAAAGGCTGAATACGCACATCACCATGACGCCGGCGACGCAGCCCATCACTGCGAAAACCTGCTGCAGGTTCAGGCCGATGTAGCCTTTGTTGCTCAGGTCGATCATGACGGTCAGCGCGATGCTGCCCAGCCCGCCCAGACTTGATATCAGGCGGGCGGAGGTGATGACGGACGTCCTGTCCCGCGGATTCGGCGAGACGGCGGCGGACATCCCCCAAAACGGCACGTCCCCGATGGTATAGAAAAACTCCCAAATGATGTAGGAAACATACATGAACACGATTTTCGCGGTAACGCGGTACGGGTCCGTAATCATCAAAGGCCCCGCGAACATAACGGCCGTGGCAACGCCCAGCGGAACCGGCACCAGGTATAAATAAGGCCGCAGTTTGCCGTAACGCGTCCGCGTTTTGTCAATCAGCGAACCCATCAGCGGGTCGTTGAAGGTGTCCCAGATGCCGACGACGGCAATCATTGCCGCCACGGCTGGAGCAGGGATGCCGAACACGTTGACGTAGAAAAAACTCAGATAAGAGGTGATGATGCCGTAGCCGAATGTCTGCCCGGAATTGGCAATCCCGTAGAGGACCGTTTCCTTGTAGCCGACGTATTTTCTGTCGGCAAAACCGCCGTTTTCGGCCAGTTTATCCACCTCCTGTTCTGCCTGCGCGATACGGCAATACAATAGCAGTATGGCGATGGCTTTGTCAAACCGCGGACGGGCGCGGAACTTTTGAACGCGGTGTTAAATGTGTAAAACTTTTTTGAATTCGCGCCTCGGCGCTTGACAAATACGGTTTCCGGTGACATAATAATGATGCAATTAGCACTCGCGGGCCGAGAGTGCTAACGAGCCAAAAAATGACGTAAAGGAGTTGTTGATCATGTCAGGACTCGTTCCCTTCAACAGGAAAAGATCCGAGTTGGCCAATGTCGGTTTCGGCGATTTCTACAACATGCTTGATGACTTTTTTGCAGACGGCTGGCCGCTGCGCAGGAGTCTCGGCAGCGACACATTTAAACTCGATGTCAAAGAGGACGAAAAGGCCTACACCGTGACCGCCGATCTCCCCGGGGTCAAAAAAGAGGAACTGAACCTTTCCATGGAGGAAGGCAGGCTGCAAATCTCCGTCAACCGCGAGGAAAAAACCGAGGAGGAAAACAAGAACTACGTCCACCGCGAAAGAGTCTGCTGCTCGATGCAAAGAAACATCTATCTGGCCGATGCCGATGAAGGCGCCGTGAAGGCAAAACTCGAGGACGGTGTTCTCACCATCACCGTTCCCAAGAAAGAGAAGAAGGATACCTCCATCGCCATCAACATCGAATAAAACGCATGTTTACCCTCCGCGCCGTTGGCCCACGGCGCGGATTTCTTTTTTATTGGCCGTGCGAAAAATAAAAACCGCACGGCATAATGAGTTAATCGCAATAAAGCCCGGCTCCAATCGTGTAAAATCAAACGCAGAACGGCTGCCCAAACTGCCGGGCACGGGAGGCTTCCATGGAAGAACAAAGGCAATGGTTCAAAGGCGACACCCACCTGCACACCACCAACAGCGACGGCAATCTGACGCGCGACCAGCTCGTCGAGGAGTGCATCGACAGGGGCCTCGACTGGGCGATTATCACCGACCATAATTTCAGCACGGTGGAGGTGCCGTACCGCGTCGGCGGCTTTCAGGTCATGCAGGGCGAGGAAATCACGGCCAAGCCCGGCCATCTCAACCTCTGGGGCGCGTCGCTGCCTTTCAAGGCGCCTTATAAGCTGGAAACACCCAACGATTACAAAGCCGTGATCGCGGAAGCCCGGGAAGCGGGCGCCCTCATTTCGGTCAATCATCCTTTCTGTAAAAAGTGCGGCTGGCACATGCCGCTGGACGATTTTGATTTCGACTGCGTCGAGGTGTGGAACGCGCCGATGCACATCGACGACATGACCAACCTGCGCTGGTGGCACGGCGAACTGCTGCGCGGCCGCCGGCTGACTGCCGTCGGTGGCAGCGATTACCACCGGGACCATTATCATATCACCCGCCTGGTCGGCAACCCCACGACCGTCTGCCTGGCCAAGTCCAACAGCCAGGAAGATATCATGCGCGCGCTGAAAAACGGCAACTGCTTCGTCACGCAGGGCCCGAACAGGACCATGCTCTACCTGACCTCGAACGGCGCGTACGCGGGGCAGACCGTCGCGTGGGAGCCGGGCATCCGGGCCCATATCAGGGTCGAAAAGCTCAAAGTCGGCCACCGCGTCGAGGTGTATCACAACGACACGGTGATTTACCGCTGGCAGGCCAAGAAGTCCGGCACGCACGAGGCATCTTTCGAAGTGCCCGGGAAAGGCTTCGTGCGCGCCGAGGTGCTGTATGAATACAAGGGTATCGCCAAACTCATCTATAAAAAGATCGTCGCCAAACTGATGCCGCTCGACAAAGACATTCCGGTTCCGCCCTTTGCCTATTGCTTTACCAATCCGGTGTTTTTCGAATAGGAATCCGCCGGTACGCAGTAAAACGCCGCCTATCCGTCCGCAGGGATAAGCGGCGTTGCTTTTATTTTACAAAAACGCGGAGAAGGGGTCAGCCGATCTTGTTGCCGCAGCCTCCGCAGAAGGCCGCGCCGGGCGGCAGGGCCGTTCCGCAGGAGGGGTAGACCGCAGGCGCTCCCGCAGGAGCCTGCGTCTGTTGAGGCGCCTCGGGCGCGGGCGGCGGCGGAGTATAAGCGGTTGCCTCGGGCGCGGGCGGCGGAGGAGGCGGGGTGTAAACAGGCGCTGCCGGGGCCTGGTAGGGCTGCGCCGGCGGTTGATAAGGCTGCGCAGGCGCCTGATAGGGTTGTGTCGGCGGCTGATACGGCTGCGCGGGAGGCGTATAGGCGGGAGGAGCGGCGTCCGCGCCGAAGTTGACCTTGCTGAGTTTCTCGGAGATTTTCGCGGCGATACCGCCGACGACCGGAATCTTGAACTCGGTGTACTTGTAGGCCTTCAGCGCCGCGATGATCTGCAGGGCGGCGAGGCCCAGCGCGATGATGTAAGTGACGATGATAAAAATGGTGGAAACGGTCGCTGCCGTTCTGATGTCACGGTAATAATTGCTGGTTCCGTTCCAGTAATCTGTCCAGTCGTAGCTGCTGGGATAAATGGCGCTGTAAACGATTTTACGCACAATGAAAAGAACCAGGAAAAGCAGGGAACCGATTGCGTTGAGCACCAGCGCCTGGACGGAATGGAATTTAATCAGCAGGCTCTTTTTCTCGATAAAGTAGACCACGAGGGGAGCCGCCCATGCAATCCAGCTGGCGAAAGGGATAAAACTCAGGATAATCGCCGCGCCGTAGCAGCCGGCCGCAATGAGATTCGCGTCAACATTGCCGATCGATGATTTGTGGGGTTCATAAACCTTGTCCGACATCATTCAACCTCCTCATCATTAGATGCGTATTGCCCGATATTCCGCTGTTTCCTTTATACAATGATTCGATTGAAAAGTCAAGCAGCGCAACGGCTGCCCCGGCTTGAAAAACAAGGCCCGATGTTCTATAGTAAACAAAACGGCCATCGGAAAGGGGAAGGCGTTTTGGCGGAAAAAGAGCGCGCGGCAAAACCGATCAGCCTGCCGCCCGGCGACAGCTATCCAACCTACCAGCTGTACGCCCTGGCCGGGGTTTCCCGCCCGGACCCGGAAACGGTGCTGAAAATCGCCGTGCTCGAAACCATGCGCTGGCTGCGCGAGCGTTTCCGCGAACGCAGCGTGCCGCCTGAATTCCGTCTCCCCGAACCTTCCTGCCATCAAAAATGCTCTCTCGACGATTTACGGGATTTTGATTTCGACGACGGCTGCAAGGCCAAGGCGGTTTGGCTGCCCGCCGACCGTATCTGGGCTTTCCGCCTGACGGAACCCGACCAGAGAACGAAAAACGAGGACGGCTCGGCCAAAAGGCCGCCGGTTCCCGGCCGGCTGTTCCAAACCGACGTGGCTTTCCGGGTGGTGAACAACGTTGTCGAATGCGCCTTTCAGACGACCGTGCACGAGCCGCCCGGCTCCGCCGCGCCGTGCGAGGTTTTCCGGCTCGGATTGATCAAAAAACTTGCGGCGAATCCGGACGTGGGGCTCAGGCACGGCGATTACGAGATTCAACCGGCCGCGCACCGCCTTGACAGCGCGGCCGCGATCCGCCGCTTTCTGGCCTGGCGAAACGACCGCCTCACCTCTCTGCCCGCCGTGCTGATCCCGGAAGGCGCCCCGGTGGCCGGCCCGAGCCCCGACCCGAAGGAAATCGCTCTGAAAATCGCCGCCGGAGGGTTGCTGCCGCCCATAGGCGCCCCGCCCCGCCCCCCGGCGCCGGCCGCAACGCCTGCGCAGCCGCCGCTGCTTGATGCCGAAAGCCTGGCGAAATCTTGCATGGCGTACGCCCAGTTTTTTCTGGTGCCCCCTTCGCAAGCCGCGGTTTTCGGCCAGATGACGGGCATCGGGCTGGAAGGCGCGGCCGCCGTTCTTGCCGGGCCGAAAGCGTCCGGCGGCGAGATACGGGTTTTCCCGGCGCGCGGCGGCGAACAGGGCCGGCTCGAAACGCAAAACCTCCTTGACGAGGCGGTGCGCTCTTATTTAAAGCGCAAAACCGTCGCCTTCGGCAAAGCGCTGTTTTTTGACAAAGCCCTGTCGATCCGCAGGGCCAACGTTGAAATGCTGCGCCAGGAAAAAGAAGAGATTATCCGTTCTTTCCGCAGGCAAATCGAGGAAACCGCCGACAGTCATGCGGAGGAAATCCGTCTCCTGAAAGAAGAAGCCGCCGCGAAGGACGCGAAAATCAAACGGCTTGCCGAAGAAATCGGGCAGCTCAACGATGCGAACGCCCTTTTCAGGCAGGATGCCCAACTGCAGCGCGCCGAATGGGAAAAACAACTCGCCGAAGAGAAGGCGGAAGCCGCGCGCCTTCGCCGGGTGCTCGCCCGGCCCGAGGAGAAGGACCTCGTTCCCGCCTGGGCGGAAAAGGAGTTTGAGGGGCGCCTCGTTTTTCACAAACGCGCCCGGGAACTCCTTGAGGACGCGGCCCCCAATTCGGTCGACGTGAAACTGCTGTGCGACGCGCTGGAGTACCTCGCGACGGATTACAGGGATTTCCTGCTCGGGACCGTCGACGGCGAAACGCTCAAACTGCGCTGCAGCAAAAAATACAACCGGCCTTTCGAAGTCACGGGCAACAGCGACATGAGCGTCGCCATGTACCCGCAGCATTATAAGATTAAATATTTTATCGGGTTCAAAGGCAAACCCATCGACAGCGTGCTGGACCGGCACCTGAAGGTCGGCGTCGACAATGAAAAGCTACTGAGGATCTACTTTCTGTTTGATGAATGTAGAAAAATCATAGTCGTCGGTTCCCTTCCCGGTCATTTGCGCACGGCAACGTACTGAGAATTATCACGAACCCTATCATCTCTTTCAAAATAATGTCATTTATAGTCTGGTCAATATCATAATAATAAAATTTATATTTGGAGGAAAATCCATGAAAAGAAAAAGTATTATTCTTATTATATTCGTTTCAATATTATTCATTGGTTTCATTTATTGCTCTTTTAAAATTGACAACTTGACAAAAGTAGTCGCTGGCGCCGCATCATTACTGGGGATATATGGACTATTATACAATTTCAAACACGAAAGGGACATTGCTGAAGCCCAATTCATTTTTGACTTATACAAAGCGTTTCGTAGCAACGAAAAGATTGTCAATCTTTACATAAAACTTGAATTACACTTTTTGGGAAAAGAAGTTATTATCGATGAGAATGACAGGAAAGGAATCGTAGAATACCTTGTCTTTATGGAAAATCTAGCCAGCTTATTTGAAAGAAATGTTATTACAATTAAAAAAATTGATCCTATTTTTGGATTTGACTTTTTTATTATTACCCACAATTTGGCAGTTCAGGAAATTGAATTAATTCCATATCGTGATTATTATACGGGGACGTACAAACTATATGATGCATGGTTGAAGTATAGAAAAAAGAAAAGCGTCCTATTCCGCTTTCAGAGAACTCTTTGTCTAAATATGAAAAAATCTAACATCAAAGTAACCATCAAGTAAAGTTTGTGATTTTTAAGATTGAAATTGTGCTCGAGCTTATAATAATAAAGGTAATCGAGACATGAGAAAAATATTAGAAGCAGCATTAGCCATATTGTCAATGCTTGTATTTTTACAGCCACTACCAACGCATGCAAACCAGTCTGTAATAACAAGCCAATGTTTATCAAAGATAAACGAAAAGAGCACCTGCGAGGTATGGCTCGCCAACGAGCGCGTTTTTACCGCCGCCGTCGCCTATGCCGACCCGTTCAACGACGTGACGCTCGACATCGTGCTGACCAACGCCGGCGACGGCACCGTCTTGACCGTCCCTTGTTTCTGGGACGGCGGCGCTACCTGGCGGGCTCGCTTCGCGCTGACAAGCGAAGGGCTGTGGACCTACGAGACCGTCTGCTCTAACCCGTCGGACGCAGGCCTGCACGGCCGGACCGGGGCCGTCCTCGCCGTGCCGTACACGGGGGAACTGGAGATTTACCGGCACGGCTTCGTCACGGCGGATACCGGCGCGCGCTATTTCACTTATAGCGACAAGACCCCGTTTTTCTACCTGGGCGACACCCACTGGGGCATGGCGCGCGAGGAACTCGACTCCGCGGGACCGCACGCGGGGGATATTCAGACAACGTCCCATTTCAAATACATCGTCGACCGGCGCGCGCGGCAGGGTTTCACCGTCTACCAGTCCGAGCCCATCGGCGCAACGTACAATTTAAGCGACGGCATGGGCGAAGCCGATATCGCCGGTTTTCGCTATCTCGACCGCCAGTTCGGCTATATCGCGCAGGCCGGCCTGGTGCACGCCAACGCCTGCTTTTTCTACCCCTCCGAAATGACTTCGCCGGTTTTCGCCGACAGGGCGTATCTGGAGAAAATCACCCGCTACTGGGTCGCGCGGTATTCCGCCTACCCGGTCTTATGGACCCTGGGGCAGGAAACGGACAACGATTTTTACGAGAAGTTCGACGCCGAAACCAACCCCTACAAATTCGTCTGCGAAACGATCAGCCGCTACGACGCTTACCGCCATCCCATCTCCGCGCACCAGGAGAACACCGGCGCCACCAGAGCGTCCAATTCCGCTTTTCGGGGCGTTCCCGGCCACAACTGGTTCGCCGCGCAATGGTCGCCGCAACTGGACGGCCAGCTGGATTTCGGGGTGCCGAAGGATTACTGGTTCAACGGCGGGGGCAAAGTCGCCGTCAACTACGAGGGACGCTATGAAAACCTGTGGACCAAGAATTTCGGCGCCCGCGTTCAGGGCTGGACGGCTTTCCTCAACGGGATGTACGGCTACGGTTACGGCTGCGCCGACATCTGGCTGTATCAAAGCACCTATGATACGGACACCACCTCCCGCGACGGCATCGACACCGTCACCCCGGCGGATAAAGCCGTCCCCTGGCCGCAAAGCGTCGAGTTCGAGACGGCGTATCAGCTCGGGTATATGAAAAACTTCCTCAACAGCGTTTCCTGGCAGAACCTGACTCCCCGCTTTGACGACCGCGCCTGGTCGTCGCCCGATACTTTTTATAACTTTATGAGCAGTGTCCGTTCGGTGTTCAAAAGCGGCGGCGCCCCGTTTGAAAAACTGCTCCGATTGTTTCAAATCGGCGACTGCAGACCGTATTACTCTCTGGCGAGCGACGGCGACTCGGTGTATGTGGCGTATTTCTATAACCGTTCCGTTTACACCGGCGTCATCAAAAATATGGACAAAGCCTCGCGCTACGCCGCGCGGTGGTTCAACCCGCGCACCGGCGAATACGAAGGCGGACAGCAAATCATTGAACCGGATCTCTTCGGCCGTTACCGCGTCGGCGGCAAACCGGACGACGCCGACTGGGTGCTGCTGCTCGTCAAGCAAAAATAGCCGCCTGCGGCAAAGAGGGGGAACCGGTATGCCCGAAAGACTGAAATACCACTTTGAGCCGAAAACCGGCTGGATGAACGACCCCAACGGCCTGTGCTTTTTCAGGGGCCGGTACCACGCCTTTTTTCAGCATTTTCCCCACGCGCCCTGCTGGGGGCCGATGCACTGGGGCCACGCCGTCAGCGACAACCTCGTCGACTGGGAAGAACTGCCGATAGCCCTCTGCCCGGATCAGCCCTATGACGAGGACGCCGGCTGCTGGTCCGGCAGCGCGGTGGTCAAGGACGGCAAACTGTATTTATTCTATACTTCCGTCAGTGAGGAATTGGGGCAGACGCAGTCGGCGGCGGTGAGCGAGGACGGCGTCCGCTTTGTGAAATACGAAAACAACCCGGTGATTCCCCGTTATCCCGAAGACGGCGGCAAAGATTTCCGCGACCCGAAGGTGTCGAAGTTCGGCGGCGAATACCTGATGGTGGTCGGCTCGGGCAAGGATAAAACCGGCAAGATCCTTCTCTATCGAAGCGACAATCTTTTTGACTGGGAATACCGGGGCGTCCTTTACGAAAACGCGCAATACGGCGCAGTGTTCGAATGCCCGGATTTCTTCCAGTTGAACGGCCGATATGTTTTGATGTTTTCGCAGATGGGGCTCAAAACGCACTCGACCGTGATGCTGACCGGCGATTTCGACGGCAACAAGTTCACCCCCCTGGCCGAGTTCCGGCCGGAGGCGGGGCCGGAGTTTTACGCCCCGCAGACTTTTTCGGACGCCAAAGGCCGCCGGATTATGATCGGCTGGCTTTTCCGCTGGGGCAGGAAACCCGACGCCGGCGCCGATTACGCAGGCGCGCTTTCGATTCCCCGGGAGGTCAAGTTGACAGGCGGCAGGCTCACCGTTTTACCGGTGGAGGAGGCGCGGCCTCTTTTGACAGACAGCGACCCTTTCGTGACGGTCAAAAAAAATAAAGTCACCGTCCGCTGCGGCGGCGAAACGCTGTTTGAACAGCAGTATGAAAACATCGGCGATATTCAATTTCTGCGTGATACCAAGACCGTCGAGGGCTTTATCAACGGCGGGGAAGCAAGCTTCTCGGTGTGGTTCGGGAAGTGATTCGGCCGGGAGTAAAAATATGCGGGACGGGGATGACAAAGGCCATTCCCGTCCCGTTTCAACAGCGGCAAAAAGGTTCACGGATAATACGGGTTCGGCTTGAACAGCAGGAGGATCAAGTCGACCAGCCAGCCGATGCCGAAAAGCCCTCCCGTAAACAGATACAGCAGGCCCAACAGAATTCTGCCCTCGTAGAACTTGTGGATTCCCAGCGGGCCGAGGAATAAACACAGGAAAAACGACACCCATTTGCTTTTTTGCATTCCTATTTCTCACTTTACAAATAAATTATGATTTGTTTTATAATATGCAAGCGATTAGACGCTTAGCGAGTCGTATAATAATCTAATACATTTACGGTATATCATTCAAAATCATAGGCTACAATATGAAACTTATACCAAATGTTATCTGCGGGCAAACTGACAGTTCCTAAGTGACAATATACCCAAAATACTAAGTCGCAGATGATAAAAGGTAAAATTTAACCAATTACAATTCGGAGCAACCCCTTCAAAATATGCGGAATTCAGATTTGTACAATTTACGAAACAAAGGGCATTAAGTTTTGTAACGCCACTTAGAATTGTTACATTAAGTAAATTTGAATTCATACACTTCACACCGTTGACTATAATCATTTAACAACGGCATCAAGAATATTCAGAACTTCAACTGAATCGGAATAATAATTTTGTATTTCTTTAAACGAAACGGTCGGATTCTTCCCATGTGCAAACTGGTGACGGTTATTAACCAGTGAATTGATCGAATCAATAATCTTGTTCTTGTTGGGGTGGTCTTCAATATTCTGCTTAAAAGCTTTTGTCCATTTATCATCAAATTTTCTAATTAACCTGCATATATTATCATATTTTGGACTACTGTAACCCTCACGCACAGTATTATCAATATAAGTATGTATTTGTGGAATTGTCGATATGCTAAAATAATCAGCAACAATTGATTTAAAAACATATTCAATTGTACCACATGATTTGATTAGGGCATACATTGTCAAATAAGGGACATTTTTGTCTAATGGAGATGAGCGAATAATAGAATCTATATTATCAAGTTCTGCTTTGCATTGTTGAAGTTGTTCCTGCAATGCATCTCTCATAAAATCACCCCAGCAGAAGCTCAGAGGCTAATTTTATTCTTTGCCTTATATTTTCTATATCGGTTGTTTGGAAGCTAATTGCTTCTTGAAATTTTTCGTTTGTTAGCAAGGCGATATGTTTTTCTTTTGAGATGGCTGATATTGTTTGACTGTTTGAAATTGCATCAAAATACGCTATTGCAATCGCATCAAATATTGTTGGATGAAACCTGCGAATGAATTTATTTTTCGAATAATTATTAAAAGCGTTTTCACCAAGGCTACAATAAATCGCATCTATTGTACTTTCAAAGTCATTTCTGAAAGTTTCAATTGTGCTTTCGGATGCATTTTTATTATTTCCCATAAACTCATTCAGTTCTTTTTTCAATGAAATCTGTTTGGAATTAGTTGATCGCACAGCATGTGATTTAATTGTGAAAAATCTTAAAATATATTCTAAATCACGCATCCTATTATCTGCATTTTGAGTTCCAAACAGAGTGCGCCACTTATTATTTTCATTTAAATCGATTAGAAGTGAATTAAACGAGCCTTGATATACGCAGTTACGAATTTCCTGGGGAGTAAGTGTTCGGCCGCTTGTATTAATTCTCTCAAAAATTTGATACATGCTTGTATCATCATCTTTGGGGTGTTTCTGTTCGAAAATAATGGCGTGGATTGTGGTGCTTTTAATTTTTCTTTGATCATCGGTTGAAAGTTCACCGTATGCCTTATTTCGCCATCTTTCGTTTATTTTTTTTGAATTAGACAGTTTAAAGATTCTCGAATCACCAGAGAAAATTCCTTTAACATAATCATAGACAGTCATTATTCTTTGATAGCCATCAACGATTAATTTTTTAGTACCTGATTGAGCAAGAAAAATGCTTGGAATCGGCAATCCCATTAGTATTGATTCTATGAATCTGCTAGCTTCAGTTTTATCCCAAACATATTTCCTTTGCATTTCGGGCTTCTGCAATTCATCTTCTTCATACATTAAAATCAATTCCCGAAAGGATAAATCAGCACCCCATGAGGTTATATTAAATAATGCATCATCAACTTCTGATTGAATTTTTTCAATAATCTTGTCATTATATTCTTCCATTTTCGCCACCATTAACCTTTCTTTTTGCTTTATTCATATATAGAATATATGGAATTTATCTTAATCTACTTCATTTGCCAATATAATATCACATTGTAGTATTAATGCAATAATTACGAATTGAGTAATAGAGAAGCGGGTCAGGCTTTTTAATCAAGATTATACTCATACAACAAAACAATATTCTCGTCGGAGCGTTTCATTCTGCCTGCTTATTTAATTACTTCTGATAACAATATAATAATTATTCCGCGTTCTTCCCGTCCAGCCACAGCTGCCGCACCCGCTCATAGGCCCCGTCCGGGATGTCCGGGTTGCCGGTGTGGTAAGCGGGCAGCAGCTGCTCCCCCGCAACCGCCGGGTTGGTGCAGGCGGTGTCATGGCGATATGCGCCGCGCTCCTCCTTATTGCGCAGGTTCGGCACCTGGACCGGAACGTTGCCGTTGAGGATAGAGCGGTAGGCCAGAATGCCGCAGATGCCCATATCGACGGCCCTGTAAACATCAATGGAGTACTTGATGCCTTCCTCCCTGCCCAAAATCTTTTGGATAAAGAAGTGTGTGGCGTAAAAGTCGCTGCCGCCGTGCCCGCTGTAACGCTTCGCCAGTTCGGGGGAGACGAACTTTTCCGGCGCGACGTTCTGCAGTTCGCCCTCGCAGAGTTTGCCGCCCTCGATATAGACGTTGAGTCTGCTTGCGTCAAACCGCTCGGTTTCCATCATGCCTTTGGTGCCGTACACCTGATAATTGATGCTGCCCGGCTCGCGCTTGAGCCCGCCGTGGATGCTTTTGGCAATCGCCCCGTTGTCCAGCGTAATGATTTCAATCCCCGCGCAGCCGCCCGCCAGGGCGCCCAGGGCGAGGGTGCGTTCGTCCTGCGGGGTCTCGAAGCCGACCACCTGCACGGGCCGCCGGCCGGTGACGGTCAGTATCGGGCCGACGCTGTGGGTGCAGTAAAACGTGGAATACAATTGATTGCGCCAGTGGCCTCTTTCGCCGTAAGTGATGCGGGGCCAGATGGACGAGCAGTCGTGCACATACTCGCCCTCGGCGTAATTCACTTCGCCGATTTCACCGTTTTCGACCCTTCTCCACATCTCGAAGGTGTGGTCCATATAACAGTAGTTTTCGGCATAGGCGTAGACTTTGCCGCTGTTTTCCACTGCCTCAATGAGTTCGATCGCCTGCGCCATGGTTTCGCAGGGGAGCACCTCGCTGAGCACATGCCGGCCGGAGTGCAGCAGGCGAACGGCGAACGGCGCGTGTTCGTTGGCGTAGTTGGCCAGCACGACGGCGTCCATGTCGTGGCGGAAGAAGTCTTCAAAATCTTCATACACGGCCACCTCTATGCCGTTTTCGGCGGCGAGCGTTTTCACCTCGTCGAGAAGCGGCCTGTATTTGTCGCATACGGCGGCCAGCCGGGCGTCCGGATGCTTGGCCAGCACGTCCATCATCGTCTTGCCGCGGCTGGCGCCGAAGACGCCGACTTTCAGTTTTTCGCCCATTTCACAATCATCCTTCAACTATCCCGATTCTCATGCTCCCGTTTACCGCTATCATACCACCCGCGCCGCCGTATGAATACCCCGCAAGCGGCGCTTTTTTGACGCCCGCGGCCTTCCGCGGCGGTCTGCCCCGTTTTGCATCGGAAGCTCTTCGGATGAATATTTATCGAGAAGCGTTTGATATTTATGCGTCAAAAGGCGCCGAACGCGCTTGACATTGAGGCAACGAGCATATAGAATAGCGAAGAATCATTGATATTCATATAATGGAGGAGAGTTTTTTATGGCAGAAGTAAAGGTACCTTTTTACGGTCATGTCAGGCAATACCACAATTTGAAAGCGGAAATTGACGGCGCCATCAACCGCGTCCTTGAAAGCGGCGTTTACACGCTCGGCGCGGAAGGCAAAAAACTCGAGGCGGAGCTGCAGGAATATACGGGCATGAAGCATGCCATCACCGTCAACTCCGGCACGGACGCCATCTGGTTCGCGCTGCTGGCTCTCGGCGTCGGCAAGGGCGACGAGGTCATCACCACCTCCAATACTTTCTGGGCGACGGCGGAGTCCGTCTGGCTCATCGGCGCCACCCCGGTTTTTGTCGACATTGACCCGAAAACGAGAAACATTGACCTCGCCAAAATCGAAGAGAAGATCACGCCGAAAACCAAGGCGATTATCCCCGTGCACCTTTTCGGCCTGCCGGTCGACATGAAAGAAATCAAGAGAATTGCCGACAAGCACAACCTGTTTATCGTCGAAGACGCCGCGCAGGCGCTCGGCTCAAGGGGCGACACCTTCAAAATCGGCGAATACAGCGACGCGCTGTGCACCAGTTTCATCACTGCGAAAAACCTCGGCTGCTTCGGCGACGGCGGCGCGGTCTTCACCAACCGCGACGATATCGTTGAAAAGCTGATGCGGTTCAGGAACCACGGTTCCATCAAAAGGTCCGTCCACAGCGTCGGCTGGAACAGCCGTCTCGACGAAATCCAGGCGGCCGTTCTCAGCGTCAAGCTCAAGCACCTTGACGAATGGAGCGATCTGCGCGCCGCGAGGGCGGCGGAATATACCGAGCAGCTCAAGGATACCGGTATCGGGCTGCCCTATGTCAACCCCGGCTATAAGCATGTTTTTCACCTCTATGTCATCGAAACGCAGGGCAGGGACGATTTGCAGGCCTATCTGCTCGAAAAGGGCATCGTGGCGCTGACGAATTACCCCATCGCCATCCATCAGCAGGAGGGCTTCCCCTTCGGCGCGGGCGACCCCAAACCCTATCTTCCCCATACCGAGAAACACGCCGCAAGCGTTCTTTCGCTGCCGGTCTATCCCGAGATTACATCCGAAGAAGTGACCTATGTCTGCGACTGCGTGAAAGAATGGGTTGCCCTTCAGAAATAAAAAAGCAGATGGTGTTGTTATGAGTAACGTCTATAAAGTAGCGGTTTTAGGCGCGGGCAAACGGGGCACGCTGCACGCGAAAACTCATTATGAAAACAAGCGCTTCGAGCTCGTCGGCCTTTGCGACCTTGATACCGAAAGGCTGGCCGCGGCGGCGGCCGTTTGCGGCAACCCCCCGCTTTATACGGACGCGGCGAAAATGCTCGGCGAAACCAAGCCGGATATTTTTGTGTTCGCCACGCAGCCCGCGCTCAGGCTGCCTTTGATCAAACTCGGCGTCGAGCACGGGGTCAAACTGATTTCCTACGAAAAGCCGATGGCGACTAACTTTGCCGAAGCCCAGGCAATTATGGACGTCTGCCGCGCGGCGGGGGTCAAAACCGTCGTCAGCCACCAGCAGAAATACGGGGAGCATCATCAGTCCGTATTGAAACTGGTCCAAAGCGGCGGGCTCGGCGACATCAAGACCATTTACGCGCACTGCTGGGGCTGGTATTTCCATCTGGTCACGCATCTGATCGACTATATCAGAATGTATAACAACAACGCAGAGGCCTTGTGGGTTTCCGGCGCCGTCAGCGGCCGAGGCAAACTGTTCGACAACCATCCGTCGCCGGATTACGCGGGCGGATTTATCCAGTTCGCCAACGGCGTCAGGGGCATTATCGAGACCGGCGAGAACGCGCCCGATGTGCCGGAGATGGAATATAACTGGCACAAAGGCCGTTTTATGATTCAGGGCAAGGACGGCTTTGCGGAAGTGTTTATCGGCGAGGGCTGGCGCGCGGTGACCAAAAACGGCGTGTTCAGCGGCGGCGGCAAGTTCGACTATACCCACGACCAGGCGTGTTATGTCGACGAAATCGCCGACTGGCTCGACGGCAAGTGTGTGCACTCCTGCAACGGCGAAAGCGCGTTCAAGGGCTTTGAAATCGCCATGGCTCTGTTGCGCAGCGCGGTGGAAAGAAAAATTATCACCCTGCCGCTGGGCCCGGGCGAAAACGAGGTGGAGGCCCTCAGAAATGTTTTAACCTGACCGGTTCGCTCAAGCGGCGGATTAAAACATCTGATATAAAATATCCGCGCCTGTTCCTGCCTTGACGGCAGCGCGACAGGCGCGGTTTTTTATCCGAACATACCGTGGGTTGCCATGGCCGGCGTTACCGTTCGCCGAGCAGGACCTTTGCCCCGCCCCGATGCCTCGAAATTTCCGCCGCGGCGATGATTTCGTGGCTGGGCACGGTCGCGTCGATGGAAGTGATATAGTCTTCGCGGTAAGGTTTCCCCTCCAGCAGCTTAAGGTAACTTTCGATCAGGCGGATGTCGCCTTCCAGATGCCCCGTGACGGGGATGAACCTGGTGCGCACCTTCCTTTCGCCGCCGCCGAATATTTTCACCCGGAAGCCGGTATCGCAGTCGCGGCCGGTGATTTCGCCCTTTTCGCACATGATATGCGTCGTCCGGTACATTTTGCGCGAAAACGCGTTCATCGTATGCAGGGCCGTCCTGCCGGAACCGAAATCCATCAGGACGCTCTGGTGGTCCGCCACGTCGTTGTCGCAGCGGTACACGCAGCGCCCGTAGGGGCCTTCGCGCAACGCCTTCAATTTGGAGGCCTTCGTGCTCTTCATCGAGTCGGTCAGCACGCGGCCGAGGTATTTGATGAACGTCGCGCGGTAAAAAGGGTCTTTGATATAGAGGCGCTCCGCATCGTAAGGGCAGTGCTTTTTGGCAGCGCAGCCGCCCAGGCAGCGGTCCGCCGCGCCTTGCGGCGCGTTGGCGGCCGTAAAGTAAGCCAGCCCGCCGAGCGAGGAGACGCTTTGGCACGGCGCGCCCATGAACCACTGGATCAGGTCGATGTCGTGGCAGCACTTTGCCAGCAGCGACGGCGAGGTTTCATCCTCCCTGCGCCAGTTGCCGCGCACGAAACTGTGCGCAAAATGGAAATAGCCGACATTTTCGGTATGGCTGATGGCGACGACGGCGCCGAGTTCGCCGCTGTCGAGCACCTCCTTGATTTTTTTATAATAGTTGGAATACCGCAGCACATGGCAGACAAGCACGCGGGCATCCGCCTCTTTTGCCGCCGCCGCGAGCCGCCGGCATTCTTCGGGGTCGGGCGAAACGGGCTTTTCGACGAGGATATTCTTGTATCCCGCCGCGAGCCCCGCCATCGCGTGCCGGTAATGCGAGCGGTCCTGGGTGCAGACCAGCAGGGCGTCCGCCAGCCGGCCGGCCGCGAAAAAATCTTTTTCGTCGGCAAAACACCTTTCCGGCGCGATGGCGAATTTCGCCGCCGTCTCTTTCAGCCGCAACGGGTTGTTTTCGCACACGGCGGTGGCCTTCGCCTGCCGGCCGTGCAGGTATTTGACGACCGACATATATTCGCAGCCGCGCATGCCCGCGCCGATGACAGCGATTTCCACCATAGTGCGCACCTCTTTCAGTCCGGAATTACGGGGCCCCGACCGACGGCGTTTCCGCCGCGCCGCCGTCCTCCGCCGCGTGCCTGCGCCGGTTGAGTTCGGCCAGAATCCGCGTATGCTCCCCGTCGCTCAGGCAGTAGCGCCAGGTGGGGATAACGGCCAAAAGGCTGCCGACGGCCGGCGGAACGGAAACCAGGAAAAACAGCAGCATGATAAAAGCGTCGTATTTCGGGTTGTCCCGCGGAATGCCGCCCGCGGCGATATAGTCGTTGAGTTCGCCGACCTTCGCGTCCGAAAAACCGACCGCGGTGTAGGCGATGCCGCTGAGCACCGTCGCGATGCCGGTCGTCATTTTAACGATGAACGTCTGGCCGGAAAACAACACGCCGTCGGGCCGTATGCCGTGATGGTATTCCTCATAATCGACAGCGTCCGCTATCATCAGCGACTGCAAAACGATGGTGTTGCCGTTTGCCGCCCCGCCCAGGGCGAAGAGGAACCAGCTGAAAACCAGATACCCCGGCTCGACGAGGCGGTTCCTGCCGATGAGGTAAAGGATAAAAATGGCGAGGTAGGGAACGGTCGCGGCGATGTTGGAAAAATTGTAGGCGTCCTTTTTCGACACGTGCCTGATGAGCCGGGGCACCATCCCCATCGCAAGGAATTGCCCGAGAAAAAGCCCGCCGCCCATGGCGGCAAGATAAACCATCGCCTTTTTCGGGTCCTTGCTCGCGTAAAAATAGGTGACCAGCGGCATGCCGGCCAGGGTGAGCAGCTGCCTCGGGCTCCCCATAAGGCCCGACAGGAGAATCTGCCGGAACGGCCGGTTGTTCCACATCAGTTTGAAATTTTCTTTGAGCGTGTGTTTTTCTTCGGAAGCGGGTATGCGCTCGCGGGCGAACAAGCCGGCCATCTGGAACGTCACTGCCCCGACCAGGCCAAAAATCGCCGCTGCGGCGATAAAACCCAGGCGTTCGCCCGCCGCCGCGCTCGACACCCGGGCCGTCGGGGCGAGCAGGGGGGCAAATCGCTCGCCCAGCCCCAGGGCGACCGGCTGAATCGCGATGATGGTGACGCCCGCCCCGATGCCGCCCGCGATCTGGGCGTAAGCGAGCAGTTTGGCCCGGTCGCGCTGGTCTTCCGTCATCAGCGCGGTGATGCCCCACAGCGGAATATCCCCGACGGTGTAGGCCATGCCCCACAGGACGTAAGTCACCGCGGCCCAAAGCACGACCAGGGCGTTTTTGCCCTGGAAAATCCCCATTTCGGGGTCAAAAAAACCGAAATTGATGAAGCAGGCGACCGTGATGGCGAATATCGGTATCGGCGCAAAAAGCAGATAAGGCCTGCACTTGCCCCACTTGGTTCTCGTTTTGTCAACAATGGTGCCCATCATCGGGTCGTTGAAAGCGTCCCAAACGCGGGCGAGGGCCATGATGGTACTCACGACAAAAGCGGGGATCAGCAGCGTAAACTGCAGATAGTAGGCGAGCGCCGCGCCGATGACGCAGTAGGTGACGTTCTGACCGGCCATGCCGACGAGATACATCGTTTTTTCTGTCGAGGTATAGGTTTTCAGCGGCCTTTCGCCGTCCATGGGCAACCCCGCTTCATCATTTTTCTGCCGTCCGGCGGACCGCCGGCAGCAAAACCGCGCAACGGCAGTTCAGGCCGCCTCCGGCGCGTTACGTTTCGACGGTTTCCAGCAGTTTTTTCAACTGCGCGAGTTCCGCGGCCGACAGGGTGGTGCCTTTGCCCGGAATCTCATGGTCGGGCGACCATTCGCGGATGTCGTATTTCGGCTCCCTGCCGTTCCAGCTGACAAGGTTCAATTCCTTGCGCCAGCCTTTGGGGTTGTCCGAAAGGACCCCGATCTCCCTGACGATTTGAAAATCGAAAACAGGCATCGACGCTGCTCCTCTCCGTTTTAATTTCAGAACCAGCCCTCGTCCTCCAGCAGCCTCTGGTATTCCCTGAGCCGCTTCCTTCTGAGCTTGTAGTCCGGAATCGTCCGCGAAACAAGGGCCCAGAATCGCGGCGAATGGTTGTGTTCGGCGGTATGCGCCAGTTCGTGCACGATGACGTAGTCGATGCAGCCGTCGTCCGCGGCCGCCAGGCGCCACGAGAGGGTGACGCCGTTTTTCGCGCTGCAGGCGCCCCAATGCGTGCGCGCGGAGTTGACGGTGACGGTCTTGGGTTCGAGGCCTGTGTGCGCGGCCAGTTCCGACACCCTGGCTTTCAGGTACTTCTGCGCCTCGCCGCGGTAGAGTTTTTCCAGCTTTTCTCTGGCGTCCGCCGCGCCGCCTTCCGGGATAATGAAAACCCCGTCCGCCACCCGGGCTTTGCCGCCGCCGCGCTCGACCGGCCGGGCCCGCCCGCGGAAGACGATTCTCTTCGGCAGCGAGGCGAGGGCCTCCCGCCTGGTCTCCCCGCGCTTGCGCATTTTTTCCTGCTGCCTCAGCACCCAATCTCTGTGCCGGAGGTAAAAGTCCGCCGCCGCTTTGTCGCTCAGATGCACAGGTCCCCTGATTTCGACCCGGCCGTCGCCGCGCACGACGATCGCGGCCGTTTTTCTGCGGGTTCTGACAATGCTGTATTCGGGCATACGGCCTCTCCGTGCGGCGGGATGTTGTCGTTTGACGACACAAACGGGATATGATGTTTATTCTACTATTCAAATTCGGCTCCCGTCAATGCGAAAACAGACATTTCGGCCCGTTTGCCTATTATTTATTAAATATATTCAAAAATAAAACCTCTTTTCTATTTTTTTAATAATGTTTGACAATGCAACCTCGTGTTGCTAAAATGGTTTAGCGATAAATTGTTATACCGCGCGCAGTGAAAAAAGAAGGAGGAATGCGTTTTGGTTGACCAGAAAACATTGGCGTATATCAACATGTATGCCGTACTCGGGACACTCGAAAACCTCTGCGAACTTGTGCCCGAGGCCAGCGCCCTGCTGGCGGGGAAAAAGCCGATTTCCATCGGCTTCGACGTCAAGGGCGGGCCCAGCGCGACCCTGACGTTCAAAAACGGCAAGTGCCGCATGGAACAGGGCGTCAAGTCCTGCGACATTAAACTCCCGTTCGGCAGTTGCGAGAAGTTTAACGGCCTCATCGACGGCACCGTCACCCCCATCCCCTCGAAGGGTTTCACCCACATCGGCTTTCTGCTCAAGGAGTTCACCTCCCTGACCGACATACTCACGCGCTATATGCGCCCGGCTCCCGAAGCCCTTGAGGACAAGGACTTTTTCATCGCAAGCACCTCCCTGATGTTCTATACGATTTCGGTCGCCATTTCCCAGATCGCCAACAACGACAAAGTCGGCAGATTTACGGCCGACCACATGGTCGACGGCGACGTAGCGTTCTCCATCAAAGGCGGCCCCAGCGCGACGATCCGCGTCAACAACCACCGCCTGGTCACCATCAAGTGCGCGCCCGCCTCCCCGAGAGCCGTGATGGAGTTCAGTTCCATCGAACTTGCGCGCGACCTTTTTGACGGCAAGGTCAACGCCGTCGCGAGCATCGGCGCCGGAACGATCGAAATGAAGGGCATGATCTCCATGCTCGACAATCTCAACAGGCTGCTCGACAGAGTCGCCCTGTATTTGGCATAGGAGGGGCGCACCATGAGTTTCAAAATCAACAAATATCCGCAGAGCCGCGCGCTGTTCGAGCGTGCGGAAAAGGTCATCCCTTCCGGCGTCTACGGCCACCTCGGCCCGGCGGAAGGCTGCATGATCCCCGTGTCCGCTTACCCGCTTTTCTGCCAGAAGGCGAAGGGCTCCCATTTCTGGGACGTCGACGGCAACGAGTTTATCGACTACATGTGCGCTTACGGCCCCAACGTGCTCGGCTACTGTGACGAGGATGTCGACGCGGCGGTCGCGGCGCAGATGAAAATCAGCAACTGCACCACGTCGCCTCCCGGGCTGATGGTCGACCTCGCCGAGCTGCTGGTCGACACGGTCGCGTCGGCGGACTGGGCGTTTTTCGCCAAAAACGGCGGCGACACCACGACCCTCGCGATCATGACCGCGAGAGCCGCGACGCACCGCAAAAAGATTATTTTCATCAACGGTTTCTACCACGGCGTCGCCCCCTGGACACAGAAGGTCGACTATCCCGGCGTGCTCGAGGAGGACGTCGCCAACAACCTCTATATCGACTGGAACGATTTCGACGCGCTTGAAAAAGTCGTCGCCGAGAACGAGGGCGAAATCGCCGCCTATATCGCGACGCCGTATATGCACGGCAACTTCATCGACAACCAGCTGCCCGCCGAGGGCTACTGGCAGAAGGTGCGCAAACTCTGCACCGAAAAGGGCATCGTCCTCATCGTCGACGACGTGCGCTGCGGCTGGCGGCTCGACCTCAAGGGGTCCGACCATTTCTACGGTTTCGAGGCGGACCTCATCTGCTTCTGCAAGGCGCTCGCCAACGGCTGGAGCGTTTCCGCCCTGTGCGGCAAAGATTCCCTGAAAAACGTCGTCAGCGGCATCACCTATACGGGCAGTTACTGGATGAGCGCCGTGCCTTTCGCGGCCGCGATTGCCTGCATCAACAAGATGAAAGCGCTTGACGCGCCGGCGCTGTTCCGCAAACGCGGGACGATGCTCACCGACGGACTCAAGGCCGCCGCCGCCAACAACGGTTTCAACCTGGTCGTGTCCGGCGAACCCGCGCTGTTCTACCTGCGCCTGGCGGATGACAACTCGCTGATGCTCCACCAGCAGTGGATCGCCGAATGCGTCAAACGCGGCGTGTTCATGACCAACCACCACAACCACTTCATCAACGCCGCCCTCAGCGAGGAGGATGTCAAAAAAACCATCGAAATCGCCGAAGACGCTTTCAAGGCGGTCCGCAAAAACAACCCCGTCGCCTGAGGTTCCGGGGCGGCAATACAAAGGAGGAAAACCGGTATGCCATTGACAACAAAAGAATGGCTCGCGCTCGAAAAGAAGGCGCACCAGCTGCGGCGCCTGTGCCTGGACACCACCTACTGGGCGGGCAGCGGCCACATCGGCGGCGGCATGAGCATTATGGATATGCTGACCGTCCTGTACCACAAATACATGAACATCCGCGTCGAGGAACCCCTGTGGGAGGACCGCGACCGCCTGATCATGAGCAAGGGCCACGCGGGCATCGCCCTGGCGCCCGTGCTGGTCGACAAGGGCTTCAACGACCCCGAACAGCTCAAAACCTTCAACCACACCAATTCCAAGATGGGCATGCACCTCGACGCCAACAAAGTCGTCGGCGTCGACGCCTCGACCGGCTCTTTGGGGCACGGCCTCTCCATCGCCCTGGGCACCGCGCTGGCAGCCAGAGTCAGGGGCAAAGACTACTGGACCTACTGCATCCTCGGCGACGGCGAATGCGACGAGGGCTCCAACTGGGAAGCGGCCATGACCGCCTCCCAGTACAAAGTCACCAACCTCATTTCCTTTGTCGACCGCAACAAGTGCATGATCGACGGCTGCACGGAAGACGTCATGAAACTCGAGCCTTTCGCCGACAAGTGGAAGGCCTTCGGCTTCATCGTCAAGGAAGTGGACGGCCACAATATCAAGGAACTCTGCGACGCCATCGACTTCGCGCTTGACAACAGGGAAGCGCCGGTCATGATCATCGCGGACACCGTCAAGGGCGCCGGCATCGATTTTATGGAGAACGACTACCGCTGGCACTACGGCGCCATCGACGAGGATAAGTACAACCAGGCCAAAGCGAGCCTCGACAAGTATTACGAAGGCCGCAAGGCGAGGGCGGAAAAAGGCTGAAACGGCTCGGGCGTTCGTCGCCCTGACGCAGTCTCCGCTTTCAACCGCGCCGGAAGCGGAGCGATATCAAACAAACTTGCGCGGAGGAAAGGTGCAAATATATGGCAGGCGGATTAACCTATACGGCCGTTGACTCAACACAGCTTTCAACGGCGGAATATTACGGCAAAGCGCTTTGCGAACTGGGCAGGGAACACCCCGAAATCGTCGCCCTGACGGCCGACCTCGGCAAATCGACCAAAATCGGCATGTTCGGCGAGGAGTTCCCCGACCGTTTCTTCAACGTCGGCATCGCGGAGCAGAACATGTTCGGCGTCGCCGCGGGCATGGCCAAGGCGGGGCTGGTCCCCTTCCTTTCGACCTTCTCGACGTTCGCCTCGCTGCGCAGCGCGGACCAGCTGCATACCGACATCTGTTACCAGAACGTCAACGCGAAGGTCATCGCGACCCATTCCGGCACCTCGTTCGGCCAGGCCGGCTCGACCCACCACGCCATCTGCGATATGGCGGTCACCCGTTCTTTCCCGAACCTCACGGTCATTTGTCCGGCCGACGGGATGGAAACCGTCAACGCCGTGCGCGCCGCGTACGCGACGCCGGGGCCCTTCTATATCCGCATCAACCGCGGTTTCGACAGGGTGCTCTACCCGAGCACCGACTACGGGTTTGAAGTGGGCAAAGCCGTCACCCTGCACGAGGGTACGGACATCACCGTCATCGCCTGCGGTTCCTGCGCGTTCCAGGCGCTGCAGGCCGCCAATTTCCTCGACAACACCGACGGGCTGAAGGTCCGTGTGCTGAACATGCACACCATCAAGCCCATCGACAGGGAAGCGGTCGAAAAGGCGGTTATGGATACGCGCCGCATCATCACCGTCGAGGACCATTCGGTCATCGGCGGCCTGGGCAGCGCCGTGGCGGAAGTGGTGGTGGAGTTCGGCAAGGGCTGCGCGTTCAAGAAACTCGGCATCCAGGACCAATTCGCCCCCATCGGGCTTCACGAGGACATCATGTCCATTTTGGGCATCGACTCCAACGGGATTATCGACGCCGTGCGCGAGGTCATGAAAAAGGATTTCGAACTCGACGACAACTGGGACGACGAGGTGTGACGGCCTTTCGGCCGCCCCGCGGCGCCCATTGCCCGGAAAGGAATGATATTGTTGGCTTCAAAAGAAGAGACCCTGACGAACAAGATTTTTCTCGGCGCGGCGCTGCCGCTGGTCAAGGTCATCGCGAACGACATACCGAAACTGGCCAAAAAGTTTGAAAAGACGCACGCGGTGATTCAAATCAGCGCCCTCGACCCGGCCGGCCCGCTGGGCAAGGTCGCCACGCATTTCGTCGTCAACTCCGGCGAATGGCTCGTCCATACCGACCGGGTGGACACCCGCCCGCATATCGAGCTGGAGTTCAAGAGCGTCGAGGCGATGAACGCCTTTTTCAAAGGCAAAATCGGCCCCGCGACGCTGCCGAAAATGCGCGGTGTGCTGAAAAACCCCGGCACGTTCGCGTCCTTTATGCAGGTGCTGCTGAAAATGTCCGCCCTGCTGGGCGCCAAAACGCCGCCCGAGGACGAGGCAACCAAAAAACTGCTGGTCAAATGCTTCTTCTACCTGCTTTCCAGCGGCATCAGCCAACTCAATAAAAACGGCCACGAAGCGGTCCACGAGTGGGCGCTCAAGAGCCCCGACCGCGTCTACGCCTGGGCGGTCAACGGCTATCCCGAACTGTCCGCCTATATCCGCGTCAAGGCGGGCAAGACAAAGGCCGGCAGGGGCGAGTACAAGCGGGCGATGCCCTTCTTCACGCTGCGCTTCGACAGCCTCGACAGCGCGCTGGGCATCCTGATGTCGACCGACGACATGCTCGAGGCCACCAAGGCCGGCCGCCTGATTATGGACGGCGCCCCCGAGTTCGGCGCCCAGATCGGCGAATATATGCTCACCGTCGCCGGCTACGCGCAGTAAGCCGTTTCCCAAGCTCCGGCATCTTAAGCAGGCGGACCCGCGCGGGTCCGCTTTTTTTGTCCCCCGCTTCGTTGCGGCGCGGCGCAATGTATGGTAGGATATCGTCGGAAAACAGTTGAAAACGATGCCCGGGGAGGCGGTGGACGATGGCCCTTCCGGCGGCGGTCCGGCTGCTGAAATTGCTCGCGCTGGCCGCGGCGGTGGTGATGACGATCTTGTCTTTGATATTCCCGCCCAATACGGCGCCGCCCGAGCCGGTGCCGGCGCCGGACGACCCTGTCGTATGGCGCGACGCGATGCCCGACACCTACGCGGCGACCGACGCGCTGGGCAGGACGCTGCCCGGCTGCGGCGAAACGGGCCCGCCGCGCGCCGGTCGCTATGTCGGCCTGTTCTACTGGACCTGGCATACCGCCCAGGCCCGGGGCGTACGGACGCCGGTCAACGTGACGCGGATCGTCGAGCGGTACCCCGAAGCGTCGCACGACCTGAACTTCCCGCTGTGGGGGCCGCTGTTCTCGCCCCACCACTGGAACGAGCCGCTCTTCGGTTATTACGACACCGACGACCGCTGGGTGCTGCGCCGGCACGCCGAGATGCTCGCGAACGCCGGCGTCGACGTGATTATTTTCGACAACACCAACGGCACCATGACCTGGAAAGAATCGTACGACGTCCTTTTTGAAGTGTTCGCGCAGGCGAGGGCGCAGGGCGTCAAAACGCCGAAAATCGCCTTTCTGCTGCCGTTCTCGGCGGGCGACAACACCAACGCGCAGCTGCGGCTGCTTTATGGCGATATTTACAGCAAGAACCGCTACCAAAACCTCTGGTTCTATTGGAAGGGCAAGCCCCTCATCATGGCGCACCCGGATAAGCTCGACGTCACCGACCCCGTCGACCGCGCCATCCTGGGCTTTTTCACCTTCCGCCCCGGCAACCCGGACTACAAGGCCGCCGGCAAAAAAGGCGAGTGGGGCTGGCTGTCCGTCTACCCCCAGGTCGTTTACAGGAACCGCGACGGTTCCCCCGAGCAGACGACCGTCGGCGTCGCGCAGAATTATTCCGCCGAGGCCGGCCTGACCGCCATGAACGGCGAGAACGTGTTCGGCAGAACCTATACCTCGAAGGGTTACGACACGCGGGAGAACGCCGCGCTGCTGGGCGCGAACTTCGCCGAACAGTTCGAGTACGCGCTGAAAGTCGACCCCGAGTTCATCTTCATCACCGGCTTCAACGAGTGGGTGGCGGGCCGTTTCGACACCTGGCAGGGCGTCACCAACGCCTTCCCGGACGAATACAACGACGTGTTCAGCCGCGACATCGAACCGTCCAAAGGCGCCCTTTCCGACTGCTACTATTACCAGATGGCAAGTTTCATCCGCCGCTACAAAGGCGCGCGCCCCCCGTGGACGGATAACGCCGCGCGCAGCATCCGCGTCGGCTCCGGCTTCGCGGACTGGGCGGCGGTGCCGCACACCTATTACGCCTACCCCGGCAACACCTTCGCCCGCGACGACACCGGCTACGGCGGCATCCGCTATACCGACGACAGCGGCAGGAACGACATCGCCGCCGCGAAGGTCGCGAGCGACGCGGTAAATATCTATTTCATGGTGGAGTGCGCCGGGGACATCAGCCCGCGCACGGACGAGCGCTGGATGCGCCTGCTGCTCGACACGCGAAGCGGCGAAGGCGGCTTCTGCGGCTTCGATTATATCGTCAACCGCGTCGCCCCCGGCGCAAGCACGGCGGTCCTCGAACGGTCGGCGGGCGGTTGGAACTGGGAACCCGCGGCGCAAGTCCGCTATGAGGTCGAGGGCAACCGTTTGCAAATCGCCGTGCCGAAGGCCGCGCTCGGCATCGGCGGCGGCCCCTTCACGCTGCGATTCAAATGGAGCGACAACACCCTGGCCGCGGGCGACGCGATGGATTTTTACCTCCGCGGCGACACCGCGCCGCTGGGCCGGTTCACATACGTCTATGTCAGCACACAATAAAGTTCATTAAACAGCATCAAACTTCGCAGGAGTGATAAAAAATGTTTCAGTTGCCGGATTTCAAGCTTCTCAAGCAGTTGTTTGCGGCCGTCGCCGCGCTGGTCATGTTCCTCAGCGGCGTTATTTTCCCCGCGCTGCCTTCTTTCGTACCCGAGCCCGAAACGCCCGCCGTCGACACGCGCGTCAAGATGAAATTGTCCGAATCCGGCGCCAGCGATTACGTCATTGTACGCGGGGCCGCCTGCTCGCCTTCCGAGCGTTTGGCCGCGCAGACGCTGCATGACCATCTGCTGCGCATCGGAGGCGCCGACATCCCCGTCGTGACCGATACGGCGCCCGCGCAGGCCAGGGAAATCATCGTCGGCAAAACCAACCGAGAAGGCGCGCTGTACACCGTCGACCGCGCCGCTCTCGGCGACGAAGGCCTGATGATACGCGCCGTCGGGCAGAAAGTCGTCATTGCCGGCGGAGAAAAACGCGGCACGCTCTACGGGGTCTACACCTTCCTGGAGGAAGTGCTCGGCTGCCATTGGTACACCGCCGACCTGATTGTGATACCCGCCGTCGAGGATATCGAGGTTCCGGTCGACCTGAACATCGTGCAGAAACCCTATTTCGAATACCGCGAAACCGACTGGATGAGCCCCAGGAATATCACCTATTCCATCGCCAACAAGCAAAACGGGAACATCTACCGCATCCTGTCCGAAGAGCAGGGCGGCAACATGGGCTACGCCTACGGGTTCGCCCACACCCTGACGACGCTCATCATGCCGCCTGACAAATACTTCGCCGACCACCCCGAGTATTACGCCCTGGGCGCCGAAACGGGCGTCCGCTCGCCGAACCAGCTTTGCCTGACCAACCCCGACACGCTGCGCATCGTCATCGAGGAGGTGCGCGAGATTTTGCGCACGCACCCCGACGCGCAGATTGTGTCCCTGACCCAGCACGACAACGGCAACTACTGCGTCTGCGACAACTGCAAGGCGGTCGACGACTATGAAGGTTCCCACTCCGGCACGATGATCCGTTTCGTCAACGCCGTCGCCGACGCCATCAAAGACGATTATCCGAACGTCGCCATCGATACCTTCGCCTATCAATATACCCGCAAGCCGCCGAAACACGTTATCCCGCGCGACAACGTCATCGTCCGCCTGTGTTCCATCGAATGCTGCTTCTCGCATCCGCTCAACGACCCGGCTTGCGCCGACAACGCCGCCTTTTGCGCCGACCTCAACGGCTGGAAAGATATCTGCCGCAGGATTTATATCTGGGATTACACCACCAACTACAGCCACTTCCTGGGCCCGTTCCCCAATTTCGGCGTCATCCAGAAAAATATCCGGTTTTTTGCCGAAAACAACGTCAGGGGCATTTATGAGGAAGGCAACTATATGGCGGCTTCCTCCAACGGCGAATTCGCCGAACTGCGCGCCTACATGCTGTGCAAACTGCTGTGGGACCCCTACCTCGACTACGACGCGGTGATGAACGGTTTCCTCAAGGCCTACTACGGCCCCGGCTGGCAGTACGTCAGGGAATACATCGACATGACAACGAGCCATACCGGAACCTGCGGCAACCATATGGGCATCGGCGAAAAGATGACTTCCAAAGCGGTGCTCAAACTCAAGCCCAACGAAATCGCCTACTGCGACGAGCTCTGGGCCAAGGCCGCCGAACTGGCCGACACCCCCGAATACCTGAAGCACGTGCGGATGTCCGAATTGTCATGGCGGTACTGGAAGGGCTGCAACCGCGTGCGGGAGTTTTCGCTCCTGCAGCCGGTCGAAGCGTGGCGGGGCGCCAACGAGCAGCTGTTCAACGACTACGCGGCTTACGGCATCACGCGCTGCAGCGAGGGCAAACTGCTCGCAACCGAGCCGAACCTTTACGCCCCGCCGAGCGCCTGGCGGTAAATTGTCAAGGTTGTCAAGGGGACGAGTGTCAAGGGGACGGCAGACTGTTACAAAACGACAACCCAAACTGAGTGCTTATGGAAAACTTTGA
>ENA-UOWE01001209-UOWE01001209.1-activated-sludge-metagenome-genome-assembly--contig:-NODE-1209-length-32994-cov-6.677434_pt1 | contig 32994 bp, 29 predicted proteins | sample MGYA00249841_ERZ761562 | MGnify/ENA primary metagenome ERZ761562 (study PRJEB28883, sample SAMN05720200) | activated sludge metagenome | isolation source: Anaerobic digester | place: Japan...
ACGAGAGGACCGAGTCGGACAGACCTCTAGTGTACCTGTTGTGGCGCCAGCTGCACCGCAGGGTAGCTACGTCTGGACTGGATAAGCGCTGAAAGCATCTAAGCGCGAAGCCAACTTCAAGATGAGTTTTCCTTTAAGGGTCGTCAAAGACTATGACGTTGATAGGCTACAGGTGTAAAGACAGTAATGTCAAAGCTGAGTAGTACTAATTGCCCGTTAGCTTTATTTCTTAAGTCGGTTTTAATTTTCTTCCATACGTCATTCAGTATTTATTTAAGAGCTTAAGGTGGCTATGGCGATGGGGTTCCACCTCTTCCCATTCCGAACAGAGAAGTTAAGCCCATCAGCGCCGATGGTACTGCTAACGCGGGAGAGTAGGTCGCCGCCGACTTTTAAAATGAAAGGCTGATAGAAATATCAGCCTTTTTTATTTTAAATAAAATTGTACTTTTGTTGCATGAAGAAATTATCCATTATTATACCAGTATATAACGAAGAAAAATTTGTAACTCAATTATTGGATAAGGTTTTAGCAGTGCATTTACTTAATAAATTAGAAAAAGAAATTATCATTATTGATGATGCTTCTACCGATAATACCAATACCATAATTCAACATTATATCAATCAAAAGAAAAATCAACATTTTATTTTTTATAAGCAAATAAAAAATTATGGTAAGGGCGCTGCTATTCATAAAGGGATTGAACTGGCAACAGGTGATATAATAATAATTCAGGATGCTGATTTGGAATACAATCCAAATGAGTATAATCGATTGATAAAACCTATTATGGATGGTTTTGCAGATGTGGTATATGGAAGTAGGTTTATTGGTAGTCAACCACATAGAATTTTATATTATTGGCACAGAGCCGGAAATTCTTTATTGACATGGTTAAGCAATGTGTTTTCAAATCTTAATTTGACAGATATGGAAACATGTTATAAGGCTTTTAGGTCTGAATTGATAAAATCGATTAAACTTAAGGAAAATAGGTTTGGATTTGAACCAGAGATTACAGCAAAAATTGCAAAAATCAAAGGAATTAGAATTTACGAAGTGGGTATATCGTATTATGGAAGAACGTATGCCGATGGTAAGAAAATTAATTGGAAAGATGGTTTTAGAGCTTTGTGGGTAATATTAAAGTATAATTTATTTAAATAATATGGTTGATATTTCGATTGTTATTCCTGTTTATAAATGTTACGATTCGTTATATTTATTATTTTCAAGAATAAGTGAATCTTTAAAAGAAATTCCTTTAAAATATGAAGTCATATTTGTATATGATGGAGGCCCTTATAAAGATTGGGAAGTGATTTCTGAAATAGCTGAGAAAAATTCAAATGTGGTTGGAATCGAACTTTCAAGAAATTTTGGACAGCATAAAGCAATTACGGCAGGATTGTCTTATTCTGCAGGCGAATGGATAGTAGTAATGGATTGCGATTTACAAGATAATCCGTATGATATTAAACGTTTATATGAAAAAGCTACATTAGAAAAAGTTGATATCGTTTATGCCAGTAGAAAATTTAGAAATGATACCTTTTTTAAAAAATTTTTTTCAAAATGGTTTTATAAAACACTTGAATACTTATCTGAAACAAAGCAAGATCATACCATCGGAAACTTTGGTATTTACAACAGAAAAGTAATTGAAGCGATATTAAGTATGGGGGACAAAATCAGGGTACTCCCTTTAATGGTACGTTGGGTTGGGTTTAAGTCAACAAGCATAGATGTTATTCACGAAAACAGAGAATGTGGAAAAACTTCTTATTCAATAAAAAAATTAATTCATTTAGCTTTAGAAATAATTCTTTCGTTTTCTGATAAATTATTAAGAATTACTGTAAAAATTGGTTTATTTATTTCATTCGTTTCTATTCTTTTTACAATATTTACAATAATTAGGTATATTAATGGAAGTATTTCCCAGTTAGGTTATACAAGTATAATAATTTCAATATGGTTTTTTTCAGGATTAATTATAGCAATACTGGGAATGGTTGGCCTTTATGTCGGTAAGACATTTGAACAAACTAAAGACAGGCCTATATATATTATTCGTTCAATAAAAAATAAAGAAAAAGATAAATAATTATCTTTTTAACATGTAGTTATAGGATAGCAGGCAAAGCCGTCCTTCTTTATCTGAAATTTTTGCTAAAATATAGTGGAGACCGCTTTCACTTTTAAAATAAGTAGTAATGCTAACGTAATATTCTTTATTCAAATAAACTGGGGCAATAAAAATATTTTTATTTGATAAATATAATGTCCCATTTCCAGGATAATCAATTCCAAATATTTTTGAAAGATTTGATTGTGTGATCATTCCATGAGCAATTCTGTCTTTAAATCCAAATTTTTGAGCAAATTCTTTTTCGAAATGAAGTTTATTCCTGTCGCCGGAAAATTTTGCAAAATCTTCAATAATTTCATCTGTTATAATAAAACTCGAAGATTTTGCCGGATGCACTGAGTAATTAAGAAAAGCGTTGATATGGTATGTTTCATAGCTATGGTCAATAATAAATCCTTCGCGACTCCATACTTTTTGAACTGCAATATTTTGAAGCTGGGTTGAGACTAGCATTTTTGTATAGCCTTGTTCTTTAAAATATTTTTGTGTAAAACGAATAATATCAGAATAAATGCCTTTTCCAGAAAAATTGGGCATTACACCGTACAAAACGCCTTCACATTCTTTGGCTTGCTCATTAAATGAACACGTCGCAAAACCAGCTATTTCATCTTCAGAATAAATAAGCCATGAAATTTTCCCCTTTTCAATACCGGAGTATTTTTTTGCCCATTCAATATATCCCTCAATAATTTTTTCTTTATTTAAGAAGGGATTAGAAAAATAATGATTTTGATAATTTTTGAAAATAATTGGAATTATTTCGTTTAGCTTTTTAGAGTTTAAAAGGTCAATCTGAACAAAATTTAATTTGTTTTTTAACAGATTTACTTCCGTTGCTTCTAAATTTGATTTATAATAGACGAGGCTGTCAGCGTGAATTATGTCGAATCCAGTATTTTGTAAATTACTGTGAGTAGCAATAGAAGAGCTTGGTAAACGTAAAATTAAAACATCAACATTGTTTTCAATAATATGATTTTTTATTTCTGATGCTTTAAATGTTGATAAACTAGCTCTATGAATGTTCATTAAAAATCGTGAGCTTTCGATAGGAGAAAAGTTTAAATTATCCATAATTGATTAATAAATTTGAACAAAAATAATACTTTTTGGGGACACTATCTGTTTATCAAATATCTATTATTAATTATTATTTGGTATTTCGTTATAGATCGTCTATTTTTGCCAAAAATAGCTTATCCTAAATATGAATAATAAAATTTTTAAAAAGCTAATTAAAGAAATTAAAGTAAATTGGTTGGAATATTTAATTCTTTTTATAGTTCTTTATTTAGCATATATATATCAGTTAGGTGCTGCAAATATAAGAACATGGGATGAGGGAGTTTATGGATCAAATGTTTTGGAAATGCTATTTAGAAAAGATTTTATTGTAAAATATTTTGATGGACATTATGAAACATGGGCAACAATCCCTCCTTTCATAGCATGGTTTCAAGTTTTATCTTTTACAATTTGTGGATTAAATGAATTTGCTTTTAGGCTTCCTTCAGCTGTAGCTGCAATTATAATATCATTTACTATTTTTTATTTTCTAAATAAAGAATTTAAAGATAAATATTGGGGAATATTTTCTGCACTAATTTTAGCTTTTTGTAATGGATTTGTTACCTACCATGTGGCTCGTACCGGTGATTTAGATATATTTGTTACACTGTTTTCAACTTTATACGTAATCACATTTTATAAATTTTATTTGTCTGAATTTAAGAGTAAGAGACTTGCATTTTATTTTGTGTTATTTATATTTTGTGCTTTTTGGTCGAAATTAATAGCTGGCTTTTTTTATTTGCCTGTGATATTTTTCTTTGTATTATTCTCTGGTAAAACGAAAGCATTTTTTAAAAACAAATGGTTGTACATTTCTGGATTTATTTTTCTATTTATTACTTCTTTATTTTATTTTTATATGGAGACAAAGGTTTCTGGCTATACTAAAATTGCTCTACATAATGGTGTTATAGGTAGATTTACTGGAACTCTTTCTGATAATCATATTGAACCTTTTTGGTTTTATTGGATAAATATTAAATCATATAACTTCTTACCATGGCTTTATATGATGCCATTAAGTATTTTATTGGTATTTATTGATAGAAATGCTAAACGAAAATATTTTTTTATTTTTTTAATTTCATTAGTATTGTTTTATTGGTTAGTAATTTCAACGTCGGTTAATAAACTAAATTGGTATGATGGACAGCTCTATCCTTTTTTATCAATTATAGTGGCATATTCTTTTTCTGTTATTTTTAATTCAATTGTTGCATATTTTAATTTAAATAGGTTTTTAAGACAATTATTATTTTTATTCTTCTTTATTGCATTCATGGGGAATATGCTTTTAGAAACAGAAAAAAAGAATTTAAATGAAAGACATTTAAGCAATTTTGACGAGTTGTATGGAAGTGTATTAAAAAAAATCAATAAACAATATCCGGAAATAAAATCTATTTGTATTTTACATCCCAATTTTTCACCACATGTTGTTTATTATAAAACTTTGTATAATTTATATTATAATTATAATATATCTGAAATATTAATTGAAAATTATATTAAACTTGATCCAGATTCATATATTTTATATGAGCACCCTAATGTTACTGAAAAATTAAAAAGATTTTATGATTACGAAATATTATATCAGTACAAAAACATTCAATTTGTTCATGTTAAAAAACAAAAAAAATATATTTTATCTGAGTATAATCTTGATGGTGATAGTTTACAGAAAAATGCAGGATATTATTCAGCTGATTACAAAACAACAGGTAATGCTTCAATAAAATTAAACAAAAATAATTCATTTAGTAGTGGGTGGAGTTTTGATTTAGTTGATTTAAAATTTGAACTTTTTTCAAAAATTCAAATATCTTCTGACGTTCTAATGAAATCAAATAAATTTAATTCTTATTTAGTTTTTGAATCTTCTGAGTTAAATTATTGGTATGGAATAGATTTAAAAAATATTGTTAGCAAACCTGGTGTTTGGTATAAAATTGATACAATCGTTGAATTGCCAAAATTTGAAGATTGGCAAAATCCTAAATTAAAGATATATTTTTGGAATAACAATAAAGATGATTTATTTATTGATAACGTTAAACTACACTTAATCAAACAATGAAAATACCTTTTAATAAGCCATTTTTAACAGGAAATGAGTTAAAATATTTAAAAGACGCTATAGAGAAAGGGCAACTTTCCGGTAATGGTTTTTATACCAAAAAATGTCACGAATTTTTTCAGACAAAGTATAATTTCCAGCATTGCTTGTTAACAACGAGTTGTACAGACGCGTTGGAAATGGCAGCTATTTTAGCAAATATTAAAGAAGGTGATGAAGTTATTATGCCTTCCTATACATTTGTTTCTACTGCAAATGCTTTTGTACTAAGAGGTGCAAAAATTATCTTTGCTGATAGCAGACAAGATATTCCAAATATTGATTTAGATAAAGTTGAAGAACTAATAACTGAAAAAACAAAGGCTCTTGTTGTTGTCCATTATGCAGGCATTGCTTGTGATATGGATAAGGCACTAGAGATTACAAAAAAATATAATTTGATTTTAATTGAAGACGCAGCTCAGGCAATAGACTCTTTTTATAAATCAAAACCTTTGGGAAGCTTTGGTCATTTGGCAACATTTTCATTCCACGAAACAAAAAATATTATTTCGGGCGAAGGGGGAATGTTGGTTATAAATGATGAAAATTTAGTTAGAAGGGCGGAAATTATATGGGAAAAAGGTACCAATCGTGCAGAATTTTTCAGAGGTGAGGTGAATAAATATGGTTGGGTTGACATTGGATCTTCATTTCTTCCTTCAGAGTTGACGGCCTCTTTTTTATTCGCTCAATTAGAAAATCTTGAAAAGATTCAAAATAAACGTAAGAAAATTTGGCAATATTATTACGAAAATTTAAAACCAATCGAAAAAAAAGGATTTATAAAACTACCGAATATTCCTTCTTTTGCCACGAACAATGCACATATGTTTTTTTTGATATGTAAAAATGGTGAAATACGAAATAATTTACTTTCAGGGTTAAAGCAAAGTGGTGTTTTAGCTGTTTTTCATTATTTGCCTTTGCATGAATCAAAATATTATAATAAACTTCATGATGGAAGAGTATTAAAAAATGTAATCAATTTCTCTGAAACTCTTATCAGGCTACCGCTTTATTTTGAATTAAAAACTGATGAGCAACAATTTATAATAGATATTTTAACTAATTATTTTAAAAATTAATATTAATTTAAGTGTCTTATTTATCTATAAAACAAATTCTTAACCTTTACAATAAGCCTTTGGCCGATTTGATGTTTAGGGCCAATGAAATTCGCATGATGTTACACCCAAACAATGAAGTTACATGGTTGATTGATAGAAATGTGAATATAACCAATGTTTGCATGGTTCAATGTAAGTTTTGTAATTTTTGCAGAACTCCTAAAAGCAGCGATGCTTATATTACTACAATAGACCAATATAGGCAAAAAATAGAAGAGCTTTTTGCTATGGGCGGCGATCAGTTATTACTTCAGGGAGGGCTGAATCCCGATTTAGGATTGAGTTTTTATACTTCGTTATTTAAACAGTTAAAAGATGAATTTCCAAAACTAAAGTTACACGCACTTGGTCCGGCTGAGATTTTTTATTTGTCTGAAAAAGAGGGAAAATCGATAGAATATATTTTAAAATCATTGATAAATGCAGGACTCGACAGCTTGCCGGGTGCAGGGGCAGAAATATTAAGCGACAGGGTCAGAAAAATGGTTTCTCCGGCTAAATGTAGCGATACTGAGTGGCTTGAAGTAATGAGAATTGCTCATCGTTTGGGTTTGGTTACTTCGGCAACCATGATGTTTGGGCATATTGAAACGGTTGAAGAACGAATGCAGCATTTACTTTTTTTGCGAGGCTTACAATCTCAAAAAACCGAAAATGCACCCGGATTTTTAAACTTTGTACTTTGGCCAGTTCAGTTAAAAGGTACGAGATTAAGCAAAATCCATACAATAAGCCCAATTGGTGCATCAGAATATATTCGAATGTTAGCTATAAGTAGAATAGTATTAGATAATATTCCGCATATTCAGCCTTCGTGGCTGACGGTTGGAAAAGATATTGCTCAGTTGTGTTTACACGCGGGGGCAGATGATATGGGCTCCATCATGATCGAAGAAAATGTGGTTTCGGCAGCCGGTGTGGATAAAAGCACAATAGCCATTGACGAAATGAAAAAAATGATTAAAGAAGCCGGATTTGTGCCAAGACAAAGAAACCAGAGGTTCGATAAAATTGATTAAGCTTTTACTTTAACATAAACGTATCGCTGCCAATTTGCTTTCCATCGCAAAAAATATCTACATTATATACCCCCTCGGTAAGGCTTCCGTCGTTTGTCCAATAAATACACATATCCACATCTTTGTTTTGGTAATCTATTTCGCGTTTAGCCGAATATAGAATGCTGTTTCCCATAAAAGTAAACATTTCTCCTTCGGCATTTGGCAGGATTTCTTTGTTGGGACGAGCAATGCGAATATATACAAATCGATTACCGGGTTTTACAATAGCATTTTCGCTTAAAGTAAAACATACCCTAATTTTACTTGCTCGTTTGGCTCGACTTACTTCTTTTGCCTTGTCATTAACGGCTATGCTGGCAATATTAATTGCTCTTAGGGTACTGGCAATATCAACTTTTTGTTCGAGTTCTTGTTTCTTTTGCGTAAGGTCTTCTTTTTCGGTTACCACTTTTTGAAAATCGGTTTTTACTTTTCTGTTTTCTTCGGTAAGTAATTTATTGCGTGTGTTGAGTGAGTCGATTTGTACAATATAGCTTCGCATAATTTCACGAAGTGTTCCCAATTCTTTTTTATACTGATTAATTTGATAGGCATTGGCCGATTTTATGTTTTTAATTTCTTCAAGCAGTTCTTTAATTTTATTTTTTTCTTGATCGAGTTCGGCAGAAATTTTAGAATTATCGGTTTTGAGTGTATTATATTGATTCAACATGTCTTTTAGTTGTTCTTCAATTTGGGCTTTTTCGTTTTCGGTATCTTTGAGTTCTACTTGCACAAATACTTTTTCTTTGCGCATTGTGTAAAATTTATAAATGAAAAACAGATTTGAAAAAAGTAATAAAATTATTGTAATTAGCATCAGAAGCGATGCTTTCGATTTTGAATTATTCTGAACTTCGTTCTCCATATTTTTTTCTGCAAAAATACAATTAAATTAATCGCTGCATTGAATAGTTAACGTTAAAAATAGCTAAACAATTAGGTATATCTTATTTTCATGCCGGGACGCAATATTTTTTTTCGGCTAATGTTATTAAGTTTGCACAACCGCGTAATGGAAACGCCATATTTACGAGCTATTTTACCTAAGTTGTCGCCTTTCCGAACCTTATGATAACGGGCTTTATGAATTTCTGTCAAATAGTTAAAAAGACATTGGTCAACGGTAATGGATGTGTATTTTAGGGATTTGTTTTCAACGTTCATGATTTCTCGCGGATTGATAGCTCCGCCCAAATACCTGACTTCAAAATGTAAATGAGGACCGCTGGAATGTCCGGTGTTTCCACCTAATGCAATAATTTCTCCTGATTTAATTTCTTGATTTGGATGGACAAGCAATTTAGATAAATGCGCATAAAGTGTTTCTAAACCGTTATAATGTCTTATTACAACGGTATATCCATATGATTTACTGTATTTTGCAATGCGTACAACTCCGTCAAAAGTGCTAACGATAGTATCGCCTACATTTAATCCAACATCAATTCCGTAATGATATCTCCATCGCCTCCAACCAAATTCGGAAGTAATTCGGTTCGATTGAGTAGGGAAGGTAAATAGATGCTCGTTGTTTATCAATTCTATGGTTTTATTGTCATCGAACAAGTTCATTTTACTTGCATATGGATGAATATTTAAGGTGTCCCAAAATAAATATTGGTTGTATGCAGGAACATCGAAAAAATGGTCTATGATGGTAGGTTTGTAATAAAAGTTAATATTCGTACTTAAATGGTCTTCTTCTTCGTATTCTTCATCGTTAATAGGACCTGCCGAAATACTGTCAATAGATATCGGTAATAATAACGAATCTTGCGCAGCTAAATTTAAAACAGTAAATACACAAAAAATAAAAAATAATATTCTCAACATCAACTTATTAAAATAAAAAATGATTAATAACCTCTACTTTGTTCACAAATGTAATGATATTTTATTAAGAATCCATAAATGAAATTGAATTTTAAGCTAATTTTGTTAAAAACTATTTGTTAATAACTTTTGACAAGTAAAAGGTAAAAATATGTTAGTGAAAATATTTGCCAGTGCCGTTTATGGAATTAATGCCACCACCATTACAATAGAAGTAAATGCTATACAGGGTATAAAATATTATCTTGTCGGTTTGCCCGATAATGCTGTAAAAGAAAGCCTCCAGAGAATTGAATCGGCATTGAAAGTAAATAATTACCGAATGCCCGGCCAAAAAGTGATAATAAATTTAGCTCCTGCCGATATTAAGAAAGAAGGCTCATCGTATGATTTGCCAATTGCTTTAGGAATTTTGGCGGCAAGCGGGCAAATTCATGCTCCCGAAATCGAAAAATATGTAATTATGGGCGAGTTATCGCTCGATGGTAAAATTCAACCCATTAAAGGAGCACTACCTATTGCCATTCAGTCGAGAAACGAAGGGTTTAAAGGATTGATATTGCCAAAACAAAATGCTCGTGAAGCAGCGGTGGTGAATGATATCGATGTTTATGGAGCCGAAACACTTTCGGAAGTGATTGATTTTGTCGAACAGAGAAAACCGCTCGAAAAAATTTCTGTCAATCTCGAAGAAGAATTTTATTCCAATTATAATAATTATCAAATCGACTTTGCTGATGTAAAAGGACAGGAAAATGTTAAACGCGCTTTAGAAATAGCAGCTGCAGGCGGACATAATATTATATTAATAGGACCTCCGGGGGCAGGTAAAACCATGTTGGCTAAGCGAATTCCTACTATTTTGCCTCCTTTAACCTTAGAAGAAGCTCTGGAAACAACTAAAATACATTCTGTTTCGGGTTTGCTCGATAAAAATTCGTCACTTATGACGGTTCGCCCTTTTCGATCGCCACATCATACTATCTCAGATGTTGCATTAGTTGGCGGAGGTACGTTTCCCCAGCCCGGTGAAATATCATTGGCTCACAACGGAGTTCTGTTTTTAGACGAGCTACCCGAATTTAAACGAACCGTACTCGAGGTGATGCGGCAACCGCTCGAAGACAGACTGGTTACCATTAGTCGGGCAAAATTTAGCGTGGAATATCCGGCCAGCTTTATGTTGGTGGCTTCGATGAATCCTTGCCCTTGCGGATATTACAATCATCCCGAAAAAGAATGCGTATGCTCTGCCGGTGTTCGCCAAAAATATTTAAGTCGAATATCTGGACCATTATTAGATAGAATAGATATTCATTTAGAAGTGGTTCCTGTTCCGTTTGATAAACTTTCGGGTTATAAGCAACAAAACGAAACAAGCGAACAAATTAGAGAACGCGTTATAAAAGCCAGAAAAATTCAGGAAAAACGATATAGCGAAATTCCGGGAGTTCATTGTAATGCACAAATAAATAGTAAGCAAATACAAAAATTTTCGGTTTTAGATGACGCAAGTATGATGTTGCTTAAAAATGCGATGAATCGTTTGGGTTTGTCGGCACGTGCATACGATCGAATATTAAAAGTGTCAAGAACCATTGCCGATTTGGAAGGTTCGGAAAACATAAAGCCCGAACACGTAGCAGAAGCGATTCAATACAGAAGCCTCGACAGAGAAGGATGGGCAGGATAAGCTAAGTTAAAAGTAGAAAGTAAAAGTCAGAAGTAAGAAGATAGAAGTCAGAAGTAATTTTTTTTAGACCCTAAAAATTTCTTACTAAATAATTAAGTGTCGATAAATTGATTATTTTTGAAAGAATTTTGTGAAGTTATTTTTATGATAAAGCTTTATATTTTTGCCATTCTATCCTTGTTTTTCATTAATCATATTTTTTCTCAAGGAAGCCAGGCTGTGGTTTTAATTTCGGGTAAGGTTGTCAACGAACGAAATATGCAGCCCGTAGAATCGAGAATTGTTTGGGAATTATTACCCGAAGGAAAAGAAGTGGGTATTGCTCGTTCCGACCCAAGTAACGGTAATTATAAAATTATTTTACCTCATGGCAAAAAGTACGGTTATATGGCTCTTGCCGAAGGTTATTATTCCGTTACAAAATTTCTCGATCTGACAAACCTTGAACAATATACCGAAATTGATGAGCAGAATCTTTATTTGGCTCCGGTTATGGAATCGCAGGTGGCACGTTTAAATAATGTGTTTTTCAAAGATCAAAGCGATGAATTTATGCCTGAATCTGTTTGCGAATTGGATCGATTTGTTTCCTTTTTAAAAATTAATAAAAAAATTAAATGCGAAATAGCTGCACATACGGATAATATTGGGGATGATGCAAAAAATATGGAATTGTCGCAACGAAGAGCTCAAAAAGTGGTGGATTATTGTATCAGCAAAGGAATTAAAAGTGAGCGATTGGTTGCAAAAGGATATGGCGAAACGCAACCCGTTGCTTTTAATGGAGACGAAGATGGCAGAGCCATGAATCGTAGAGTAGAATTTAAAGTTCTTTCGATTAAATAAGTCGCTTTTTATCCTCTTTTTTCGGCTTCTTATCATTTTTTTGTTTTTGTAACATTCTAACCCAACGTATTTTTGCTAAAAAAAACAAGTATGGAAAATTTTCATCATAATTATCAGCAAAACAAAAAATGCTGCAAGGGCCTTAAAGGTCTGGTCTTCGGAATTATAGTTGTTGCATTTGGAGTCGTATTACTCCTCAGAAACATGAATATGATAGATCCTTTTATAGCAAAGGTCTTAATTTCGTGGCCTATGGCAATCGTTGCGTTTGGATTTATTCATTTGTTCGGAAAAGAATTTCCGTTCGGATTTTTGGTAATGGTGGCCGGTGGTTTATTGGTAGCTTCAAAGTTTTTCGGTTTACCGTTGAATTTTGAACAGATTATCTGGCCTGCTCTTATCATTTTATTCGGGTTGATGATCATTATTGGGAGCAGGATTTTATTTAAAGGTGGCTTCAGACGTTCAAACGTAATTGACGATTCGTTTATCGAAGAAGTAAACGTTTTTAGCGGAGGAGAACACCAGATTACGTCTGATAATTTTAAGGGTGGAAAGTTTGTTTGTGTTTTTGGCGGAAGTAAAATTAATCTGCTTCAATCAACAATTGCAAAAGAGGGTGCACAAATTGAATTAGTCGCTGCATTTGGCGGATTAAATGTAGTCGTTCCTTCCGATTGGACCATTAAAACGGAAGTTGTCAGCATTTTTGGCGGATTTGCCGATAAAAGAATCCTTACGGCTGTTTCTCCCGATAAACTTCTTACAGTTAAAGGAGTTTGTATTTTTGGAGGAGGTGAAATCAAATCAGTGCCGGATTAATGGAAATAAAGTTTAAATCAATCGTATTACTTTCAGTATGGACGATCATCATCATCGTTCATACTTTATTTTTGTATCTGACTTACCAGCTTACTTTTGTGCAGTCGTTGGCAGATGCTCTTGTATTTAACAGCATTTTTGCATTAATAAGTTTTGGTTTATGGTTCATGACTGCTTTTTATGATGTCTCTCAAAGAAAAAACTTAGATTTATTGCTTAATCATGCTGCTGCTTGTCTGATAACCATTTCGGCCTGGATTTCAATTTCAGTGTATGCACTTAAATCAATTTTTCAAAGTGAAACTACTTATGTTGATTTTCTTGTACAGTCCATCCCCATCAGGGGTATCGTGGGTTTTTTATTATATGTCGGTTTTGTATGGGCTTTTTATATGGTCAGAATGCTGGCAGTGAGGAATTGGCAGATAGAACAGCACGAAAAGCTCTCGCAACAATTGCGCGATGCACAATTGAAAGCATTGACTTCGCAAATTAATCCCCACTTTTTATTTAACAGTTTGAATTCGATTCATGCACTTATAATGATTAATTCCGAAAAAGCCGGAGAAATGATTTTAAAGTTGTCCGAATTAATGAGGTATTCCTTCTCAAAGCAACAGCAAATGGTTTCATTTAACGAAGAGATTCAGCAGGTAAAACGTTATTTGGATATTGAAAAGATTCGTTTCAGCGAGCGACTGAATGTGGAGTTAATTGTTGATGAAGATGCTAAAAAAGCCATTGTACCTTCCATGATTTTGCAGCCACTTGTCGAAAATGCCGTAAAGTATGGAATTTACGGAGTTGAAACCGAGGTATTGATATCGATTTCTGCCGAAATAAATGATACTGTTCTGAATATTAAGCTGGTAAATAATTTTGATGAGTCGGTTCCTGTTAAACACGGAACAGGTATGGGATTGAAGAATGTGAATGAACGTCTGGCTACGTTATATTTCAGAAATGATTTATTGCGAGTAGAAAAAAAACATAATTTTTTTGAAGTAAATTTAAAAATTCCACAAGTATGAGCGAAAATTTAAAATATAAAGTTTTGATAGTTGACGATGAATCGCTTGCACGTCAATTGGTTAGGGGCTATATTAGCCAGAGAAATGATATAGAAGTGGTAGGAGAGTGTAAAGATGGTTTTGAATGTCTAAAGTTTATCACTGAGCATAAGGTTGATATTTTATTTTTAGATGTTCAAATGCCCAAAATTAACGGGTTTGAGTTGTTGGAAGTGCTGAGAGAGAAGCCCCATGTGGTTTTTACCACAGCTTTTGACGAATATGCTATTAAAGCGTTTGAAATGAACGCAGTGGATTATCTTTTAAAACCCTTTTCAAAAGAGCGGTTATTTGAGGCGGTGGACAAATGCATATCCCGAATAAAGCTAAACGAAAATAAAGAAATCAATACTGAAAAGCTTTCTGAAAATTATGCTGAAACGATTGACCGTATTGTGGTTCGGCAGGGAGCAAAACTGGTCATTGTCCCGGTTGATGATATCATTTATTTAGAATCGTCTGAAAATTATGTAAAAATCAAAACGCATAATGGTAGTTTTTTGAAGGAAAAGACCATGAAATATTTTGAAGAACACCTGCCAAAAAAAGATTTTGTTCGTTTGCACCGCTCCTATATTGTAAAATTAACACAAATATTATCTATTGAACCTTATACCCGCGATTCGTATATTGCCACGTTGAAAAACAACGAAAAAATCAAAGTAAGCCAGGAGGGATATAAAAGTTTTAGAACAAAATTAGGATTTGTATAAATATTGTTTACTGCCTTTCTCACTTGTTCTTTAGCTAATTAATGTAGCTTTCTTTCATGTAAATACGATGTTCTCATTGAGGTATATGCCATCCTTTTTATTAAATGTTTTACATGCAAAATAGAGGTTGAACTGTTAAGCCAACGGTTTCGCGCTATGCGACGATGTGGGAAACGAAGCTACTAAATTATCAGCATACACCAAAGTTAAAAAAAGATGTACATTTGACGTAAAAACATAAATACCAGTGGATTATGAGCCCTTTTTATGTGCATTTTCAAATAATTTATTTTTAATTCCGATGCAAAAATAATGTCTCATTGATTTTGTATTCTTTGGGAACTCGACAAACTCATTTGATAATCCAAAGTAATATAAATACTGCGGGGAAATCCATATTGATTTTGAAATTTTAAAATCATAAGAAATCCGACCTTGGAACCCAAAATATGTTGTTGAACTGTATTTATTATATTTATCTTGAATATTATAGCTCCAATTTGGTTGATTCATAGTCCATCCGCTACTTGTTCCACTAAAGGACTCGTTCACTAATCTTGAAATCTGAAGGCCCAAGTTTAAATCAATTCTATCCAAGAATCGAAAATTTATCGGAAAAATACCTAACGAAAGAACTGATTTATCAACTTTTGCAAATGTTGTATATCCGCCACCTAATCCGCTTTCACTTACCTCAAATTTGCCTTTATATTTATCAAATTGTAGCGTAAATCGTAATACTAACCAATCAATTTTAATACTATCTAATCCAAATCCAGCTGAAAATCCATAATCAGAATTATACTTTGAACTATAATGTGGAGTAGTTTCATAATAATCATGGAATATGTTTCTATTTGCACCTCCAAATAGTTCAATTTTTTGAGCAAACAAATTACTCACGTTTATCATAATCAATATCGAAAAAAACAATCTCATAGAAATCAATTTTAAACGTATATAATCAATGTGTTAAGTGATGCCCAAAATTGCACATAACTGCTGAGGCTAAAAGTTGGCGGGCATTCCGAAACATCGGGACGGAGCACTGCACTGTCAACCTGCATCGAAGCTGAATAGGAGCACAAACCTTCACGTTTGCACGTTAACTTACCTGACGCAAAACCCGTGTTGGTGGCAGCTATTCTTTTCAGTTCGTTATATTGTCTTGTCCAGTTAAGCACTTGTTTTACGTTTTAGTGTTTCAATATTTTGAACTTGGTCGTATTCTTTTTTTGTGTATTTTTCTACTTGTTATATCAATTTTTACATTCGAAATGAACTCTTTAAAATCAGCGTTCATTGTCAATTTGTTGATTGTTTCCCAGTCGAGGGCTTCACGATATTTTGCTGGAAAAATAATTTCTGATGAGTGTGGGTCTTCAAGATTTAGTTTGATTACTCTAATACCGAATGATGTCGAAAGTCGGGCAAGTTCATTTCTAAATTCTTCCTCTTTTGAAACTTCGGCAGCAACCAAATAACTTTCGTTTGCCCAAGATGAGTTAGAAACTGTCTGGAAAAAACTTTCTCTCAAATTCCCAAAACTTATTTCTCGTTTTAGTTCAAATGATAATAGTCGAATTGAAATATTACCAATAGATGAACTTAATTCATAAACTTCTTGCTTCCAGTCGTCAAGCGGAAAATAGCAACCAACAATGTCTGGATGAACCCACTCGCCAAATTCTTTTTTGGAAGATTGGGAATGGTTAATTGTCTTAGTGTAGCAATGTAAATGATAGTAGGCGTAATAAGTTAAATAGGGGTGAAGGTCTTTCTCTAAAAAGTCAAATCGTTTTTTCTTAACAACTGTCGGCTCCTTTGAAAGGGCTGTATCTGAAAGGTCAAGTTGACTTGCTTGTGATTTTAAGTAAAATTTTTTAGGTCTGCTGTCTGTCTGTGCAAAAGGAGATTTGGGATTGTCCTTTGCGTTAACATAAATCTGTGCACCAAGTGTAGCCCAAGGAGTTTTGCCTTCACTATTAAGTTGTTTGTCATAACCTTTTTCTGTCGCCAAAGTCCAAATTTCGTTGGCGGTCAACGGTCGTTTTTCTTCTATTAAAACTCTTTCGGCTAATTCTAAAAATGTCATATTTTTTGTCTTTTATGTTTGGTTATACTGTCGTCCTATGGTTGCCCATAACTTGTTTATATTTGTACCTTACACTATAAAAAAGTGTACACATACGCCCAAAATGGAATGTATGGTGCAGCTTTTTCCAGAAACGAGTTACACATATTTTATTTGCTAAAATACATAAATATTTTATAAATCATCAAAATTTTATAAATGCTTTTTTGTGTTTTTTCCCAGCCACATTTGCAGTATCAGCAAATTCCAGATTCTGCCAAAAAGATAATCGTTACCGGATTTGTATTTTTTTAGCAATTTTTCTACTTGACTGATGTTTAGTATGCCTTGATTTTTTAAGCGTTCTGAGTTGAGATATTGCTGAACCAATGGTTTGAGTTCATGTTTGAGCCAGTGATGGAGCGGTAGGGCAAACCCCCATTTAGGTCTGTCGAAATAGGAGGGAGGTATGTAATCGTAAAGAACCTGTTTTAGCAAGTATTTGTCGCAGTGATTTTTGTGTTTCAACTCCGGTGAAAGATTAAATGCGAACTCCGCAATCCTGTAATCGAGAAGGGGAACGCGTACTTCCAAGGCATATTTCATCGATGCCCTGTCCACTTTTACCAAAAGGTCGTCTTTCAGGTAATGGTTAAAATCAAATATCGATTGCTTTTCTATGTGATTTAACTTTCGTTGTTCTACCTTAGGTTCGGGAAATGATGCAGAAGATAAATATTCGCGGTTAAGCAATTGGCTTACTTCGTTGGTTCTGAAAAAATATTGTTCCTGCGAAAGTATATGTGCGGGGAGAAAATCTTCAGAAGAAAAACGAAGCATTTGTGCCACTCTTTTTTGACGGCTATTACCCATATCAAGACACGAAGCGATCGGATATCGTAGATTTTTGACCAAAGGGTTCGAGAGTCGTTTTGCCCAGTGGTAAGCTCCGTATCCCCAAAAAAGTTCATCGCCTCCGTCACCGCTTAAAACCATAGAAACTTCGTTTTTTGCCAACTTGGAGACCATCATGGTTGGAACAGCCGAAGCATCGGCAAAAGGTTCGTCGTATTGGGAAATAATATCATCAATAAGCGAAATAGCATGGTCGTATGTAACCGTAAATTCGGTGTGCTTTGTCTTTAAATAATGGGCAACGGCTTTAGCATAAGGAGCTTCGTTGTATTTTGCTTCGTTAAATCCGATGGAAAAGGTTTTAATATTACCGGTAATTTTTTGAGCTACAGCAGCAACAAGCGATGAGTCAATACCTCCGCTCAGAAAAACACCGTAGGGTACATCACTAATGAGTCTGTAATTTACAGAGCTGATAAGCAGTTCGTTAAGTTTAGCTTTTGCTTCTTTTTCAGAGTTAATGGTATGGGTATTTAGTTGTTTGCTTATATTCCAGTATTCGTGAATTTTAAAATACTTCTCTTTTAAAATTCCATACGAACCGGCCGGAAATTTATAAATGTTTTCGTAAATCGTTTGTGGTTCGGGAATATAGCCAACGTGCAGATAATCGTTGATTGCTTTATGGTTAATTTTCAGATTTTGTTTAACGAATTCGAGTTTCAGAAGGGCTTTTAATTCAGAAGCAAAAGCAAAATGGTTTCCATCCCAAAAGTAAAACAGCGGTTTTATGCCGACCCTGTCCCTGATAAGCATTAATGATTCTTCTTGCCTGTCGTACAAAGCAATGGCAAACATTCCGTTGAATAGGTGAATGGCTTCTGTTCCTTTTTTAACCAATGCTTCTAATACAACTTCGGTATCGGATGTTGTTGTGGGTTCAATTTTGAGCTGTTTGGCAATTTCGTTATAATTATATACTTCGCCGTTGAAAACAATAGCAAAGCGTTGATTATGCGAAAACATGGGTTGGTTAGCGTTGGCGGAAAGGTCAATAATGCTGAGACGGGTATGTCCAAGCGAAACAGCATTTTCTGAAAAATGCCCGGTAGCATCAGGTCCGCGATGTTTCAGGGCGTCGGTCATCTGGTTAAGCTCATGGATAGAAATTGGATGATTTTCAGAAAAATGCCCGCAAATTCCACACATAATTAAAATAGAATTTTAATTCCCATTACCGTAATATCATCTGTTTGCTCATAAACGCGCCCATTGATGTTTCGCCATTCGTGAATGGCGTTGGATAGAGCTTCTTTTTGTGCATTCATGCTTTCGTTAGCATGACTTAAAAGTACTTGCTCAAATTGCTTTGCAAGGAATTTTTTGCATTGAGGTCCTCCAAACTGATCTTTTATTCCGTCTGAACTTAAGTACAAAACATCACCCTTGTTAATTTCAATAATGTTATTTGTGAATGATTGCATTCTTTCGTAAATGGCAACCGGCATTTTATCGCCACTAATTTTTTGAATTTCAGTGTTTCTGATTAAATATATGGAATTGTTGGCACCGGCAAATTGCAATTCATGTTTTTCTGTGTCAATAGCAATAAAAGCTATGTCCATTCCGTCTTTTTGTTCGCCTTGTTTCCCTTTCTGATGCAACGCGTGTATAATTCCTTTCCTAAGTTCTTCGAGCACTTGTGAAGCAGTTGTTACTTCTTTTTTGCGAACAATTTCGTTTAATAAACTAATTCCTAACATGCTCATAAATGCTCCCGGAACGCCGTGCCCTGTGCAGTCGGCTACTGTAAAAACATGAATATTTCCAACGTTTGTAAACCAGTAGAAATCGCCCGAAACAATATCTTTGGGTTTAAACAAGATGAACATATCAAACTTTTCTTGCAGATGGTCGATGGCATACGAAGGTTCCGGCAATACTGCTTGTTGTATATTGGAGGCATATTCGATGCTGTCTGTCAGCTTTTTATTGATAATTTCTATTTCTTCTTTTTGAGCAACAACAATATCACGTTGGGTTTCGATTTCTTCTTTCTGTATGCGAATTTCTTCGTTGGCCGTTTTTAATTCTTCATTTTTAAGTTCTATTTCTTCTTTTTGTTGTTTTAATAAAACATGCGATTTTTTTAGTTGTAAATATAGTCGTGAAAGGAAGAAAGAAAATACAACAACAATAAAAAAGATGGACAAAATGGAGTAAATAATGGTTTTTTGTCGTTTTTGTTGCAGTTCGCTTTTTTCGAGTTTAGATTGTTTTAATTCATTTTCTTTATTAAGTTTTTCAATTTGCAGTTGTTTTTTTTCTGTTTCGTATTTGGTTTGCATTTCGGCTAATACTTGAGTGCTATGCTCAGAAATTAAACTGTCGTTGAGTTCCATTGCTTTTTCTGCATATTTAATAGCCTCTTTGTAATTTCCTAATCGGGTATATGCTCTGTACTGATAATTATATGCTTCTTGTCTTTCAGTATTTATGTTCGTTTTAAGCGAAAGTACCTCAAGTTTTTTTGCGTATTCCAGTGCTTTTTTTGCATATTGCATTTTTAAGGCTTGGTTAGGCGTGGAATCGGATAAAATAATATAGGCAGTTGCTATTCCGCCAATGTTGTATAAGTTTCCGATTTGGTCTCCGATTTCGTGGTCTATTGTATCGGATTTTAGATAATATTCCAGTGCTTTTTTATAGTTTTTTAATTGCGAATACAGGGCACCTAAATTTGCATAGCAGGTTGATTGACCTTGTTTGTCATTCAATCCTTCGTAGATGGAAAGTGCTTTAAAATAATGATTTTCAGCTTTTTGAAAATCGCACGTTTTGTAATATACATTTCCTATATTTGAAATAACATTTGCAATTCCTTGCTTATCTTCTAATTTTTCCTTGATAGGAATGGCTAAGTTGTAGTATCGCAACGCTTCTTTAAAATTTTTCTGGTCTTTATATAGATTTCCTAAATTAATATAACAAGCAGAAAGTCCTTTTTGGTCTTGTGTATGTTCGAGCAATTTCATTTGCTTAATGTAGAAATCCATTGCTTTTTCATATTCACCTTGTCGGTGATATATAATACCAATGTTTGAATATATGTTTGATAGTTGAACGGTATCAAGTGTGGCAATAGCAAAGTTTAATGCGTATTTATAATATTTTATCGCTATATCGTAGGAACCTATATAATAATATGCAATTCCTATGTATCTAAACATAGCAGCTTTGCCTTTGTTGTCGTTGATAATGGAATAGGTTCTAAGCGAATGAAAATAATATTCCAGTGCTTTATCTATATCGGAGCGTATGGTATGTATAATTCCCATATTGCGTAACGCAACCCCTTTTATGCGGTATGCAGTGGTTTTATCTTGTGTTTTTGTTGAATTATAATAGACAATATCGGAGTAATGGACACAGATTAAATTGTATTTTAATGCACTATCGGAAGAGATGTTTTCATATTCATCGGCAATTTCAATTAAAACTTTTAGGGTATTGGTGTCGGGTTTGTGATTTTTCAACTCTTTAAATAATGAATCAATTTTCGTATTTTCTTGAATCGAAAATCCATGTAAAATTGAAAATTGCAAAATAAACAGTACAAAAAATAGTTTCTTCATGCCTTTTTATTAAACACGCTTTTTTACGAAAATAAAGCATTAAAGTTATCATTTATCGGTTAATTTGCAAAAAAATAATGAGCATTTCTAAAATAATTAGAATTTTTGTCAGATACGTTCTTACTTAACTCCGTTATTATATCATCAACGAAGTCGAAATGTAATACCTCGCATTTCTGAAACGATATACTTTTTAGCAAAATTAAAAAGGCTGCCCTCATGAGCAGCCTTATTTGGGGGAATTTTAGTGAATAAAAAATTATTTATGCTCTGCTAAATAGCTTGCAACACCATCAAAAGTCGGTTTCATGGCTTTCTGACCTTTGTGCCAATCGGCAGGACATACTTCGCCATTTTCTTCAAAGAATTGCCAAGCATCTACAATGCGGAGTGCTTCTTCTATGCTTCTGCCTAATGGGAGGTCGTTTACAACTTGATGTCGAACGATGCCATCTTTGTCAATGAAGAAAAGTGCACGATAAGCAACGGGTGCTCCGTTAAAAATCGCTTTCCCGTTTTCATCGTAATCATATTCGCCTGCAAGAATTCCATAGTTTTCGGCAATGGTTTTACTTGAATCGGCTACCAATGGATAGGTTACACCTTTTATGCCACCGTCTTTAAGTTCGGTGTTGAGCCATTTCCAATGCGAAAATTCACTGTCGGTTGAACAGCCAACAACTGCAACGTTGCGACTTTCAAATTCTTTTAATTTGTCCTGAAATGCAATGATTTCGGTTGGACAAACAAATGTGAAGTCGGCCGGATAGAAGTAAAAAATTACATATTTTTTACCTAAAAATTGTTCAAGGCTGAAATCGTTAATGATTTCACCGCCATTTACGACTGCTTTCGCTTTAAATTGTGGAGCTTTTTTTCCTACTAATACTGACATAATATTTGATTTTTAATTAATTAATTATTATTTATGATTCTGTCTAAATCGGTACTAAATTACTGTAAATAATTTTAATTTCCAAGACTTTTGTTCTTTTTAAAGAAAAATTAACAAATAAGTTGATAAAAATGGGGTTGGTTAAAAATCGCTGGTACAAATAATTTTAATTACTCCTAAATTAGTAGAGCAAAAATAGATTCCACTCGACAAATGTGGACAGATTTGATTAAAATTGAGTTCATTCGTTGGAGTCAACTGTTTTTCAGTCAGCTTTTTGCCACTTATATCGGTTAAAATAACATATGTAATAGGTTCCGTTGCTGACAGGATTGTTTGAGTGTTAATAGGATTGGGAAATAGATTAAGCGAATGGATTGTATTAGGTGCAATGGATGTTACATCTTCGTAGAAGGCCGACCAACCCGGAGCTGTAACAGATGAGTTGGTAACGAATTTAATAATGGCTTTTCCGGCCGGAATGTATATAGGTTCAGTTGGTGGATTGGTTGCATCCAAAAGAGCAATTTTATTGGAAGTAGAAATAGAATTTTTATAAATAAGAATAAAATCATTGGTAGTATTGGGCGGTAATTCAAATTGCGTAAAATTTAAGCTTAACGCTTGAGCATTGGGAGGGGAAATAATCCATCGGCAGTTTGTATTGTTGTTGTAATCGCAATCGCCACTTCCATCGGATATTATTCCAGAAGAAGCGGTTAATGTATCAATATTACAATATTTTGAAGCGTATGAAATGTTGAATCCCAGGTCTTGACTAATAGAATCGGATATGAATTTTAAGAAAACACTATTAGAAGTAGATTTTAGGGTAGTAGGTGATGGTTGGTCGGTAAGAATAGGAATGTTTTGCGAAGTGTAGAATTGTAGCAGATTGCTTTGTTCGTCATACCCATCATAAACAAATAATGTATCGCCTTGAGCCAGATTGAATCGGTTGAATTGTAACTGCACGCTGCTACCACATTCGGGATTAATTAGCCAAGTACAATGAGAATTGGATAAATAATATTGATTGCCATTTCCGGTAGTAATGGTGCCGGAAGGGTAGTGTATTGTATCTTGATGGCAATACAATGGATAGGTATAAGTTAATGTGTCGGGATAAATATCTACAATAAGCTCTTGGCTTATATTGAAATTTGATCCACCCGGATTGAGTTGATTCGAGTAAAAGTAACCATCCAGATAGCCACCCCATCCCCAGTTAAAATGGTAGTAGCCGCTGTCTTGGTATCCATCACATACAAATGCATGTCCCATGGTGTAGGTGGTGTCTTCCCATCCGGCATAATAAAGGGGTTTTCGAGCATTGAGGTTGCTTAAAACCAAACTGTCCCAATCGAGTGTGGTACTATCTCTAAACAAATATCGAGTTTCCGGACAATATTTAAAAAAACTTTTCATCGAATTTGCAACGGAATGATTCCAGACACCCGAACCATTGGGACCGTAAACCATATCAAAGGATATACCTGTAGTATATAATAATTGTGATGCAGCATGATTATAATTAGTTAAAACAGGTGTCATTTCGTTGTAATCGTAATAACATGTGTCAAAAAGAGCCTCAATAAAACCATAATTGGGATGGTTGTAGCCATGATATCCGATTCCGCTTGTTGGCCAACGATGATAGTACATCAGTTGCGACACGGCTGTAGCTACACAACCCGTTACACAGTGTCCATCCGGTCCATTCGGGTCGGCAGGACATGCCGAGTTGTAGTATTTGCCCTGGTCCCATTTTGTAATGACCAAAGGAGCTATAGTTATAGTACTTTTAATATTTTGTTTATTCATGTATTGATGCCACAATAAATTCGTTGATAAATTTTTATTCATCAACGATTGCAGTTCATCGCTTCTATGTTTCATCCACCATTCGAAAGCAGGATTTTGCTTGTTTTGGTCGTAGAAATTCTCAAAACTATAGGCAAGAATAGGAACCGACGAATAATGATTGGCAACGATTACAAAACCGTTGGGTTCCATATTTATAATATAATAAAGAGGCGTAGCGTGTTGATGGTAAATAGGAATACAATCTTTGATGCTGATATCTTTTTGTTGAATACTTTTAAATGCTTGAACTTTAGCACAATAAAAATTCTTTGCTACTGTTTTTATCGTATCAATATTTACTTGACCAAATAAAAACAGTTGCATTAAAAAGAATAATGCAACTGTTGATAATAATCGATTCATTTTTTATTTTGTTTTAAATTTTGAAAGCAAATCTTTTACTGCGTCTTTGTGAACGGTAAAATTCATCATTTTAAGTTTAACGTAATCTTCTCTGAAAAAGTAGTATCCAAATTCTTTTGCATTAGGGTTGTTGTTGCGAGAACCGGCTCCTGAATCTTTAATTAAATACCAGCGTGAACCTTTATAGTCTGTATATCCAACTAAATGTACACCATGGTCGTCGGTGGTAGTGTGGTTTGAAAAACGGAATTGGCGAGCTTCGTCGTTAATGTTTTGAGCCGGAATATCAAACGTAGGAATAATAGCACATTGCGTTTCGGGGTCAAAACCGGGTTCGCTTACATCGCCTCCAATTGCAACCGTGTAACCACTTTCAACTACTTTGTTGAGTGTTTTTATAAATTCGTCAAGCGGAACGTTGTAATATTCGGTGCTTTTCCACCAATTGTCGGGCACATCGTATAGAACTTTTTGATAATAAGGTTCTTGCATAATGGATAAAATATCAACATAGTTGTCGGGGTTGATTTTTAAAATGTCAGATGCAAATTGCTGCGGAGTCATAGTTTTTCCATTCCAGTTAACTTGTGTGGGAGGTTCGCCGATATGGTAATTCATAATTGATTTTACAGTTGCAACCACTTCATCTGCATTCCATGCATTGGCTTCTTTTACCCACTTTAGATAGCTGTCAATTTCGCTTTTCATTTGTTCGTGTGTGTGGTATTTTCTGCCATTAATAAGTCCGGTGTATTGTTCCCATGGAACGATACCATATTTTTTTATCATGCGTGTAACTGCATTGGCTTCACTTCCTTCTTCAACAATAGAATTTCCGCGTGTGCGAACATATTCTTTAACTTTTTCAACGTATTCCCAGTATGCAATATAAATCTCACTTAATTTTACTTTTTGTTGGGTGATTCGATATACCTCTGATTCAAAATAGGAAACAGTAGAAAATGCCCAACATGTGCCTGCATTGCCTTGAGAAATAGGAGCATTATGCCATTGTTGTTTGTATAAATCTACTTTGTTTGGAAAATCTTTGCCGGTCATATCGGCTTTGAACCGTTTGTAAGTTTTTGAAGGTGCTTGTTGTTCGTTAACTTGTTGAATGTCTTTCATAATGACATTTTGATAAAAGCCCGGCTTCGATTCTTTAAACACGGCTTTGTCGGGTTGAACTTGTGCATTGCTAAGCAACGATACTGCACAAAATACAGATACAAATACGGCTGTCTTTTTCATGTGTAATTATTTTTTGATTTTTAAATTAAGGTTACAACTTGTCTCGGCAAAATGACGAGATGGAATAAGCCTTCTGAGGAAATTCACTAACGTAATTTTCTTCAAAAATATTTTCATTACTGGTTGATAGGAATTTATACTCATGGCTATTTCATATAGATTTTTTTTTGCAAGGTAAAGCTTTTTTTTGACAGAAAAAATAATTTTCAATTAGAAATTACTACTACCTTTGCATGTAAAACGGCGTATGTTTATTTTTAATTTGATACTTATATTATTTTTAGTTGTTGTTACAATTTTACTCATTGCGTTGGTATTAGTTAGGCGTGTAATGTGGAAAATAAAACGAACGGTTGGAAAAGCGTTTAGCTCCAAAGAACGCTATTACGATGAAAATGCAAATACTGTAAATGCTCAATATAAGAAAAAAAATACCATTAATTCGGACGATGGTGAATATGTAGATTTTGAAGAAATTAAGGAATGAAGACAATTAGAAAAATAATGTATGCCATCTTTGGATTAGGTGGTTATTTAAGGCTTATAAGTAAAATTTATATTTGTTTTATAAAGATTGGCTTTTTTAAAAATAAATACCCCGAATTGTTTTTTCTGAAAAAAATTGTAAAGCAGGGCGATACTTGCCTCGATATCGGTGCTAATGTTGGGTATTATTCTCATTTTCTTTGCAAATATGCCGGTAAAAGTGGAAAAGTCTATGCCGTTGAACCGATTCCTGATTTTAGAGCAGTATTGATGAAAAACATTCCTTCAAAATACAGAAAAAACTATGTGCTTTTTCCTTTTGCTTTGGGCGGCCAAGAGAAAAAAATAGAAATGGGATTGCCCATAGTGGGAGGGGTGATTCATCATGGTATGACGCATGTTATTGAAAAGGGAAAAGACAATAGTATTGCCCAAACGTTTGAAGTAGAAATGAAAATTCCGGATAAATTGTTCGGTGAAATAGAAAAACTTGATTTCGTTAAATGCGATGTTGAAGGCTACGAATACTTTGTGTTTTCGAATATGAAGGAAACGTTTAACAAACATAAACCCATTGTTCAGTGTGAGTTGGGCAGCGAATATAAAAAAGATACGGTTGATTTGATGAAATCCTTGGGATATGAAGTTTATGCATTAGAAAATGAAAAGTTGAAACGTTTGCCCGAAAATCAGGTTTTGCAATATGCCAACGATGTTTATTTTGTACCGGGCGAAAAAAAGAACGACTTAGGTTAAGCGGCGTGTTGGTTGTAGATAATTCCGGCACGCTATTTTATTAATAGCTATAAGAATAAAGTGATGGAGTTTTAATTCAATTTTTTTGCATAAACAATTTTACCATCGCCGATATCGTAGAAATCGTCAAAAACAGCTTTTTGTTCGTATTGGTGTTTTTTATAAAATTTTTGTGTAGCGGTATAAAGCTCCTTAAGTGAGGTTTCGATATAAAGGTACAGGCCTTTTTGCTCTTTTACAATTCGTTCTACTTCGCAGATTACCATACTGCCGAAACCATGTCCGCGAAAAGTATTGTGTGTAGCAATCCAATAAAGGTCGTAACTAACGAGTGAACAAGGAATAGCACCAAAACAAGCATAAGCTACCGTTTTGTCTTCAAATTCGAGAAAAACAAATTCATAACCACTCACTTTACCTTTTATCAACCTTTCTTGCACTAATTCAACAGCTATAGCTATTTCATCATCACGAAAAAATCCACTTGAGCGAACGATGTCTTCAACTACTTTTATATCCGTTTCTTTGGGTTCGTAGCGGAATTTTGTGTTTTGCTGGTTCATATCAATCATTTAAATCGTTTAAAATATATTCTACTGCTGTCTGAAAATGAATGCCGGTATTTAGACAAGCAGCATAAAAACCGGAATCCTCCGATATACATGGATTTGCATTTATCTCGAGCACGAAAGGTTTGTTGTTCTTGTCGACTCTGAAATCGACCCTTGCATATCCATGTAAATTAAATACTTGCCAACATTTGATGACAATTTTTTCAATTTCATTCAAAAGTGCTTTATCGCTTTCTTCAAAATCGAAAGTCCGTAAAGTGTGCTTGTATTCAAATGTTTCTTCGTTCCATTTGGCTGCATAATCAAGAATTTTGGGCATGTCTTCGGGAAAATCGACAAATTTGATTTCAGCCGGCGAGAGCATTTTTACACCTTGAGGAGTCGAAAGTAACGAAATGTTAAATTCTCTTCCGTCAATAAACTCCTCGGCAAAAAAGTGATGGTTGTAATGGTGGCGATATTCTTCGATTATTTCTTTCTGAAAACCCTTAATAATGCTTTTTTTGCTAATTCCGACAGAAGCATCTTCGAAAAGAGGTTTTATGATGTATGTTTTATCATTCTGAAGTTTTTCTATCTCTTTTGCTTCAAACCATTCGGCAGTAGGAATATTATTCGATTTTAGAATTTTCTTGGTTAAAATTTTATTGGAAGTTATAAAAATACTGTCAACACCACATCCTGTGTAGGGGATGTTCATACTTTGCAATAATCCCGGTCCAAGGTAAATCAATTCCGGTTTCCCTTTTATTCCCTCGAACATGTTTACTGCCAGGTCGGGTTGATACATTTCGATTTCTTGTCGAACGGCTTCAAGATTCAAGCCTGCAAAAAATCGTTTTGTTGTAAAACCCAAATTTTGTAAAGCGTTTTCGAAAACCTGTGCTTCGTTTAATACATCGAGCTCGTCGGGCAACGCATTCTCAGAGAGTTGGTTTATTAAAATAGCTGCCTTCATAAATGAAATCGTTTTAATGCGGATTGAATTATTTGTTTCAACAATTCATCATAAGAAACACCATTTAAACGAGCAAGAATTGGTAAATCAGAATCGATTGGGTTTAATCCTGCTAATGGATTCACTTCAATAAAATTCGGAATTCCCTTATCATCGCAACGTAAATCAATTCGCCCGCCATCTCGGCACTCCAAGACCTTCCATGCTTTAAGTGCAATCTCTTCGCATTTTTTTACCATCTCTGCCTCGGGAACGAAATATTTTACTCTTTCGTAGTAATCGCTTTTGTTTTCATAGGAATAGACTTCTTTTTCGGCTTGCTGTGTTAATTGTATTTCCATCACACCGACTGATTTAGCCTCGTTGCCGGTTCCTACAATGCCAACGGTAAACTCTCTTCCTGAAAGGAACGTTTCGATTAAAGCAGGCTGATGAAATGATTGTAAAATATTTTCGCACGATTTTTTAAGCTCTTCATGGTTTCTTATGACGGAATGCTGATTGATTCCTTTTCCTGTGCCTTCGGCTAATGGTTTAACAAAAAGAGGAAAAGGCAGATGAATTTCTTTCAAATCATCTAACGTGTAAGCTACAGCAAAATCTGGCGTGGGGACTCCGGCGTCACGGATAACACGCTTCGCCATTGCTTTATGTAAAGTAAGCGAAAGCACCATTGGGTCTGAAAATACATACGGAATGTTATACGCATCTAACAATGCCGGTACCTGTGCTTCGCGTCCGATTCCCGAAACTCCTTCGCAGATGTTGAATACAAAATCCCAGCGTTTACCTTGAACTAAAAGACCGGTAAGATTTTTTATATGACCAATCTTTTCGGTTTCAAATCCCATCGATTGCAGAACATTGTCGATGGCTTCGATGGTTTCTATTTTATCAAATTCGGCCGATGCTTCTTCTGAAAAGCCGAGTTTGAGGTAATCGGATTTTAAATCGTACGTTATTCCTACCCTCATGGTTGTTAAATGTAATCGGGATATTTATATTTATTGCCTTCGTAATTTTCGAGAACTACATTGCCCGCGTTGTCTTTGCCTTTGTAATAATCGGGCAAAAGCGGAATTTTGCCTCCACCGCCGGGAGCATCAATTACATAATGTGGGATGGCATATCCTGAAGTAAATCCTCTGACTCCTTTAATTATTTCAAGCCCTTTTGATACGGGAGTTCTGAAATGTGCAGAACCCGGAATGGGGTCGCACTGATATAAGTAATAAGGACGAATTCTTACTTTTAGCATCTCATGAGAAAGCTTCTTATAGATATTCGTTGAATCATTAATGTCTTTTAAAAGTACAGTTTGACTTCCTAATGGAATACCTGCATCGGCTAAACGGTTGCATGCGAATTTCATTTCTTCGGTTAATTCTTCGGGATGCGTAATATGGATGCTAATAAAAAGTGGGTGGTATTTTTTCAAGATTTCTACTAATTCAACCGTAATCCGCTGTGGTAAAACTGCCGGTACTTTGGTCCCGATTCTAATGATTTCTACATGGTCAATGGAGCGAAGGTTTGATAATAAGTATTCAATTCTATCATCGGAGAGAGTAAGCGGATCACCGCCAGAAATGAGTACATCCCTTACTTCCTGATGTTCTTTTATGTATTGCAATGCTTCGTCCCAATCTTTTTTACTGCTATGTTGTTTCTCGCTTTGAGAAACCATGTGTGTCCGCGTGCAATAGCGACAATATGTACTGCAAAAACCGGTAACAAGAAATAATACCCGATCCGGGTAACGATGTACGATACATTTTACTTTATTGTCAGCATGTTCGTGAAGCGGGTCGTTTTCTTCGCCATTACCTAATAAAAGCTCATCAGATACCGGAACAACGGTTTTTCTTAAAGGACCTATATTCTGGTCATTATTGAGCAAAGATGCATAATACGGAGTAATTCGTAAAGGCAAATGAGTTTCTTTTAAAAATACTTCTTTGTCAGTTAGTTTTAAAAACTTCGACAAAGCTTCAATTGTTGTAAAACTGTTTTTGATTTGCCAACGCCAATCATTCCATTCCGATATTGTTGCAGTTGGAAAATTATTTTGAATAAAAGTTTGGGTTTGGGTATTTACAGGAAATATCCTATGACTCGGAGGCTCTGCTTTCTCTTCAATATAAAACTCGGTTGAAGAAGATGCTAATTTTGTTTCCATAGAAAATGTGAAATTTTAAGTAAAAGTAATCTAATCGTAAATACGATTTTAAAAAAAAGAGAAAAAAAAACGAATAAATATTAACCACTTTTTGTTAATCAAAATAAAGTATATGTATATGAAATACAGATAATTGAATCTTGATTTAGAATAAATATTCACCATAATATTTTTTATCTACAAAATTCTTGTATTTTTGCAAAAACAACTTTTTGTGGGAAAACGAATCTCTTTAGTGATACCAATATACAACGAAGAAAAAAATATTTTTCCGCTGTATAATGCTATTTTGCAGCAATTAAACGGAAAAGAGATAGAGTTTGTTTTTGTAAACGATGGCAGCACGGATGCTTCCATCATTGAGTTGTCGAATTTAGCTGATAAAGATCAACGGGTTAAGGTGATTTCTTTTACAAGAAATTTTGGTCATCAAGCAGCTTTGACAGCCGGAATAGATTATGCCAAAGGAGATGCTATTATCACTATGGATGCCGATTTTCAGGATCCGCCGGAAGTTTTGTCGTTGCTTATAGAGCAATGGGAAAAGGGAGCAAAAATTGTTTATACTAGGCGTACGCATAGATATGATAAATTTTTTAAACGGTTGACGGCCAGTGTTTATTATAATTTATTATATAAGGCGAGCGAAATAAAGATAAAAGGAAATATTGGTGATTTTCGATTGATAGATGTAACCGTTGCAGAAAAGCTTCGCAAACTTCGTGAACATAGCCGTTATTTGCGTGGTCTTATTCCTTGGTTGGGTTTTAAATATGCTATTGTTGATTATATACGTCCCGTTAGAACGAAAGGACATACCAAGTTTAATTGGCTTAAAATGATGCGTTTTGCAATGAATGGCTTATTGAACTTTTCCTTGTTGCCGTTAAGAATTGGTTTGGTGGCCGGTGTAGGTATTATTTTAAGCGGTTTTGTGTTTTTAATTTATTTAGCTTATCGTTTTTTCTTCGATAATCAATTTTATAAGTTGTTGGAATGGCTGGCGGTTGTAAATTATATATTAATAGGTGTATTATTTATTTTTATTTGGTTTATAGCCGAATATATTGGAAAGATATATGAGGAAGTAAAGGGGAGGCCGATTTACATTGTTGAAAATTTTAAAAATATAGATGAGCATGAGAATATTGATGCTCAACTATGAATATCCTCCGCTGGGTGGTGGTGCAGGGCGAATTTCGATGCATATTTCTGAAGAATTGCAGAAAATAGGTCATGCCGTTACTGTCATTACTACTTCTTTTGATGGCGTTACAGAATATGAGCCTATGTCTGACAAGCCTGAAATTATACGAATTCGCTCGAAACGAAAGAAAATTCATCAATCGAATCCGTTTGAAATGTACGATTGGATGAAAAAATCATGGAATTTTCTTAAACAAAGACCACTTTCGGAGCAATTTGATATTTGCTTTGCAAATTTTACCATACCGGGTGGTTGGCTTGCACTAAAAATAAATAAAAAATTCAATATTCCGTATTGTATTATCTCTCACGGACACGATATACCGTGGCTATATAAAAAACAGATGTTTTTTTATCATCTGGCTACGTACCCAATTATCAAAAAAATATGCAAAAAAGCAGATTATATTTTTGTGCAAAGCCATATCATGAAGCAAAATGCTGACCGATTTATCGGAAAAAGAAATAATTCTAAGGTTGTATTAATATACAATGGAATATGCCCGAGAGAGTTGAATGATAATAGTAGAAAAGATAGCCCTTTTACACTCTTGTTTGTAGGTAGGTTTGTAAAGCAAAAAAATCCGCTGGTTTTTATTAAGGCAATGTATAGGCTTTCGCGTATGCAGATTTCGTATCAGGCATATATGATAGGTGACGGGCCATTGCGATCGAAAATGGAACGTTTAATAGGGCGATTAAAATTGAAGCATGTGAAAATAACCGGATGGATTGATAACGATTATGTTTGGAAATATTATGAACGTTCGCATGTTATGGTCATGCCATCGTTGTTTGAGGGGATGTCTATCAGCAATATGGAGGCGTTGTCGGCCGGTTTATATTTAATTACAACACCAGTTAGCGGGAACGAAGAATTGCTTTCGTGTTGCCAAAATGGTAAGCTTGTTCCGATAAACAATGACAGAGAAGTAGCCAATTCTATTCAGAAGTTTTATTTTGAGCAGTATTTGCCCAAAAAATTTAAATCGGAACAAGTGAGAGATAAATTTATTGAGATCTTTTTGTGGTCGAACATTGCTAAGCAATATGATTTTTATTTAAAAAAGATGGTTTAACTGTTTTTTTAATCAAATCGTGGATTTACAATGTTATTGTAACGTGACCCGAAGGTATAACTTATACCTGCGTAACCCCAATAAGAATAGTTTGTTTTTATTTGCCGTTGTCTAAGCAGTAATTCTTCTTGAGAAACATCTGTTTTTGACAAGTTTATTTGGTTTCTTATCATAGAATAACCGGTAGAAAGGCTTACCGATAATCCTTTTACAATACGAACACTAAAACTTGCGTACGAACCGAGCTTAAATAATTCTAAGTCATGTACATATTGGCTTCCCTCACCGGAAATGTATAT
>ENA-UOWE01001211-UOWE01001211.1-activated-sludge-metagenome-genome-assembly--contig:-NODE-1211-length-32895-cov-6.674208_pt1 | contig 32895 bp, 29 predicted proteins | sample MGYA00249841_ERZ761562 | MGnify/ENA primary metagenome ERZ761562 (study PRJEB28883, sample SAMN05720200) | activated sludge metagenome | isolation source: Anaerobic digester | place: Japan...
AACGGCAGCGTTCGATTCCTATAATAAAAATAAATAATTATGAAACGAAAGCGATTAAATAGTCATAATATGAATAAACTAACCGGTTTATTAGTTTTAATTCTTATTGCCAGTTTTTATAGTTGTTCCAATAAAGGCAATGGTGAATTAATTGGTGTTCAAAACCGTGAATCATGGTATGAACCTCAACCCTATGGCATGGTATTCGTTCCGGCAGGCTCGTATAATATGGGCCCCGATGACCAAGATGTTCCATGGGCTATGACAGCTGAAACCAAAACCGTTACAGTAGCTCCATTCTGGATGGACGAAACTGAAATTACTAATAATGAGTACAGACAATTTGTTGAGTGGGTTAGAGACTCTATCGCTTATAAACTTTTGGGTGCTCAACTCGAACAATATCTTGTTACTCAAAATGAATATGGAGAAGATGTTAATCCTCCGTTTATTAACTGGGAAGAAAAAATTAAATGGAACGAACAAGAACAACGCGAAATTTTAAATGAACTTTTCCTACCTGAACAAGAACGTTTTTATCGCAGAAAAGAACTGGATACCCGTAAATTAAACTTTGAATATTTTAGAATTGATTTAAAACAAGCTGCTAAAAAATACGATTTTAATAACGAAGCTCGCCGAGCATGGAATTATGACGAAAACAAATATGATGGCGAAGTAACCGATTTTAATTACAAGAGCCCTACCAAAGGACAACGCATACCGGTTAAAGACCGCTCTTCATACATAGTACGTGATGTAGTAAATGTATATCCCGATACCCTATGCTGGATGAGCGATTTTACTTATTCATTTAACGAACCTATGGCTCGTGCTTATTTTTGGCATCCTGCTTACGATAATTATCCTGTTGTAGGTGTTTCATGGCGTCAAGCTCGCGCATTCTGCGTATGGCGTACCGAATTACTTAACAGTTATTATCTTGAATCAATGGGTGAACCATTTGTTCAGGAATATCGCTTGCCAACCGAGTCAGAATGGGAATATGCTGCTCGTGGTGGTCTTAAAGGAAATATGTATCCTTGGGGTGGTTATTATACCCAAAATTATAAAGGATGCTATGTTGCAAACTTTAAACCAATGCGTGGTGCATATACACCCGATGGAGGTATTTATATGTTAGTTGTTGCACATTACGATCCAAACGAATATGGTTTATACGACATGGGTGGTAATGTTAGCGAATGGACAAGCAATGCTTTCGAAGAAGCTGCATACAGCTATAACGATGACCTAAACCCCGATTATACTTATGAAGCTCTACCCGATGATCCACCCGTTCGTAAACGTAAAATCATTCGCGGTGGTTCATGGAAAGATATTTCATGGTATATGCAGTGCGGAACTCGTACCTACGAATATCAGGACTCTGCAAAATCATATATTGGTTTTCGCTGTGTTCGTTCATACTTAGGTCGTGATTTCCGTGATGGTAGCGAAGGTTCACAAGTATATTAGTAATGAAATTAATTATTTAGCAATTATATTATTAACTTAAAAATTATTGAATATGAATTTTAGTGAAATGACTCAAACCAAAGGATGGAAAAATTTCATGTCTAAGGTTTACGGAATTGGGGCTTCCGTAGTTCTTGTAGGTGCTATGTTTAAAATTATGCACTGGCCAGGTGCAGGTATAATGATTGTTGTGGGTCTTAGTACAGAAGCTTTTATCTTTTTAACTTCTGCTTTTGAACCCTTACATCAAGAATGGGACTGGAGTATTGTATATCCTGAATTAGCTGGCATGCACGATGAAATTGAAGACGAAGAAGTAAAAAAATCGGTTAGTTCAAAAAAATCTGCATTAGAAAAATTTGATGAGTTATTAAATAGTGCACAAATTACTCCTGATTTGTTTGAAAAACTCGGAAATGGTTTGCGTTCACTAAACCAAACAACTGAAAAATTAGCTGACGTAAGCGAAGCATCAGCTGCAACAAATAATTATGTAGCTAGTTTCGAAAAAGCATCTTCAAAAGTAAATGAATTTGCTGATTTATATAGCCAGTCAGCACAAGCTTTAAATCAGTCTGCTTCAAAACTTGCAACTACCTATGAGCACAATGCTAATACGGTTGAAAGTACATTATCGAAATTTTCTGAAACAATTAGTAATTCCGGCAACTCATTAGCTACAGCATATCAAAATTTAGCTTTAGTGGTAAATAGTGAAGCCGAAACTTCAAAAGTTAACGCAAAAAATTATATTGAACAATTGCAAATAATGGCTAAAAATCTTACAGCTTTAAATGCTATTTATGAAATGCAATTGCAAGGTTCTAACGAATATTTAGAAAATTCTAAGAAAATGTTCAGCGGAATGGATGAAATTATGGAAAGCATGAAAAATTCTGTTGAAGATGTGAAGAAATATCGTGAAGAGATTTCTAAACTTGGCAATAACTTAGCTGCTATGAATACTATTTATGGCAACATGTTATCTGCAATGAATTTTAATAAGTAATCGTTAGTAGGTTAATTAAAAAAAAGATAGAATATGGGTGCCACCAATTGTCCGGAAACCCCGCGTCAGAAAATGATAGGAATGATGTACTTGTTCCTAACAGCTATGCTGGCGTTGAATGTTTCCAAAGATATATTAAATGCATTTGCTGTCGTTAATGAAGGATTGCAAAAAACAAACGTAAGTTTTAATTTAAGCAATGGCTTTACTTACGATGCATTTGAAAGAGCAAAACAAAATGACCCGCTTAAAGTAGCTCCTTATTATGAAGCTGCTTCAAAAGCAAAAAAATATGCTGAAGAACTCTTTAAATATTTGCAAGAGAAAAAAGTTGACCTTATTATGCAATGCGATGGAAAACCAAAAGAAGAAGCTGAAAAAGCAGCCGAAGATCTTCTTTTGTTTGAAGCCAAAGACCAACGCGATGTTCCGCATTTTTATATGTTAGGCGAAAGTGTAGATGGTTCGCAAGGTGAAGCCAGGAAAATTAAAGAAAAACTAATAGAATATAAAAAGAATTTATTGGATTTATTTAAAGACCCTAAAATTCAGCTTCCGGAGAAAGAAAATTTAATAAAACAATTAGGCGATCTTGGTATTAATACTGAAGACGATCCTAAAGCAAACCCCGACAAACCAGAAGATAAATACTGGGAAACGAAACAATTTGCTGAAATTCCGGCTATTGCAACATTAACCGTACTTTCACAATTACAAAACCAAGTTAAAGTTGCTGAAGCTAAAGTTATTCAACAATTATTAAGTGGTATTGGTGCTACTGACTTTAAATTTGACACGGTTGCCCCTAGAGTAATTCCTCGTTCTAATTACCTGATTTCGGGCGATAAGTACGAAGCTGAACTATTTATTGCAGCATTTAGCTCAACCGATACCATGTCTCAAGTTTTGATTGGTGATAGTTATGATTCAACAAGCGGTAAATTAAGCGGAAATATCAAAACCATAAAAATGAACCGTGGTATTGCTAAATATTTAGTTGAAGGAGCTGGTGTAGGAAGTCATCAATATGCTGCCATCATTAAAGTATTTAATCCTTCTACCGGACAATATAAAGAAGTTCCGGTAAAATCAGGAGGGAAATACAATATTGAGTACACTGTTGCACCGCCTATGGCTGTAGTTTCACCAACAAAAATGAACGTACTTTATATCGGCGTTGAAAATCCAATTGAAATTTCTGTTCCCGGTTTTAGAGATGATCAAATTTCTGCAAGTTGCTCGGGTGGATCTATCTATCGTTCGGGTAAAGGAGCATGGGTGGCAAAAGTTACTACCCCCGGTAAAACAAATATCTCAGTTTCTGTAAAAGATGACAAAGGTGGAGCTCGAAGTATGGGAAGTAAGGAATTTCGCGTAAAACGTATTCCTGACCCTGTTCCAACTGTAGCCGGTAAAAAAGGAGGAAGTATTTCAAAAGGTCTTCTTATTGCTCAAAATGGCGTTTCAGCTACCTTGGAAGGATTTGACTTTGACTTGAAATTTAATGTTACTGAATTTACAGTATCATCAAATATTGGTGGTTTTACTAAAGATGCTATGGCAAGAGGTTCTAAATTTACACCGGAACAAATTGCTTTGATTAATCAAGTTCAGCGTGGTAAGAAAATTTATATTGAAGGTGTAAAAGCAGCAGGTCCTGATGGTACTGTTCGTAATTTAGGTTCTATTGCTTTTAAAATGGAATAATGCATATGATTTTTGCTTTAAATATTATAGAAAAACAATATTTAGCAAGAATTATACGTCTTAATAATAAAATTATGTTTTTATGAAAAAATTAATTTTTCTTATAGTTATTGGGCTAACAACAAGTTTTGCATTTGCACAGCAAAAGCAAAGTGATGTGCTCGATGGAGTTTATGTAAAAGAACACGTACCGGCTCGAAAGCCTGTCCCCTACCATCATTTACGCGAAGCTGATATGATGTGGGGAAAAAAGATTTGGCGAATGCTCGACCTACGTGAAAAAATTAATCACCCGCTATATTTTCCAACAAGAAAAATAGACGACCGTTATAGTTTAACCGATTTACTTCTTTATGGAATAGAAAATGAAGGATTGGTAGCATATAGCGATGTAGATGATGAATTTACAACCCCACTAACTATAGCAGAAATTAATTCAAAATTAGGTGCTAAGGTTGATTCACAATATGTTGATGATGAAGCTACCGGCACCCAAGTTCTCAAAGTTATTCCCGGTGAACGTAAACCTGAAGAAGTTACCCGTTACTTAATGAAAGAATATTGGTATTTTGATAAGCAACGCTCTATGCTCGAAGTAAGAATAATTGGTATTGCACCTATTAGAATGTATGCAAGAGATGCAGCAATTGGAGAAGAAACACAAAAAGATGCTGGTGAAGGAGATGAAAAGGAATTAGAAATGAAACTTGTTATGTGGATATACTTCCCTGCAGCTCGACCTTTATTGGCAAATCATGAAGTTTTTAATCCTTACAATGATTCTGAACGCAGAACTTTTGACGACATATTCTTTAAACGCCGCTTCAGCAGTTTTATTTACCAAGAAACCAATGTTTATAACAACCGCTTTGTATGGCAGTATAAAAGTGGTTTAGATGCCATGCTCGAATCAGAAAGAATTAAAGATTTTATGTTTAAAGTGGAGCATGACCTTTGGGAATACTAGTTTAAAAAATTTTTAACAATTATTTTGAATAGCTACTTTAAATAAACGAAGTAGCTATTCTTTTTTATAGTTAGAAGGCACGATACATTTTCCTGAATACCACGATTTTTTATCGTTTACAATTATGTTTCGATCGCAATCCAAATACAAATTCGATTTATTTTTAAATAATACATATAGTTTCCCCTCTTTAATATAATTAATTACCAATGCTTTTAACATCGTTTTGTTATCGAATTGAATATTTTTCCCTATCTCAATACCAATATCGTTATTCAGAAAGTCCATCTGCGAGCTTTCAAAATCGGGTAATATACCTTCTTCTTTTTTATTTCTTTTATAGTATTGATAATTTCCTTTTTCATGTGCTTTACCTAAAGACATTGCTATTTTAACTCCATATTTTTGGGTAATTAATGCCATCCAATAAGCATGACGAAAAGCATCTAATTGTCCACCAGACATATCTCCGTCAAGTGTGGTATCGGTTAATAATGATTTAGTAGCGTTAATAGCTTCTTCGCTAAGCTCAAAAATATGTTTTGATATAAATAGATGGCACATCACCCATCTTTTTTCTGCACACGGTAATTGAAAATATTTTTTAATTAAGGATTGAGCGTTAATATCAGCATTGTATACTAATAAAAACAATGTTAATAATACAAAGCGATCAAGGTTATGTAAACGATATTTACTCAATCACAATAACTAAGTATTTAGAAACAGACCAAAACGTTTTTTTATCTATAATCGTTATTTTATCAACTTTCTTCCCATTCATTTCAATTTTATATGAACCATTGGGATGTGAAGTAATAATTTTTGCTTTAGATGCATTGATTGAAATTTCATTTAAAGACGTAATGTCAATTTTTGTAAAATAATCTTTATTAAAATCTTCTCTTAATTTTTCAATTTTTCCTATTCCAACAAAGCCTCCTTCTTTTGTAATAATCTTATTTTCCATTAACTCTTTTTTACTGCCAATTACATAAAATGCAGTATTGAGTTCTTCAGTTTTTTGAGCAATTACGTCCATTTTTTGGGCATTTTCTTTGTTTAAACTGTCAACATTGGCTGTTAAAATTTCGACTTTTATATTCATTTGCTCCAATTTAGCTTTTAAATCAGCAATTTCAGCATCTTTTGCTGTGATTTGTTGTTCCAAATTACTGAGCATTTTTTCTAATTCAACTAACTTGTTGTTCGATTTTTTTAATTTTCTTCGTAAATCTTCGATTGTATTTTTATTTTGCTGCAACAAATCATAAATCAACTGCATATCTTGATTTATTTGATCTTTTGCTGTAGTAGGATTTTCAGGATTGTTTGCATTAACCGTAACTAATTTTTCAGCTTCTTTAATTCTATCTAAATTAGTTTGAATATCGTTAAAATCAGATAAATATTGATTAATTGTACCAACATCTGTTGAAACTAATCCGGCTAAACTGTCTCTTTCAGACAATAACTTTTTATAAGCCGGGTCTTCTTGAACGTCATTTTGACATGCCCAAAAGGCTAACAACAAAAATAAAGGAATGATTTTTTTCATATAATTTTTTTTTGCAAATTTACGAAAGTTCTTTACTCAATGTACCAATAACAATAACAATTTCTCCCTTAACAGTTGTGGACTTGAAATACTTGAGAACTTCGTCAAAAGAACCACGAACCACGCTTTCGTGCACTTTTGACAATTCACGACAAACACAAACTTGTTTTTTATCTCCAATAATTATAGATAATTCTTCTAACGTTTTTATTAATCTAAATGGCGATTCGTATAATATGCAGGTATAATTATTATCAGCTATTTCTAGCAATCTTTTTTTTCTTCCTTTTTTATGAGGTAAAAAACCTTCAAAAACAAATCGGTCGCAAGGGAAACCGCTATCTACTAATGCAGGGATAAGCGCTGTAGCACCCGGCAAACACTCAATTTCAATATTATTACTTATACATTCGCGTACAATCAAGTATCCGGGATCGCTAATACCGGGCGTTCCGGCATCGCTAACTAAAGCAATTTTTAATCCTTTTGCAAGCTCTTCAATAATTTTCTCCTTAATAAAATGCTCATTGTATTGATGATAGGATTTTAATGGAGTTTTAATTTCGTAATGTTGAAATATCTTTATTGTTTGACGCGTGTCTTCAGCTAAAACAAAATCCGCTTCCTTCAACACTCGTATTGCCCTAAATGTAATATCTTCCATATTTCCAATGGGAGTGGGCACTAAAAAAAGTTTACCAGTAAAGTTTAAGTTCTTTTTTGAATTCATAAAAATAACTAACTTTCAGGCTGTAAACTTAAACATTATTACCTATGGATACAAGCAAATCGTTAGAAATTTTAAAAATGGCCATTTTAATGGAAAGAAAAGGTCATGCTTTTTATAATCAAGTAGCTAAAACAACCCAAAGTCAAGACATTAAAACTGTTTTTGAAACCATGGCAAAGGAAGAAATAATGCACGAAAAATTCTTAAGCGATACATTTAAAGCAATACAAAAAGAAAATAAGATAGTTGCTTTATCACTTCCAAAACAAGAAGACGCCTTTTCAGGTTTAATATTAACCGAAAAAATAAAAAAAGAAATCAATGCCGCCAGCTATGAAGCGGCTGCCATATCAGCTGCTATTGACATGGAAAGTAATGCCATAAAAGTATATGCAGAATTTGCACAAAAAGCTAACTCAAAAGAAGAAAAAGAACTCTTTGAATGGCTTTCAAATTGGGAAAGATCGCACCATCAAATACTAATTGAAATGGACAAAGAACTAAAGGAAGCGATCTGGTACGATAATCAATTTTGGCCATTTTAATTTTGGAAGTTAGCAAAATAAATAATACCTTTGCAGTCCATTTAAAAATTCCATACTTCATGTGTAATGGGAGATTAGGTGGTTAAACTTAATTTTGAGTAGCACTAAAAAGTAAATTTATGAAATCTATTGAATTTAAAGCTGTTGTTCGCGAAAATTTAGGCAAAAAAGCAGCAAAATCTTTCAGAAAGAAAGACTTAGTACCATGCGAAATTTATGGTGGTGAAAAGAACTATCACATTGCCATAGAAGAAAAATTTCTTAACAAAATGGTATTTACTCCTTACACTTATTATGCAAACCTTGACATTAATGGCGAAAAGAAAAAAGTAATCATTAAAGATTTGCAATTTAATCCTGTAAACGATCGCGTAAGTCATGTTGATTTTTACGAAATTTCAGAAGACAAACCTATCGTTGTTAAATTACCGGTTAAAGTGGTTGGATTAGCAAAAGGTGTAAAAGACGGTGGTAAATTATCTCAAGAGATGAGATACATCCATGTTAAAGGATTGGTTAAAGACATGGTAGAAATCGTTGAAATTAATGTAGAAAACTTAGAAATCGGCAAAACGATTCATGCCGGTGATGTTAATATCCCTAATTTAACCATCGTTGATAAACATGACAAAGCTGTTGTTTCTGTTAAAGTTACAAGAGCTGTCGCTGAACCCACAGCTACCGGAACAACAGAACAAGCAGCTCCTGCCGCTGAACCTGCAAAATAATTAAACATAAGTGAACGTTGAAATACCTTATCATTGGCTTAGGAAATGTAGGTAAAGAATACGAATTAACCCGTCATAATATAGGATTTCGAGTATTGGATGCCCTTGCGTTGGCATCCAATACTTTTTTTACACTTGAACGCTTTGCTCTAAAATCTCAAATAAAATACAAAGGCAAGCCGATTATTTTAATAAAACCCACCACATACATGAACCTGAGTGGCAAAGCAGTAAAATATTGGCTTACAAAAGAAAATATCCCCTTAAACCATGTTTTTGTTGTAGTTGACGACATTGCTTTACCATTTGGCACTATTAGAATTCGTCAAGGTGGTAGCAATGGCGGACACAATGGTCTTGCCAATATAGACGAAGCCTTAGGTTCTAATGCCTACCCTCGCATGCGTTTTGGCATAGGCAATAATTTTCCTAAAGGCAAACAAGCCGACTATGTTTTAAGTCCCTTTACGCTCGAAGAGGAAAAATTATTACCCTTTTATATTGACCGAATGAAAAATGCCATCCAATTCTTTATCTCAGATGGCATTCAAAATTGCATGAATGAATTCAATAAAACGTTGGTTCCACCAACAGAATAATTTAATCTTGAGCAACAATTATATAATAATTCTTCTTCCCTTTTTGAATCAATATGAATTTATTATTTAATAAATGTGAAGAATTTAGTACCATTTCGCCGTTTATTTTTTCTTTATTAACACTTAATCCTCCTGCCATAATTAGTTTACGCGCTTCACCTTTACTTGGAAAAATATCTGTATTAACTGCTACTAAATCTAAAATGGAAATACCTTGTTCTATATTAACTTTTGCAACAGAATACTGAGGAACTCCGTCAAAAACAGATAAAAATGTTTGTTCGTCTAATTTTTCTAACATTTCTTTTGTTCCCTTACCAAATAAAACTTGAGAAGCTTCAACAGCCGAATTATATTCATTTTCACCATGAACCATTATTGTTACTTCTTTCGCCAGTGCTTGTTGTAAAATACGCAAATGAGGTTCTTGTTTATGTTTTTCAATCAACAATTCAATGTCCTCTTTAGATAGCATGGTAAATATTTTTATATATTTTTCAGCATCTTCATCGGTTGTGTTAATCCAAAATTGATAAAATTGATAAGGAGAAGTATATCGTTTATCAAGCCATATATTACCTTTTTCTGTTTTGCCAAACTTGCCACCATCTGCTTTAGTAATCAACGGACACGTTAATGCGTACGCCTCACCGCCTAATTTTCGACGTATCAACTCTGTACCTGTAGTAATGTTTCCCCACTGGTCGCTTCCTCCCATTTGCAGTTTGCAGTTTTTATTTTCAAAAAGATATAAGAAATCATAACCTTGAAGAAGCTGATAGGTAAATTCAGTAAAAGAAATTCCGGTTTCCATTCTTTTCTTAACTGAATCTTTAGACAACATATAGTTAACCGTAATATGCTTTCCTACTTCTCTTAAAAAGCCTATTAAATCAAATGGTTTTGTCCAATCGTAATTATTTACTATTTCTGCTTTATTGGGTTTATTATCATTAAAATCGAGAAATAGCTTCAATTGATTATACAAGCCTTCTTGATTTTTACGTAGCGTTGCTTCATCTAAAAGCTTTCTTTCTTCAGATTTTCCACTTGGATCCCCTATCATTCCTGTCGCACCTCCAACTAAAGCAATGGGTTTATGCCCTGCCCTTTGCAAATGTTTTAATAACATTATTGAAACCAAATGACCTATATGAAGTGAATCTGCAGTAGGATCGATACCTACATATGCAGTTGTCATTTCTTTAGAAAGTTGTTCTTCAGTTCCGGGCATAATATCGTGAATCATGCCTCTCCATCTTAATTCTTCTACTAAATTATTTGCCATAAAGAATTATATTTTTGCTAAAGCTTGATCTAAATCTTGTATTAAATCTTCCACGTTTTCAATTCCCACCGAATAACGAACTAAACCCTCAGTAATGTTAGCAGCTAATCTTCCTTCCGGTGTCATGGAAGCATGCGTCATAGAGGCAGGATGTTGAATCAATGTTTCAACACCTCCCAATGAAACGGCTAAAAGTGCAACCTTTACATTATTCATTAACACAACACCGGCATTGTATCCACCTTTTAATTCAAAGCTTATCATTGATCCGGGACCACGCATTTGCTTTTTGGCAAGTTCGTATTGCGGATGCGATGGTAGTCCAGGAAACATAACTCTTTCTACTTTTGGATGATTTTCTAGATATTGCGCAATTTTAATTGCATTTTCTTGTGCTCTATCCATACGGATTGAAAGTGTTTTTACCCCACGAATAACCAGATATGCTTGGTGCGGATCCATGTTTCCACCCATATATACCATGGTTTTTCGTAATTTTGTATAGAGTTCCTCATTTTTTGCAATTAAAGCACCTCCAACAATATCTGCATGTCCGTTTATATATTTTGTAAGAGAATGGAGAACAATATCCGCACCTAAAACAAGTGGATTTTGCAAATATGGACTGCAAAAAGTATTATCAACAATCACTACAATTCCATGTTCGTGAGCAATTGCAGAAGCAGCTGCAATATCAGTAATCTGTACAGTTGGATTTGCTGGTGATTCAAGATAAAGAACCTTAGTATTAGGCTTAATATTCTGCTTTATATTATCTAAATTAGAGGTATCAACAAAGGTTGCCTCTACTCCGAATTTATTAAAATGTGTTTCTAAAACGGTTCTACTTGGTCCGTAAACAGCGCTCGTACTTATTATATGCGAACCTTGTTCAAGTAATGTCATATAAGCTGTAGTAACAGCTGCCATACCCGATGCTAAAGCAATACCACCAAAACCATGCTCCATTAGAGCTAATTTTTTTTCTAAGTTTTCTATAGTGGGATTACCTATACGCGTATAAATGAATCCTTTTTGTTTTCCGGCAAAACAATCGGCTCCATGTTGAGCATTTTTAAAAGCAAACGTTGACGTTTGGTAAATTGGAACGACTGCACTTCCCCACTCGTCGTGAACATCGCCACCATGAATTAAAAGGGTATCAAAACCCATTGATAAATTTTCCATATTCTTTTTTTTGCAAAGTTAGTAAAAAGCCCGTTGAAAAATAAATGATATTATTTTCGCCACTTATTCCTTTCAATATTAAAATTATGTACAATTATAAATAATGTTGACATAAAGAAAGGAATTAATGGAATTTTATAACGAACTAATGCTCCAAAATTTGAAGTTGTTAAACCAATAAAGAAAGCAAATACAAAAGAAAATACAATACTAAAAACGATGAAGGGATCGCTAAATAATATATTCTTCAAATATTTCCAATTATATTGCCTCCATGTTAAGAACGATAAAAACAATACGTAAAAAGTTAGGAACAAGAAAATACTGTTTTCCAATGCAGAAATAAGCATAACAGGGTTTCTCGCCTCCCATAAAAATGGTCTAAATAACCCTGCTATTGTAGCTACAGGTAATTTTGATAATATACCGGGTATGGTTGGTTCAAAATATCCTATATCAAAAGAATTTCCTCCATAATACGATTGTTTTAAATCTTGTTGATTAATAACAGCTTTTTCGAGCATTTTATCAATAGATGAATAATGTCCTCCAATGTTTTCGCCCATAATTTGAATAAATTGAAGCCCTCCTACAATTATGACAACTATTAATACTGGGATTACGAACATTTTAATAATTTTATTTTTAATATAAGAACTGTTTATATGAATTAATGTAATAAAAACAGCTGCTATTAAAGCAAAAAATATGTACGGTTTTAAAGATATTAATATAAATGAAGCAAACAAAATTAAAAAAATATTCTTCACCATATTTTTCTTCAATACAATAAGATTATAAAATGCCACAAAAAAATAACAAGTAGCCATTAATGTATATGAATCTTTTAACAGTCCGCTTCCCCAAAAAAGAGTTGATGGAATGTAAAATATAGCAAATACAATTGCCTTTTTATCATTTGGAAAACGATGATAAAGAAGCTTAAATAGACTCCATAACCCGCCATACGTAAATGCAGCTATTAGTATAGTAGCAGCAACATAACTCCTACCTACCATAAAAACGAAAATACTTGAAAACCTAACTACAGAATAGGATTGAAAATCTCTGTAATAATAATTATAACCTATTTCAGGCCCAAAAAGACTTGCATTTTCTTGTGATAAATTTCCCATCATAATACTAAAGAATTTACCAAAATTAACTTTTGATAAATTTAATAATGACTCACAAGATTGATAATAGAGTGTCGTATCCCCGCCACCATAATAAAACAAATAAATTACCAAAAAGAAAAGACCTCCCATTATCTTTAATGTCATCCCTTTTACATAAAAACTATATTCAGGTCTTTTATCAATTTTTCTTATTTTTGTAAGATAAGCATATAAAAAGATGGCGAAAAGAATAAATGGAGGAATAATAGCATCCCATATTGTTAATAAATCTTTGCCTTCTCTATATATAAACATAAATCAAAATATTTATCTTTGTGTTAAAAGGGAGAAATGGAGATAAGTATTATCATACCTACTTGCAATCGGAATAAGATTCTTTTAAAAACCATTGAAAACACGTTAGAAATTCTGCCTAAAATTACATCAAAATATGAAATAATTGTAATTAATGATGGAAAAGAAGAGTTTTTATTTTATCATCCAAATGTAAAAATATACCAAAATACAAAAAAGGGAGTAGCCTCAGCAAGAAATTATGGGGTTTCGCTTTCAACGTATGAAAACTTACTTTTGTTAGATGATGATATATTACTCTCGTACGATGCATTAATGCAGTACAAGATATTTTTTAAAAGTAGTTCTTCTTATAATCACTGCTTAAATATCAAATGGAAATATACAAATGAATTAATTAATAAGTGTAAAAAAACTAATTTTGGACGGTATTTAATAACTATTGGTTATGTTGAAATGAAAGGCTGGATGAATAATGAACATTGGATTGAAAACTCTGAGTATATTGTTCCAAACCTAGCTTCTTTTGCACTTGGATTAAAAAAACAAATTTTTAAAAATGTCGGCGGTTATAACGAATCGTTTCCATATAGTGGATTCGAAGACTTTGATTTTTCTTTGAGAATAAATAAACAAGGCATTAAGGTTTTATTAAATACAACGCACACTGTTTTTCATAATGAAGAAGACAGAATTGAGCCCAACAGCTGGCTCCAACGCCGATATCGCGAGGGAGCAACAAGAGCTGTATATGTAAAATTGACAAAGGACAAATCTTTTGAAATTAGGCATTTTTTTGTAAAAAAAATTATCTTTTCAATCATATACAGATTAAATAAAATTCTTGTTTTTAAAACCAAACTTTTAAATTTCTCACGAATCTTTGATTTTATTTCATTCGCCATTTTTAATGCACTTGCAGGTGCTTATATCTGGAAAGGTTATCATGACTACGAAAAAAAAAATTAAAATATTAGCTGTATTTTCTCTCATTGAGCATGCGAATGAATTTTATTGGTATGCAAAATTTTTGAATAAAGATATGTTTCATTTAGTTTGTATATTTTTAAACCCCACAATAACTCCCATTCAAAACGAAATTGCATCCTTAGGAATTCCTTGTTATAACATTTTTTATTGTGGTAAAAAAAACCTTGTTTCTGCATTTTTTAACCTAACTAAACTTATTAATAAAATTAAACCTGATATTATTCATCCGCAATTGTTTGATGCTTCTTTTATTACTCTGACTGCCGCATGGTTATTAGGCTTTAAAAATCGTCTTCATACGCGACATCATTCGGATATTCACCACAAATATCATCAACAAGCTGTAAAGTATGATAAATGGATAAATTGGCTATCAAAAAAAATTATTTGCCCTTCTGAACAAACCAAAAACATTCTAATAAATAAAGAGTCTGTTAATGAAAAGAAAATTATTGTCATTAGGCATGGTTTTGACTTTAAGGATTTTATGTATTCGGAACAAACTAAAATTAACCTGATTCAAAAATACAATATAGAGGGGTTTCCTATAATAGGAATTGTTTCTCGATTTACAGAATGGAAAGGGATACAATATACCCTTAAAAGTTTTGAAAAAATTCTTACTACCTATCCCAATGCCTTATTATTATTAATAGGAGCAAAAGGAGATTATGAAAATACAATAAAATCAATTTTACAAAAAATTCCTCATCAAAATTACCGTATCATAGAATTTGAAAAAGATATTTATGCATTATATAGTACATTTGATATTTTTATCCATGTTCCAATTTCTCCGGAATCAGAAACTTTTGGTCAAATTTATGTAGAAGCATTTGCCATGGGCGTTCCTTCGATAATTACACTTTCCGGCATAGCAGCAGAAATGGAACTTTTTAAAAATAATTCGTTCGTGGTGCCGTATCAAAATCACGAAGCAATATATCAATCTTTAATATCCATTATCCCTAATCTATCAAAACACAAAGAAGCAATGCTGGAAACATCAAAAGAAACTCAAAATATTTTTAGTTTTGCAAATAAAATAACGTCATTAGAATCGCTGTATCTATCTTTATACAATGAACAAAACAACTGAAATATCTGTAATTATACCATTTTATAATGCATCGGATTTTATTGACGAAACAATTCAATCTGTATTAAACCAAACATTTCAAAACTGGGAAATAATTCTCGTCAATGATGGTTCAACAGATAATTCGGCAGATATTTCAAAAAAATATTTATCAGAGAGAATTTTTTTGTACGAACAAAAAAATATGGGTGTGTCAATGGCCCGAAACGTCGGCTTAAAAAAAGCAAAAGGAAAATATGTAGTTTTTTTAGATGCAGACGATATTCTATCCAACTCATTTTTAGAAAAACGCTATGATTTTTTAGAATCAAATCCTCAATATGGTTTTTGTTGCAGTAATATTATAATGTTTAAAGATCATCAAGATAATATTATTTGGAACCACAAAGGAGTCTTTGATAATATATCATTTAATGTGTTAAATTATACAGAGTCATATGAAAGTGTCCCTTCAAACTATATGTTTAGAAAGGAAGTCATTATAAAAAATAAACTATTTTTTAATCCATTATTATCTAGTACGGCAGACAGGTTTTTTCTACTCGAATTATGCTATTTTTCTAAAGGAGGTTTTATAGAAAATGCACCACTTTGGTACAGATACCATACAAAAAGCATGTCCAGCCTTTTATCTGAAGCTCTAATATATGATAATGAACTCTTTTACAAACTTATTGATATGAATAAATTATATCAAAAAAAATTTAAGAAACAGTATTCTTTTCATAAATATTACATTTTAGGAACATCCTTTATTAAGCTAAATAAATTAAAAGGACTTCACTATTTGTTCATCGGTTCTTTTAAGCATCCCATTTTATTTATTAAACGATTTTTTATAATCATGTTAAGATAATATGAATAATCCCCAAAAAAATATTTTAATACTTTCTTGGTTCTTTCCTCCATCTACAATGCCTGCTGCACAAAGAACATATGCTTTTGCAAAATATTTTAATCGATTTGGATATAGACCAACCATCGTTTCAAGAAAATGGGATGAATATCAAAATCTAAAAGATTACTACAAACCTTCTGAAACACAAAATATTGATTATCTATTCTGTCGCCATTATGATGCGTATTTATTGCCCTATAATCCAAAACTTAGAGACCGTTTAGCAAATAAAAAAGGAATTATTAACACTTTAATAAGAAAAACCTTATCCACAATAGATATTTTAATATTCCCTTTATATATTAAAATAAGTCCATACTATCCACTTTATTTTTTTTCAAATGAATTGTTAAAGAAATCTCATTTCGATGCAATCATAGCGACCGGAAATCCTTTTGAATTATTTAAACTTGCTAAAATATTAAGTAAAAAGCATAATATACCATATATATTAGATTATAGGGATGATTGGTCAACAAGTCAATTAAACTTTAATAAAAATATTACTGATTATTTTAAGATATTTTATTTCAGAATCCTAGAAAAGTCTTGGTCAAGTAATTGCTTATTTTTCACTTCAGTAACTCCATTTTATACATCAAAAATCAATAAAATTATTAATAGAAAAGGAATCGTCATTTATAATGGTTACTTTAATTTTAAAGCAAAATTAGAGGTTAAAGACTTTACTTTTATATATTCCGGTAAAATATACCCTCAACAGAATTTAAATATATTATTTGAAGCATTATTACTTTTTAAATCAACTATATCCAATAACATAAAATTATTTTTTATAGGTAATGATGATGATTTGTCAATTAAATATAGCATTATTAATACCTCATTAAAAGAAAATATTTTCTTATTAAAAAGATTAAATAGCAAAGAAATACATCAAGCGTATTGTTCTGCATTTGGTTTTTTATTATTTTCATATGGCGAAATAAAAGGCATATTAACAACAAAAATTTTTGAATATTTATTTTATAAAAAGCCCATTCTGCTATGCCCTTCTGATAACGATATTATGCAAGAAATGTTAATAAAAACAAGAACAGGATACTATGCTAATAATGTTAAAGATTGTTATAATCATTTAGTTTTTCTTTACTCAAAATTCATTAAAATGGAGCCTGCTATTGAACCAAATTTAGATAAAATTAACCAATATTCAAGAAAAAATCAAATTTATAATTTTTCTAAAGCATTAAACGAATATCTATAATTTTGATTTATAAGAACTCAATTCCTTGTTTGTTTAAAAATAATTACGTAAGTTTGCATATAATTTAGACTAAATAAAAATTATATGAGCACTATAAATATTAATATCCCGGCTATGGGAGAAGGAGTTATTGAAGCTACAATAATAAAATGGCATGTAAAACAAGGAGACCGAGTAAAACAAGATGATGTTCTATGCGACATTGCAACGGATAAAGTTGATTCAGAAATAACCTCACCCGATGAAGGCATAGTTGATTCTATTCTTTTTAATGAAAATGAAATTGTTTCTGTTGGAAAGACTATCGCTATTTTGAAAAACAATACTGCATCTAACGAAAATGCTGTTCTAAATCCACCCATAGAACAAAAATTTGAAACCGTTGCTATTCCAAAAGAAACAATATCAGAAAATATTAGTTCTGAAAAAAAAGAATTTGTTTTTCTAAGCCCACTTGTAAAAAAACTCATACAAGAACACCATCTTGTAGATGAAGACTTAAATAAAATTAAAGGAACAGGGATTGAAGGCAGAATAACAAAAGATGATATATTACAATACGTTCAATCAAAATCAATAAATATTGAAAAACCGATTTCATCTCCGGCTTTTTCGGCAAATGTATTAACATCGGCTTCTGATACTGTTATAGAAATGGATAGGGTAAGAAAACTGATTGCTGAACACATGATTCATTCAAAACACACTTCGGCTCATGTTACTTCTTTTGTTGAAGCGGATGTAACTGAAATTGTACTTTGGAGAAATGCAAAAAAAGAAGAATTTAAAAACAAGTATGGCATTAACCTAACTTATTTGCCTTTTTTTGTTGATGCCACCACAAAATCGATATTAGAATTCCCATTCATCAATGCTTCAGTAAACGGGACGAATATTATTCTTCATAAATCAATAAACATTGGTATAGCTACTGCACTGCCAAATGATAATTTAATTGTACCAGTTATTAAGAATGCAGATCAGCTTAATCTAATTGGCATTGCTAAAACAATGAACGATTTAGCTCAAAGAGCAAGAGCAAACCAACTGAAACCCGACGAAATACAAGGTGGCACTTTTTCTATAACTAATTTAGGAACTTTTGGAACGTTAGCCGGAACGCCGATCATAAATCAACCACAAGTGGCCATTTTAGGAATTGGGGCTATTCAAAAAAAACCGGATGTAATAGAAACGCCTCAGGGAGATGCCATCGCCATCAGGCACAAAGTAATTCTATCATTTGCATACGATCATCGAATCATTGACGGAATGATGGCAGGAAAATTTTTAAATAAACTTACAAACCTCATTGAGAAGTACTCTTTTGAAAACCTATAAAATAATTTTTGTTTATTTTGAAAAATTACCGTAAGTTTGTTTTCTATTTTAAAACAAATGAATAAGGTATTACTGAGCACTTTATTATTTTTATTTTCTTTCCAATTTGCATTTAATCAGGACTTTAAAAAAAAGTTTGTAGATGCGGAATACCACTTTATGTTTGAAGAATACGATTTGGCCTTACCTCTCTATTTAGATATATACAAACAAAACCAAGAGAATGCAAATTTAGCTTACCGAATTGGTATCTGCTATATTTATCAAAATTCTCCTGAAGAAAAACGTAAAGCCATTTCATATTTAGAATTTGCAGTGCAACATATAACAAAAAAATATAAAGAAGGCTCTTATTTAGAAAAAAATGCCCCACCAGATGCTTGGTTTTATTTAGGAACAGCCTATAGAGATGCCATGGATTTTGAAAAAGCCATTTTTGCTTTTAAAAAATTCACTTCAACAGTATCCGTTAGTTCAGTTTATTATATCGACTACGTTAAACGCGAAATTCAATGCACTGAAAATGCTAAACAACTTATTAAAAACCCTATTAATATTGACCCTCAAAACTTAAGCGAGGTTATCAATGCACCCGATGAGGTTCAAAATTGTCCGGTTATTTCTGATGATGAATCAATCATTGTATTTACAGCAGGTAAAAAGAATATTTTTTCAGCTGAATTAGACATAAATACTTCCAATACAGACTATAAACTTGACGATATTTATTATTCGAAAAAAATAGACGGAAAATGGAGTGACCCCATCAATATTACCAAGCAGATTGGCGCAGGATCTCAGCAAAGAACTGTACCTGTAAGCATTAGCTCAGATGGCAAAGAACTTTATCTTGTTAGAGACGACAACGACGATGGTAATATTTACATCAGTTACCTAAAGAACGATAAGTGGACAAAAATGAAGCCTCTAAACAAGCATATTAATTCAAAATATTGGGAATCTCATGCCACTATTACTAAAGATGGCAATACATTGTTTTTTACAAGTGACAGACCCGGAGGTTTTGGCGGACTCGATATTTATCGCACAGATAAAGATGAAAAAGGAGAATGGGGACCACCTGTAAACCTTGGACCTACTATTAATTCCATCTATGACGAAGAAACACCGTTTGTAATTGGCGATAAAGGGAAATACACCCTTTATTTCAGCTCTCAAGGTCATTATAGCATGGGGGGATTTGATGTTTTCTACAGCAATTTATTAAACAATAACAAATGGTCAACACCTATTAATATTGGTTACCCATTAAATACTGTAGGAAATGACTTGTTTTATATTCCTAAAGCAAATGGTGAATATTTCTTTTTCCCACTTAATAACAATGAGCGTGGTGGAATAGCTAAAAATAATATTTATAAAGCCAAAGTTAACCTACCTGGCATGAAGCCGGTAGAAGAAACAAAACCACCTCAATTGGTTAAAGTTACAGTAAAAGGAATTGTTCGCTTAGCTGATAATTCGGCAGAATTACCTAAAGATGTTGCCGTTGTGGTTTACGATAGTTTGAAAAACGTAAATATAGCAACTGTTAAACCCACGTTAGACAGTGGTTACTACCAACAAATTGTTTTGCCCGGAAGCTACAAGTTTACATACTCATGCCGTGGTTATAATCCCAAAACCGAATATGTTTATATTCCGGACAATTTTAGCCAAAAAGAAGTTGTGTTAGATGTTACATTAGATCCTATAGAAGTTACAAAAGGAGAATACTACGTAATACGAAGCATTTTCTTTGACTATGGCAAATACGAACTACGTCGTGAATCTGAAATTGAATTACAACGTTTAGCTCAATTAATGCAGAAAAATTCAGGATTAATGGTTGAAATCGTAGGTCATACTGATGCGTTAGGCAGCGATAAATTCAACCAAAAACTTTCTGAAAACAGAGCAAAAGCTGCTATTGATTACTTAGTAACCCAAGGTATAGACCCTGCTCGTTTTGTTGCTAAAGGTATGGGCAAACGCGAATTTATTGCTATAAACAAAAACCCTGATGGCTCAGATAACCCCGAAGGTCGTCAGTTAAACCGTAGAGTTGAAATCAAGCTTTTGAATACCGTACCCGAAAATGTAGTTGTAGAATCAATTAATGTCCCTGTTCATTTAAAATATAGAAAAGATGCCAAAGTTAAGGACGAAAATACGTATACCATATTACTTGTTCAGCAAAAAGAGAAACTCTTAGACGTAAAAGATTTAAACAAACTGCTCAGCTTAACTCAAGTATTAAAACAAGACACACTATTCACTAACTCACCTAATCCTATCAAAGACAATAAGATAGGCGATATGCTAGTGTTTACTGCTGGTGAATTCAACTCTAAACGCGAAGCAATGAGGATTTTAAACATTATTATTGACCAAGGATTTACCGAAGCCAATATTATTTCTACCAATGAAATGTCGGATATTAAAAATCAAATAACCCGCAACTATCAACAACAACAAGAAGAAGAACAAGCTAATGTAAAAAAAGATTATACCATTCAAGTTAAGGCTTTTACTTCACCCATTGATTTGTCTATTTTTAAAGGATTAAAAGGCGTAAAAGAAAATTATTGCTCCGATGGATTTTACCGATACACCTATGGTGATTTTAAAACCCGAGCTGAAGCACAAAAAGAGAAAGAAAGAATTTCAGAAATGGGTTATCCCGATGCATTTATTGTTAACTATGAACAATTTAAGCAAAAGATTATAAGTAAATCAGAATTCACAATCCAATTAAAATCTACCAGCAATCCAATTTCACTCACCGTATTTAAGACATTGAAAATGGATATAAAGGAACTTATAGGTAATGATGGTAACTACAAATATATCTATGGCAATTACAAATCAGTTGATGAAGCCAGAAAGGATCTTGAAAAAATCAAAAAATCGGGTTATCCGGATGCCTATATAGTAAATATGCAAAACTTCAAATAATCTGTTTTTTTCAAAAGCCGATTTATTATTAACTTGCAACGTTTTTTTAAAATATTTTTTTCATGATATCATTATTTATTCATTGGCACCCCAATCCTGAAATATTTAACATCGGCGGTTTTGGAATTCGCTGGTACGGATTACTCTTTGCAATGGGTTTTTTATTTGGCTATATCATCATGCAAAAAATATTTCAACGTGAACAGATTCCACAAAAGACTCTAGACCGATTGAGTATTTATATGCTAATAGGCACTGTAGTTGGCGCTCGTTTAGGGCATTGCTTCTTTTACGAACCAGCATATTATATTTCGCATCCGTTTGAAATACTAAACTTACGCCAAGGCGGCTTGGCAAGTCATGGTGCTGCTATAGGTATTTTACTCTCATTATGGTTCTTCAGCCAAAAAGAAAAAAAACCTTTTTCGTGGATTGTTGATAGAATTGTGATTGTAGTTGCTTTAGCAGGATTTTTTATACGTATGGGCAACTTGATGAATTCGGAAATTTACGGAGCGATAACAAATGTTCCTTGGGCATTTATTTTTGATAATGTTGACAACAACCCACGCCATCCTTCGCAGATTTATGAATCTTTAACCTATTTATTGCTTTTTGCTCTTTTATTTTGGATGTATTTTAAACGCAATGCAAGTGAAAAGCCCTATTTATTATTTGGTGTTTTTTTAATTGGCTGCTTTGGATTTAGGTTTTTAGTAGAATTTATCAAAGATGTTCAGGTTGATTTCGAGCGCAACATGTTCTTATACATGGGGCAATGGCTCAGCATTCCATTCATTTTAGCGGGAATTTATTTTGTAACAAGAAAAACCAATACGACAACTAAAATTTAAATCATTGAAAAATAAGAATTTTTATTACTTTTGATTTTTAAAAGCCAAACATGGATAACGATTTCGATATACGCAACTTTTCTAACAACGAAAATGAATTTGACAAACAACTTCGCCCACAACATTTCGATTTTTTTTATGGTCAAGAAAAAGTTGTAGAAAATTTGCAAATTTTTATTCAAGCAGCAAAAATGCGGAGCGAATCTCTCGATCATGTACTTTTGCATGGACCTCCGGGACTTGGAAAAACAACTCTTGCTAACATCATTGCCAACGAAATGGGAGCCGAACTAAAAATAACATCGGGTCCTGTGCTCGACAAACCGGGCGATTTGGCAGGAATCCTTACCAACCTCGAAACCAACAATGTACTATTTATTGACGAAATTCATCGTCTGAATCCGGTTGTTGAAGAATATTTGTACTCGGCAATGGAAGATTTTCGTATTGACATAATGCTTGACAAAGGCCCCAGTGCTCGAACCATTCAAATAAAACTTAACCCTTTTACTCTAGTTGGAGCAACCACTCGCTCAGGATTATTAACAAATCCCCTTCGGGAAAGATTTGGTATTCGCCTGCACTTAGAATACTATACGGCAAACGTTTTAGTTAAAATCATACAACGTTCTGCTCAAATACTTAATGTACCCATAGAAGAAAATGCCACATTCGAAATTTCAAGAAGAAGTAGAGGAACACCACGCATCGCAAACGCACTATTAAAAAGAGTTCGAGACTTTGCCATGGTTAAAGGAAATGGAACCATTACATTAGAAATTGCACAAATGGCACTCAACGCTCTTAATATCGACAAATATGGATTAGATACCATGGATCAAAAAATATTAAAAACCATTATAACAAAGTTTAACGGAGGACCGGTCGGACTTAATACTATTGCAACCGCAATTGGCGAAGATGCCGGAACAATAGAAGACGTTTACGAACCCTACTTAATCCAAGAAGGCTTTTTAGTAAGAACACCACGAGGAAGAGAAGTTACTCCATTATCATACAAACATCTTGGAATAAACAACGACTCCAACCAATTAAAATTATTTTAATGAAAAATCTACTTTTTATCATCGTTTTATTCCTTCTACTCCATTCATGTATTAGCGAATGGGACAAAGCACTTGATAAAAAAAACTTAAAAAATACTTGGCTTTATAATAAAGGTTGGCTTAATAAAAATAACTGCAAATTTGATCCATTTATTTACAATTCAAACTTTGAAATAAATGTCGAACTAAAAGGTACACGTCGCTTATGGGAAGACAGTCTTTTAGATGATTCCGTTTCTAATATAAAACTCTATTTTCGCTTTTATAATGCCAAAGGAGACATTATAAAAGTACCTGCAGCTTTTGTCGCAAATAATCTATTCAAAAAATATTGTGGCAAAGGTAATTTTTTACAAGTTCCCATTGAAGTCAATTTTCAAAATGCATTTATCAAAACACAGGTTACTATTCCTTTTATATTGTTTAAAGACATGCCCTCCGGCGAAAACATAATATATGTTGAGCTTTATGGGACAAAATACTATCAAAAAGAGCAGTTTTCCGAAGAAGTTTTGGTAAACGGACTAAAAGCAAGATGGAAATTAACTTTTACAATGCCCGAAGTATATGAAACGATATTATATACAGGAGGTATTTTTTTACAAAACGACGATAAATTTTCGCCTGTAGGCATGGATTTCAGCTTTCGATTAGGGCTACCTGATATTTACTGGACCGTTTTTGTTCCGGCAAAAAACAAAGAAGATTTTTCCAATTACTATTGGCGATCGGGAGAAGCAACATATTCCATGAACTATATCGATAGCGATACGGTTGCCATATACACCTTAAGCCCCAAAGAAAAATTTATTATTGGTGTTTACGACCGCGACGATTTTTCGCATGATGATTTTATAGGTGATTGGTTCGGAAAATTAAATGAACTTTATTCGGACACATTTAAATCAATTAAATTTGATCATATTGACAAACTTATGATTAAGGCTACATTTAATGGATGTATTAATCAATCAGAAAAAACAATAAATAGATGAAAAAAGCTGCAATTCTTGTTGCCGGAGGACTTGGCAAGCGAATGAATTATGCCCTCCCAAAACAATTTTTGGAATTAAAGGGGAAACCCATACTTTTTTATACACTTGAAACTTTTTATACTTACAACCCGGAAATGGAAATTATTGTTGTTTTACCGGAAGTTTATTTTATATTTTGGAAAGAGCTTCTCATTTCGCATAAAATTGAGATACCACATAAACTTGCAGCCGGAGGAGATAGCCGCTATCAATCGGTAAAAAACGGCTTATCAAAAATTGAGAATGCCACTGTCGTAGCTATCCACGATGGGGTACGCCCATTTATAACACCCTTATTTATTGAAAAATTGTTTGAAGAGGCTGAAAAATTTGGGTCTGCAGTTCCCATAAAACCCGTTACTGAAACGGTTAGAAAAATAAACAACGAACATAATGATGTTTTGCCACGCCAAGAAATATTTTTGGTTCAAACACCACAAATTTTCATGAAAGATTGGCTCGACAAAGCGTACAACATTCCCTTTAGCGAAAGTATAACCGATGATGCTATGCTTATAGAACAAGCCGGTTTTCCATTGCACTTTTCTGAAGGATTGAACTACAATATAAAAATTACAACACCTGAAGATTTAAAATGGGCAGAAAAACAAATTTGACATAAACAGATTTTTTTTCGCTCATCAACTCTAAAATCAAATTCATCACTACGAAATAAACAATGATAAAACAAAGTATTTTGTAGAAAAACTTGTTGTAATTTTGCAAAGATAAAAAAACATGAGCTACAAAACCCACACTTCATCGAACGGAATTCGATTTATTCACATACCAGGAAAACGAGTTGCCGCTCATTGCATCGTAATGATCAACACAGGTACACGAGATGAATTAGCAAATGAACATGGGATGGCACATTTTCTGGAACATGTACTATTTAAAGGAACCCAAAAACGAAGTTCATACCAAATTATCAACAGAATAGAAGAAGTGGGAGGCGATCTGGATGCCTTTACTACCAAAGAAGACACTTGTGTTTATGCTACTTTCCTACCCAAACACTTTGAACGAGCCATAGAACTTCTGAGCGACATTGTTTTCCATTCCGTTTTCCCTCAAAATCAACTTGAACGCGAAAAACTTGTTATAAACGATGAAATAAATTCGTACAAAGATTCACCAGCCGAGCTCATTTACGATGAATTTGAAGAACTGATTTTTGACGGTCATCCCTTAGGAAGGAATATATTAGGAACAACCGAAAGTTTAAAATCATTCAACACCCAAGCAATACAGCAATTTTGCCAACGCACCTACAATACGGACCAGATTGTTGTTTGCGTTGCCGGAAACATTCCTTATTCAAAAGCGCTACAATCATTCAATAAATATTTTTCCACCGTTGCCGAAAACAAGAGACGTTGGAAACGTAAACCCTTTAAAAATTTTGTTCCACTTCACAAAACTATTGATAAAAACACATTTCAAGCCCACTGCATGTTGGGCACATTGGCATACTCATACAACCACAAAGACCGCCTTACACTTCACTTGCTTAATAATATTTTGGGCGGTGGCGGGTCAAATAGTCGTTTGAACATGGCACTTCGCGAACGAAAAGGCATGGTTTATTTTATTGAATCAAACTATAATGCCTATTTTGATTCCGGTGTTGCTTACATTTATTTTGGCACAGATAAAGAAAAACTTGAAAAAGCTTTATCCTTAGTACTTCATGAATTAAAAAAAGTTCGCGAAATTCCTCTCACTGACAAACAATTATCTGTTGCCAAAAATCAATTTTACGGTCAAATGGCACTTTCTTTTGATAATCAAGAAAGCTTAGCCATGAACTTAACCAAAAGTTATATGGTTTTTAAAAAGATTGACGATTTAGATGTTATTCAAAAAGAAATAGAAAGCATAACTGCCGAAGATATAATAAGAGTAGCAAACGAAATTTATTCCGAAGAAAAATTATCTTCTTTAAAATACATTTAACACATGGATAGTATTGTACAAAAATATGTAATAGAACATACCGAAGAAGAAAGCGAACTTTTAAGAGAACTGGAACGCGAAACAAATGTTAAAATATATCATCCGAGGATGCTATCCGGTCATTTGCAAGGCAAATTGTTGAAAATGTTTAGTATGATGATTGCCCCTTATCGCATTCTTGAAATTGGCACATATACCGGATATTCAGCACTTTGTCTGGCAGAAGGGCTTCTTCCGGGCGGCATTTTGCATACCATTGAAATAAACGATGAGCTTGAAGAGTTTATTCGTCTTTATATTAATCGCTCACCGCTTTCGTCTAAAATTAAACTTCACATTGGAAACGCATTAAATATCATACCCGGCTTAGATGAAACATTTGATTTAGTATTTATTGACGGAGATAAACGCGAATATTTAGAATATTACCAAGCTATTTTTGACAAAGTGCGTCAGGGAGGTTTTATCATAGCTGATAATGTACTTTGGAATGGAAAGGTATTCAACGAAAACGAAAATGATGAATTCACAAAATCGATTCGTACTTTCAATGACTATGTACATTATGACACACGCGTAGAGAATGTAATGCTACCACTTCGAGATGGAATGATGATTCTGAGGAAACGTTAGCCCATGCTGCAACTTAGTCAAAATATAGAAGAGGCAAAAAAACAGTTGAATTCGGGTAATATTGAACTTTCGATAATTATTCTTACACTTTGCATAGAATGGATGGGCGCCATAATAGATAAAAAACCACTTAAAGCTCCCAAACAAACAAAAAAAAGATTCGACATGGCGATAAACAAGTTGCTTGGCGGCAATTATGCAGCTCTTAATAGAGACTCTTTTTTCTACGAGCACTGGCGAAACCAATTAATTCATACAGGCAAACCAAGCTCTCTTTTTATTATCACAACAAACAAAGAACTAAAACATTTATCAAAAAACGAAGACAAAAAAATTATTTTTAACCCTGATGTTTTTCTAATAGATATTGAAAGTGCATTTAAAAAGATAATTGCCGAAACATCAAAAAAATAAGCAATAGAAAGTCATTACTTATTTTTAGAAAATTTATCGACCATACCCAGTATTATAAAAGCCAGACCGATTAAAATAATGATTCCTCCCCAGAAAAAACCACCGTACCACCTATACGTATAAATAGTATGATACATTTATAACCTAAGATATATTAATACCATAACGACAACTCCTCCTAATATAAAAAGAAATCCACTAAGCATCATATTCCTTATTAGAAAACTTTTTGGTTTTTTATCTTCTTGTTTCTTTAGTTGATTCCATTTATCTTTTAAGTTCTGCGTTGTTTCTACATCGTTATTTAAAATTTTTGCTGATTGCTCTATACTAATCAAATTTCTATTTACAGCCTGTTCTAACGCTTGTTTATAAAAAACAATATTCTCAGATTTATCTAACGTTACTATCAAGCCGAGTAGTTGTGCATCGGAACCTTCTTTTAGCATGAAAAGAAATTGATCGTCCATAAAATATTTATATTTTAATTCCTAAAACAGTTATATCGTCGTTTTGCTCCTCATTTTTCATCCAATCTATAATTGTATTATCGAGAATATCTTTCAGTTCGTTCATTTTTTTATCTGAATGTTGAATCAAAAGTTCTTTGAACGATTTGTACATAAACTTTTTCCCTTTAGGACCGCCAAATTGGTCGGCATACCCGTCACTGAAAAGAAATAAAGCATCGCCCTTTTCTAACTGAATGGTGTGATTAGTAAAAGGCTCCATTACCGGATATATCGCTATTGGCATTTTATCGGGCTTTATTTCAATAAGTTTGTTTAGTCCGTTTTCAGTATCTGTATCAGCTCCTTTGACAATATAAAGCGGGTTATTTGCTCCTGCCCATTGACATTCCAATGTTTTCATATTTACTGTTAACATCGAAATGTCCATGCCATCTTTTTGCGAACCTGAATCAATCGATTGTTTTAGTGCTTCAATAATATAGGCTCTCAACATATTAAGAATTTCGGATGGCTGCGTTATCTCTTTTTTCTTTACAATATCATTCAAAAAAGAAATTCCCAACATACTCATAAAAGCACCGGGAACTCCATGCCCTGTGCAATCGGCAACTGCAATAATGACAAGTTTATTTTCTGTTTGTGAATTAGGGAAGCTAATAATTGCAGCCCAATAAAAATCGCCACTTACAATATTTCGTGGTTTATACAACACCATTGAATCGTGAAACATACTTTCAATCATCTCGCGTGAAGGAAGCAATACCTCTTGTATTCTCTGTGCATAAGATATACTATCGTTTAAGTCTTTAAGAATATGTTCAATGGTTGTTTTCTGATGCTCGATTTCTTCTTTTTGCTCTACAACTTCCTGAGTTCTAATCTTCACTATTTCCTCTAATTTCTTATTTTTTGCTACCAACCGCCGGGAGTTAAAATAGATAATCAAATAAATAAAAAAGATCGCAAATGCAACGTAAATCATATACGCCCACCACGAACGGTACCAAGGCGGTAGAATTTTAAAACGTAAGCATTGTTCTTTGCTCAATACATCATTAGCGTTTTTTGCTCTGATAATAAGTGTATAATCGCCTTCTTTTAGATTTGTTAATAAAATCTGTGGATTGCTGTCCCATGAAGAAAACGTTTCATCGTTGCTGCCTTTTAACAGCCATGAGTATTGCAAGGTAATATGATTGTCAATATACAATGATGATAGGTTTATTTTAATCGTATTTAAATTATAAGGAAACACAAGAGGTTTTGACAAACGATGAATCGCAAAATAGCCCAAAACCGAATCGTTCGCAATTTCAATTGAATTAATTGTAAAGGTTGGTATTGGAGACGTATCAACGTTTAATTTAGCTAAATCAACCCTTGCCAATCCATCGTCGGCACCTAACCAAATCTCATCATCATTTACATATAAGCAATTTAACCTTCCCAAGTCGATGGTTTTGAATCCGCGATGATTGGCAATGCTATCTTTTCCTATAAAGTATAAATAATTTTCAATGGCAACAAAAACCTTTTTTTGATAGCAATAAAAAGCAGTAATGGACTTGTCTTTCTTGTTTTTTGGAAAATTGACCACATCAAAATAACCCCTAACTTCATTGTCTAAATTATTTCCTGCCATTTTATTAATTTCATCAGGGCTAATAAACCTTAAAAAGCCATTGGGGGTAGCAAAATATACTTTCCCGTTGCATAAATACGGACTGATCCAGTCGTCCGGCAAACCATCTTCTATACCTCTATATTGAATTGTTTGAAGAGGCTTATTTTGATTAAAAATAAACTGAAAAACGCCTTGATTTTTTGTACCAACCCAAACCTCATAACCCCGGTTATCTTTTATAGCGACAGCTCCGTATGCATCCATTTTTAAATCGGCAGACTGCCAAACAACTTTATTGTTCGTTTCATCGAACATCGCTGAACCATTTGTTCCTAAAGCCAACCATTGATGCAATTCGGGCAAACGCACCAACGACAAGTAAGGTTCCTTGCTAAGTTGCTTTATCGCTTTTGACGGCTCAATCTTCCATACGCCATTATCTCCTGCTACCCACAGCGATTTTTCATCGCAATCAACTGCCCATACCTTTCCTTTAATTTCCGGTAAATTATAAAAAAAATCTTCTTTCCCTTTTTCCAAAACAAACAATCCATCAGTTGAACCAACGTACAACTTTTCTTCGTGTTTTTTAATACATAAAACATTTCCGGGAAGGCCTGATTTTTCATTAAAATACGATATAGCAGACGGGTATTGAACTCTGCTAACACCTTTTTGCGTAGCTAACCATAAATTCCCGTAGTTGTCCTGTGCCAAATCGTGAACTTCGTCGGACAGCAATCCTTGTGTTGAGCTATATTTGGCTATTACATTTAATGTCGTATCGAGCACGATTACTCCTTTTTTCAGCGTATATAATGCTATATTTCCATCATCTAGTCTCTTAGCTCCAATAATCATAGCACCAATGAGAAAATCTTTTTGTGATGAAGACAAACATTGTTCAAAATTCCCATTTTCCCATTTAAAAATTCCGGCTTCTTGAGTAATAATGAGCTTTGAATTCTTTTTAAAAGGCAAAACTGCAAAAACACCAGTGTCGGCAAATAATTGAGAGTGAGGGATTTGTTTAATATCTTTTGTTGTTATACTCAATAACCCTTTCGATCTTTCTCGAACAATTAGACTTTCGCCTAATTGAAAAGCCAAATGATACGAAGTTTCTGGTTTTATAGGAGTAATGCTTTTATTATCATAAACATAAATAGCTTCATCGGTTTGAAAGTAAATTTTGTCTTTTACTGCAAAAATCTTCCATACAGCATTGGACAAGCTAATTTGAAAAGTATCTGCAAGCGAAATATATTGCCAAATGCCGTTTTTGTTTGCTTTTAAATAACCAAAATCGTTAGTACACCCGACAAATAAATACCCGTTATGATAAGCCAGTGAAGTTACATAAGTACCTGCTTTAACATGAATAAAATTCCATCGATACCCGTCAAATTGCAATACGCCATAGGCACTTCCGGCATATACAAAGCCATTATCGTCGCAAACAACAGCATGAATATAGTTCGAATATTGAACACCATAATCCTTGGACGTATAATTCTGAATAGGCTGCCTACTCCACTGCCCCCAAGTAAATGCAGAGACTAAAAATGAAGCAATAAAAGCAACAATTTTGACCATTCTATTTCTTCAACATAAATACCTTGTTAACCCAATTTTCAAGATACTCCAAATCAACGGTTCCATAAAATTGAGTAACATAATCATACACTTCGGCCATTTTTTTATCATACGATTCTTTTGCTATCGCATCTAAAATTATTTTAACCTCTGATTTTAATTTCTCGCCATCGATAAAACTCAAATTAAACGCTGATAAGAATGTAGCTTTGGCATTTTCACCCAAAATTTCGTAATAATAGAGCTTCATTTCACTTACATCGGGATTTGGGATAGGGACGCCATCGATTGTATAAAGACTATTTTTATCCAATATCAACGTATCCGATTTAAAACTTAGCCTTTTATTTATTTCTTCGCCCTTATAAGTATATCGAATAAAAAAATAGGCATTATTGTTCATTGGAAATAGCGACTGATTAATTTTTATTTCTAATTTATCAATAACGTATAAATGATCGCTAAACATAGAAACAAGTTGATTTTTTGAGACAATGGAATTGCTTATCATTCCACGTGTTTTAACCGAACTGATGGCAGGTGCAAAAGCCGCCTTAGAAAAGGCATCAGTAGCATTTTGTTCGGTTAAAATAATTCTGCCAAGTTTAGGATTAATAAGTGCTGCACGTGAATTGGGAATCATAAAAGCAAAATTGTCGTCGCTTTTTACTTCAACTCCGCTCTGCAATTTAATGTTTGCTTTTTTTGCCAGAATTTCGCCATTTACGCTTATGACTTTATAGGGGTTTTGAGCATATAATTGAATGCTCATTACAATAAACAAGAAAAAAGAATTTGATTTCATAAAGAATTAATTCATTTATGCAAAGTTAAGCTTTTTTTTTAAAAGCTGAATTCCATTTATTAATTTGCTTTAACCCCAAAAGAGATGCGTCAAAAATATCTTTCGTATTGTTGGGCAGCTTTTGTTCTTATGGATTAAAATGAAAATGTTGAAATAAAATAATAAATCAATAACTCATGATTTCTCGAAGTACTTTATTAAAATTAGTTTTAATTCTTCTTCGTTAATTGGTTTGGTTAAAAATTCATCAAAAATATTCTCATATTTTACTTTTTCGTGTTCTAACGCATAAGCCGAAAGGGCAATAATTGGTATATTAGGATTTATTGACTTTATAAATTTAGTAGCGATGTCGCCTGTCATTGACGGCATTTTTATATCCATTAAAATTAAGTCAATATCCATATTAGATTCACATACTTTGATTGCTTCGGATCCGTTTTTTGTATATATTAATTCAAAGTTTAAATCATTTAACAACTCTTTTAAATACAAATAATTATATTCATCATCTTCTGCTATTAAAATTTTCTTAGAATGAGGTATTTTTATATTTTGCTCAATTAATTCATTTATTTCATCAACCGGATTATATGGAATTGAAAAATAAAACACCGAACCTTTATCAGGTTCTGATTGAACCCAGATTTTCCCGCCCAACAATTCAACAAACCCTTTTGAAATGGCTAAA
>ENA-UOWE01001225-UOWE01001225.1-activated-sludge-metagenome-genome-assembly--contig:-NODE-1225-length-32583-cov-7.851758_pt1 | contig 32583 bp, 24 predicted proteins | sample MGYA00249841_ERZ761562 | MGnify/ENA primary metagenome ERZ761562 (study PRJEB28883, sample SAMN05720200) | activated sludge metagenome | isolation source: Anaerobic digester | place: Japan...
ACTTTTTGCGGCTTTCAGAAAGGGTTGGTGCTAAATACCGACAAAGTCGGGAAAATGATGTGTCCACCATGCGGTTGAATTTTTCCTGCTCCAATGCTGATGAAATATACGAAGGAATTGGGCGTATGGCCGAGGCGCTGAAAGAGATGATGTAGCTTTTACAAAAGCTGCCTCATCACTATCATTTGTGACTTTTCAAATCCGTATTTTTTGTAAAAATGGATGGCAACATCGTTGTTGTAATCGGTCAGCAGGGTAATCCGCAAGCAGCCTCTTTCTTTTGCAAATGCAATGGCTTTTTCCAATAGCATGCTGCCATAACCTGAAGTTCTGTGCTCTTTATCAATAATCATGTCTTCCAACACAGCTACTTTTCCGCCAAGTGCTGTGCTGATTGAATACAGGAGGCTAACCATGCCAATTACCTTGTTATTTTTTTTCAATACCAATATTTCTCCTATATTGGGGTTATCAATTATCTGGGTCAGGCCGGCAGTTTGCTTTTCATTATCGGGGACAAATTCCAGGTCTTGCGAAAAAAGCTGGTTTAGCAATTCACAACACCGAGCTACTTCGTTAAGGGAGACTTTTTCAATAATAACTTGCATTTTGGGTGTAAATTTTAGAAAATGTACTACAAAAGAAATTTTTTTATAAAAATATGCCCTTTTTTAAAGCGAATTTTTATTTTTGGAGTTAGTATTAATCTATCCAACATATTTTAAAATTTTTTGGTGGATAGGTGTTTTTTTTCATACAATTACCCCCCTTTTAAAACTTGAAGTAAATACCAATTATTAATACATTAAATCTCATACTGATGAAAATATATTTTTTATGTTTTTTGTGTTTGATAACGTTATTTTCTGTTGCAGAAGCAAAAGAAATAACGATTAAAAAATTGCCAGCCGGGAATTCTATTTTTATTGATGGCGATGATGACGATTGGCCTGCAACAGCGGTATGGCAAGCGGTGGACCAACACAAGGGGGAACCTGCCAATAAAAATAATACGGTATCCTTAAAGATGACTTATGATGATGATTTTCTTTATGTTGCAGTGAAAGTGCTGGATGGAACAATAGACACAGCTCAAAGTACTAATGCTTGGGAAAAAGATTGTATTGAAGTTTTTTTGTACTAAACGATACTATCTCTGATGGAGCATCCTACTCTACACCAATGTATGGGGCATGGCAATTACGAAAAGTATATGGCCGTCCTATGACAGATCTACCTGGTAAAGGATTTCAAGCAGAAGAGACTGATATTGCTGGAGGATACTTGCAAGAATGGAAATTGTCTTGGGATACCTTAGCTTCACCTTCGTACGGAGCATATTGGGGAGGCAAAAAATTTCGTTTCGAGATATTAAATCAAGACAATGATGGAGCTGGCTTAAATAGTCAGTTGTTTTGGAATTCAAATGCCTATGATCAATGGAATACCATAAAAAACCAAGGTACTGTTTATTTGGATTATTCGCCCTCTGATGATTTAGTCTTATCTACATCTTCGTTTAATATTAGTGCCTTTTTTAAAATATTTAGTGTTGAAGTATATACTGCTGATGCATGGTCAGCACAATCAAATAAATCATGGCTCACTTTGGAAAATACTTCAGGAGAAGGTAACGGTACTATTAAGTTTTCGGTTTCTTCAAATAACAGTGAACTGTCACGTGAAGCTAAAATAACTGTTAGCAATGGCAAAGTGTCAAAAGTTGTAATTGTAACGCAGGCGGGAGTCTCATGCAGCTCATTATTGGCAAAAACCAAACTTGAGCTTCAGGAGGCCAGAGATAGTATCAATATGCTTTTAGATAAGGTTGCACGATATGACAGTATTACTGTTGCTGTCGTTGAAATGAAAGATTTTACTGCTATAGTTAAGCTTCCAGAGACAAATGTAAGCCTGAAATTATATCCTAATCCTACAAAAGACAAGGTTTTGGTAGAATGTGAATCCTTGATTTCCAAAATTGAAATTTTTAATATTAAAGGTCAAAAAGTATATGACAAAATTTCTTCTGCTAATACCTCATATCTTAGGTTAGAGGGCTTTAAAGCAGGTACTTACATTTTGAAAGTACATACTGATAAAGGCGTTGTTGGAGGCATATTTGTGATAAAAAGATAAACAGTAATGCTTGTAAAGTAAAGCTCTCTTGTTATAAAATGAGAGGGCTTTTTTCATTTTGCTCAAAAATCCATCCTGATAGACAAATTCATAACCACGAAAATTGTAACTTGAGGCATAATTTTGTTTTAGCGTTAAAACGTTAATTTTAAATGTTATGAATAAGCGATATTTCAATTTTAAAACAAGCATTTTCAGTATGCTTGCATTTGTTCTAATTATTTCAACTGAGACAATTGCAAATGCACAGTCTTCTGCCGGGTCAGGAGCTTATGCCACCAAAAAATACCGAAACCTTTTTGCCGAAAATGGTCATTCACCGGATTCAATCAACTTGAAACTCGAAAAAGCATTTCAGCAGCTTTTCTATGGAGATAGTGCTAAGCGCCTGTATTTTGTTTCGGGCAAAAACCAAAATGGTTTGTTGGCCAATTTCAGGGATGTTTATAGCAACGATGTACGTAGCGAGGGCATGTCTTATGCTATGATGATAGCTGTACAGATGAACAAAAAAGAGGAGTTTGATGCTTTATGGAACTGGGCAATGACTTATATGTACGTCCGCAAAGAGGGGCACCCTTCAAAAGGCTATTTTTGCTGGTCGTTGAAGCCCAATGGTACTCCCAACTTTGAGGTAGCCGCCCCTGATGGTGAAGAGTATTTTGCTATGTCTTTGTATTTTGCTGCCAACCGCTGGGGCAATGGACAGGGTATTTATAATTACAAGGCATACGCTGATACTATACTTTTAACCATGCGCCATCATCCGGTGGTAAAAGGCCGCACTATCAATGAAGAGGTGAAGGTAGGGCCCATGGTCAATGAAAAGTACAATATGATACTGTTTGCTCCCGATTCGGGCAAAAACCATTTTACTGACCCATCATATCACCTTCCTGCTTTTTATGAGCTTTGGGCAATGTGGGGCCCTGAGCCTGAAAGGACTTTTTGGAAAGCTGCTGCGGATACCAGCAGGGCTTATTTCCGCAAAGCACAGCATCTCAAAACCGGGATGTCGTCTGATTATGCCAATTTTGATGGCACTCCGCACCCAATTGCTTGGAACCCTCATTCGCACCACTTTTCATGGGATTCGTGGAGAACTATGTCAAACTGGTCAGTGGACTGGTCTTGGTGGCGTAAAGATACCATGCAGCAGGTTTTGAGCAACCGTATCCAGGCTTTCTTTGCTTCACAAGGCATTGATAAGTTTGGCAGCCAGTTTGAGCTTGATGGTAAAGTGATAAATCCTCAACACCGAAAAGGGCTGGTGGCGACTGCTGCTGTAGCAAGCTTGGCAGCTACACATCCTATTGCTAAAGACTTTGTTGAGGCTTTTTGGAATATCCCAATCCCCGAAGATCATGGTGAGCGGTATTGGGATGGTTCGTTGTACCTATTGAGTTTTTTGCATTGTAGTGGCAATTTTCGAATTTGGGAACCAAAAAAAGTGGATTAACACTGTTGTTTTAACAAGCTAGACCTTTCAGGTTTTGAAAACCTGGAAGGTCTAGCAACTCATTAAGGCATCAGAGAGGATGCCTTTTTTCGTCAAAGCATGTATATTTGCACTAACCTCTTGACCTGCACATAAAAAGTAATTTTGAAAACGACTTTTTTCTTTTTTGCTGGATAATAATGCTGAGTTATTCTTAAAGTATTTATTTGATCAATATTACGCTGAGCTGTGTAATTTATCTTTCCGTTAAGTTGGCCGGGCAGAGATTGCTGAAGATGTTGTGCTGGAAGTTTTTATCAATTTTTGGGACAAACGACTGGAAATAAGTTATGAAGGCCTTGTAAAACCTTTTTTTATCCGGTCAATTGTCCTAAAAAAGAGTCCATCTGTCATTGAAGAAATTGGGTTATTCCCCTTTTTGGCTATTTTTGTCAAAATAGTTGTTAATCATTTAATTACAGCAATAATGCGTTAATTGTTCCGTTGATATATACCTCAATTACAATTAATCATAAAAACAAAAAAATTTTTATCTCCATTGGGGGTATAAAAAAAGTTGGGTGTCATAGTACCGAAAACGGAAAAAGGAAGATTTTTGAAAATGTTCACGCAACGCTTTTGCTGGTTCATCGTCATAAATTACCTGTTTACCGACTAATATTAGTTTGACATAATGATAGAAAATATTTTTGATGCACATTTTTAAGAAACAGGATGAAAAACGAAATTTTTAAAATTAAAAACAAGACTTTGCAATTAGTTTCAATCAGTTTGATTCTTTTTTGCCCATTTTCTCTTAAAGCGGCAGAACCATCCCCTGCTCCCGGATCTGCTGCTGCTGAAGGGAAACTGAAATCTGTAAGCGGCTATATTAAAGATGCCAGTGATGGCGAGGCCTTAATTGGGGCTACTGTACTTGTCAGGGAACTGAAAAAGGGAGCTGCTGCCAATACTTATGGGTTTTATAGTGTCAGCCTTTTGCCAGGTAAGTACACGCTGGATTTTTCTTACGTTGGATACAAAACCGAAACCAAAACCATTGAACTAAAGGAAAATACAACTTTGAACATTGAGCTTTCCAATGAAACAAAGGAAATAAATGAAGTTGTAGTAAAAGCAGAAAGTACCAACGATAAGTTAAAACGTCCCGAGATGAGCGTTCAAAAGCTTGAGATGAAAACCATCAAAAAAGTGCCTGCGTTGATGGGCGAAGTGGACGTTATCAAAGTTATTCAGATGTTGCCGGGTGTTGTTTCAACCAGCGAAGGGTCATCAGGCTTTAGCGTCCGTGGGGGAGGTATCGACCAGAACCTCATTATCCTTGACGAAGCTACTGTTTACAATGCTTCACACTTGATGGGTTTCTTCTCGGTATTTAATAATGATGCTATTAGCAATGTAAAACTTTACAAAGGTGATATTCCTGCAAACTATGGAGGCCGTCTTTCATCAGTACTTGATGTACGCATGAAAGAAGGGAACATGAAAAAGTGGTCTGCAGCCGGAGGTTTGGGGTTGATAGCCAGCCGTCTGACTATCGAAGGGCCTATTGCTAAAGACAAGGCTGCCATCCTGATCTCGGGAAGGCGCACTTATGCTGACTTGTTTTTCCCGCTTGCAACAGATAAGAACCTTAAGAAGTCAAAACTTTATTTTTACGATCTTAATTTGAAAGGGAATGCCATCATCAACCAAAATAACCGTGTATTTGTTTCGGGTTATTTAGGCCGCGATATTTTTGGTCAGAAAGGAGCCGGGGATATAGGTTTTGGCAACAAGACAGCTACGGTACGCTGGAACCACCAGTATTCTGGCAAATTATTCTCAAACCTTACCGGTATTGCTTCAACTTATGATTATGACTTGTTCCAATCTCTGGACAGTACCGAATATTCATGGAAATCGAACCTGACAGACTATGGTTTAAAGCTCGATTTCAACTGGTTTGCCAATACAGATAATGAAATAAAATTTGGGGTATCTTCAACATATCATACCATTACCCCTTGTGATGCTTATAGCAAATCGAGTACTGTAATGCAATACTTCCCAAAGAAGACTTCAAATTCTTATGAGCATGGTATTTATGCTACCAATCAACAAAAAATTGGCGATAAATTGACCCTGAAATACGGAATCCGTTATTCAATTTTCCAAAATGTTGGAAAGGGCATTATTGACCGTTTTGACGATAATCATAATTATATCAAATCAGATACATTTAAAGCCGGGAAATTGATTAATACTTATACAGGATGGGAGCCTCGTTTAGGCGTAAACTTTACCATCAATGATGTTTCATCTGTCAAAGCAAGCTATTCGCGTACCTACCAGTATTTGCAACTTGCTTCAAACTCTAATGGTGGCATGCCGCTTGATTACTGGTTCCCTGCAAGCCCAAATGTGAAGCCTCAGGAATCTGACCAATACGGCTTAGGTTATTTCCATAATTTGTTTGACAATACCCTTGAAACTTCTGTTGAATTTTTCTATAAAGATATGAGAAACGTAATAGATTTCCGCGACCATGCAGACCTGTTGTTTAATGACCGTTTAGAAGGTGATGTCAGGACTGGGAAAGGATATAGTTACGGTGCCGAAGTCCTTATCCGCAAAAATGAAGGGGCCTTTACTGGTTGGATCAGTTATACTTACTCAAGGGCATTCAGAAAAGTGGCTGCTATTAATGAAGGAAAAGAATACCAAGCCCCGTATGATAAGCCTCATAATGTCAATTTGGTATTGAACTATGAATTTACGCCACGTATCAGCGCTTCTGCCAATTTTGTTTACGCTACCGGTACACCGATGACTAAGCCCTTGGGTCTTATGAAATTGATGACAATGTAGTGTTTATATACTCAGACCGCAATTCGTCCCGTATGCGTGATTACCACCGTCTCGACTTGTCATTGACCATCAAAGACAAGGGTGCACCTGACAGGTTTTGGCATGGCGAGTGGGTATTTTCGGTATACAACGTATATGGGCGCCACAATGACTGGATGATCAATTATCAAAACAAATTTGAAGGTACATCTTCTGAAGTAAAAGAGGCAACACGTACTTATCTGCCATTCCTTTTCTTTCCTGGTATAACTTATAATTTCTATTTCTAAAAGACGATGAATACGATGAAAAAAATAAAAAACAAATTGAAATTAGCCTTGTATATCATACCTGCTATTTTCATCACTGCATGTGAAGAACCAATTGAAGACAAGCTTGATTCGACTTATACCCGGTTGGTGGTTGATGGTACTATTACCACAGACACCATGGCCCATAAAGTACTTTTGAAATATTCAAATGATGCATTGAACAGAAATCCTATCCGATTTGTATCAGGTGCAGTTGTAACAATTTCTGATGGGACTAATACATTCAACCTGCACGAGAACCCTAAAGTCCCGGGAGAATATCTTACAGACAGCAATGTATATGGAGTTGCGGGGAATACATATACACTGAATATTTCTAATGTGGATGTTGATGATAACGGGGTAAAAGAAACTTATACAGCTTCCAGTTATTTGCCTTATATGTCAAGAATTGATACCATTACTGTAACTGATTATATCCATAACGATAAATTACGAGGTTGGCTTATCAATTTATATGGCCAAGACAGGGGCGGAAGAAATTATTACCTTACCAAAGCTATCAGAAATGACACATTGGTTACTGATAGCCTCAAGGAATATGGGGCGGCAGCTAATTCAGGTTTTGAAGGTGAAAAATATGAAGGTTTTGCTGTTTATTTTTTAGAAAAAGATGATACAACGGATATTGTCAGGGAGAATGACAGAATAACATTAGAACTTAACTGTATCACAAAAGATTATTATGATTTTGTGATTGGTTTTCAGAAAGAATATTTTCCTAAAAACCCTATATTTAGCGGTCCATCTGCAAATGTCACCACAAATATTTCTCCAAAAGAAAAAGCTGTAGGTTTTTTTGCGGCATACTCAGTCGTCAGGAAATCAACAATATATAAGAAAAGAAATAAAAAATACGATTAATTGGTTTGTTCGTATGTCCCGACAAAGGTCGGGATTGTTCATTGGTTTAGGTTTCGGAAAGCAGCCTTTTGAGCTGCTTTCCTTTTTTCCCTTATTAACGAACATTAATTTTATTTATGCTTTACGGCCTCCCACCTGGTCCCCCGGGGCCGCCAGATGAACTGCTTCCAATAGAAGTGACAGTGCTTGATACAGTAAAGCTTTGATATAGTGTTCCCGGAGTATATGTCCCGCCTGTGTACAATCCTCCGGACTCTGAACCTGTATCGGTTCCGCCAATATAAATTTTGTAAGTCGAACCATTTTTTAATGCAGGAGAAGAAATAATCATCGACGAATAACTGCGGGCAGGTTTAAAGGTTATAATGTCATTGCCTTCAGCATCTTCGAGGTGAAACAGGGTATTTGCTGCATTGGTAGATGTAGTGATAAGTTTCAATGAATATTGCGAAGAACTGGTACTCGGACCTTGCGTCATATTTGAACCGGGGGCAGAGACTACCAGCAATCCTCCCGATATGTTGAAAGTGCCGTTATAATCTACTCCAACTTCAGGATTTGATTGAGGCCCATGAACTAATACTGTACCTGCTGTCATTTCAATATTTCCATTGCTATCTATGCCATCTCCATTAGATACGCTCAGATAAATGATACCTCCATGAATGTACAAACGGCTTCCATCATTTGATTCGGTACCACCTGCCACTGTACCTTTTGTGGCGTTAAACCCATCATTGGTAGCAGTAATGCTGATTTTCCCGCTGTTAATTGTAATAGAAGCGCTTTCAATACCTTCGTATGACTTTGCAATTATTACTTCTCCTGTTGTCGAAACAGATATTTCGGATGCTGCATGTATGCCGTCATCTCCTGAAGAAAGATAAAGAGAGCCATTATTTATAGCAACTTTTGTGTTTGAATGTACAGCATCATCTGTTGAGGTGATATTGAATATGCCACCATTGATTTCGACCAAATTAGTACCTTTAAGCCCTTTGGCAGAAATTGAATTGGCATTGCCTGAAGTTGTAATATTAAAAGTACCATCTGTAATAACAATGTCTTTTTCGGCAGAAATACCATCAGCTACAGCATTAATGTTAAATATACCATTTGTAATATTGACAAAACCACATTGTGCATCGCTTGTATTGTCTGATTTTATTCCATCGCCACCAGACTTAATGGTGAAATTGCCATTATTTATTACCAGGTAATCTTTTCCTCTTATTCCATCATCTATGGCTGTTACTGTATAAGTGCCACTTTTGATAATTAACCCGTCTTTACTCGAAATACCATCTTTATAGTTTGCTTTAACAGTTAAAGAACCAGTTCCAAAAAGCGTCATATTGGTTTTACTGAAAAGTGCTGCATTTGGTTCATCTTCATCTGCATTTGCCAAAATATAAGAAGCTCCATCGGTAAGTATATTGTTTGTATTTTCTGACAGCATGATAAGGACTTTGCTTGCTTTCTGCACAAAAATAGGTGCACTGTTCGAGCAGGTTATGTCAGCACCATTAAGGATAATACGTACTACATCATCTTTAGTAGCACTAACAATAAGCTGTCCATCAGTTAATGAACCTGAAACCTTATAAGTACCGGCAGTAGTAATGGTAACAACGCTTCCGTTAATTGTTACACCTTTAGCGTCTGTAGTAGCAGAACTGCCATTTAAAACAATATTTAATTCACTGGCAGTATCCCGGACATAATCTGTTGAATCTTCTTGTACTCCTGTAAATGTTGTAGTTTTACTTTGATCGTCACTTTGGGTTTCGCTATCTTGGTCTTTTTCGCAAGCAGCAAATGCCATAAGCACTATCATAATTGAAATGAAAAAAGAAATGTGTTTTAAAACCTGGGTTTTCATAGTATCAATTTATTTAAAAGATAGTAATTTTAAAAACAAAATGTATATCCCAAGCCTGTAATTAAACTGGTGACAGGCGAAGTAACATTTATATCCTGATCAATTAACTCATAAAGCTCGAAGCTGTGCTGTTTTGATAATTTATAATTCAGCGTGAGCGTATAACGAAGTTTATCGAAAGTATTTCCCTCGGGATTGTTTAGTTGGTAAAAAGTTTCGAACGAAATATCTGGATTAATAGGAAAATCTGGGATATTATATGCTACTTTTATGCGGTTACGCCAGGTCCACTCGGGATTAACTTTGTAGGTATCTATTTTGCCACTTTTCTTAATACGTTCGCTTTCATCTTTTGAAGTTACTTGTATCTTCTCACGTAAGACAATGGTAAAATCTCCAAATTTTTGACGGCCTTGAACAAAAAGGCTTCCTCTGTGTCGTGGCTGAAAATCATTGTATTTAGTATCATTAAAATACATAAACTGATAAGAAGCCCCTAATTTCAATGATTTCAGAAGCTGATATTCTGTTGATAACTGTATTGACGACCGATTAAGCTCGCTTGCATTGGATTGTGCCCGTACTTCGGCAGCCGCAGCAAAATCCCATTTTTTCGTATTTTTTTCTAAGGAGATATTGCCCCAGACCCCAAAATCATTTGATTGAGAATTTAAAAAAACTGGCCAGAGTATTACCGTAAACAGAATAAATAATCCTTTTTTCATCAGACAAATCAATTAATTAGGTATCAGTTATTTTAGTATTAATACATGAATATGAAACTATACCCTAATAAAGAAAAAATGGGGGAATAGGACTTATCTCATTGACGTTCTTTAATTTATATTCTACAGTACGAAAAAAGAAATTTTTATTCAAAAAATGTGTGTAATTAAACAAATGCTATTACTTTTGCAGCACAAAATTTCAGCGATGAAATTCCTCCTTAGCTCAGTTGGTTAGAGCATCTGACTGTTAATCAGAGGGTCTCAGGTTCAAGTCCTGAAGGGGGAGCAGATAAAAGCCGGAACGCCAATATTTAAAATGGTTTCCGGCTTTCTTATTTTTCTACTGCCAGAATAACTAACATTTCTTTCATGATCTATCTAAGTCAGGAGATTGAAATCATGGGCTTTGGTTTTTTCCGAATTTGTTCCGTATTACATTTAAATTTTATTCATTGTGTTTATTGATATTATAAAAATTTGCCGCATCAGTGTACCAAAATTCACCTTTGTTATGAGCAAGAGAAGTAAAATCAAATTTTATAAGTAATACTGCAAGTGTAAGAACTCAAATTTTAGATGATATAGATATAATTTCACAACCTGGTCAACTTACGGTTCAACGAATAGAGTGGCATTGTTTTGAAGGAGTTGATGCAGATGTTGTGAATTTTGTAAAACCAGAACTCACTAAACGTGCAATACCATTAGGCTTTGTAGATGAAATTTTTACAGACAGAGACTATTATTACATTCTTGATTCGCAACAAAAGGCCATTTTTATTTTTGATAAGCAAGGCAAATTTGTTGACAATAATTCTTTGCATTTAAAAAATCGTTCACTTTTTGTTTAAAAAATGCAAGAAATAAAAAATGAAAGAAATTTAATAACGTTTTTACAAGCTTTATTTTGTTGTTGTATTCATATTTGTTTTTGTAAGGTTTAGCTTTTTTGTTACTACTTGGTAACGAAGTATAAAAAGTATTTCTGTTGGTTTATTTTGTGCAGTTGGTTGAAGGGGAGATTTTAGAGTAATAGCCCTAAAGTTGGACTTTAATATTGTTTTGCCGGAGATGAATGCCGGGAGAAACAGATGATGTTTATTTGCCCCAAACTATGAAACTGCAATTGCAAAAGCTTGTATTTGTATTACTGTTGTTTTTAAACCTGTTGGTGTTAGCAGTTCCATTTGTATATTCCTATGACTTGTTCAATGGCGTTACAAATGCCAAACAGATATGGTTTTATTTAGCGCTCTCGCTGATATTGCTCTTTATGGCAATTGGCTATTTTATTGGATATCAGGGATTATCATTTGGGTTTATTGCTGTTTTGTCTCTTTTGCCATACTGCAAGTATGGTACAGCACAAATTGTATATGCACTATTTGCTAGCAAAGCTATACTGGCAAAAAGGCGATATTGCAAAAGCATACATAAGGCTGTGGAAGAGTATGGCAAAAAAGGAAGGTAGAAAGCATGGACGAAACTAAAAGCCGAGATGAAACAATTGACAGATAATATATTAAACGGGAAAAAGGGGAAGCGGGAGCTTTGTAAGCTGAAAAATAACAACTCCCACTCTCCCCGGACATCCCACCTAAACAATGAAAGGAGGTGACAGGCAAAGGTATGTATAAATAAAACCCAAAACACCACATTTCAAGATATTTGTGATGTATTTTATTGAAAATGATTTTATTAATCTTAAATTTTAAAAAATGAAAAAGAACATAAATACGATTCTTGCATTTAAAACTATTTTTATTATTCTATTTATATGCATTTTTTTTAATAGTTGTGATAAGGAAGAAATTGAGAATGAAAGTATAACAGTTGAATATTTGTCTATAAGTAATTTAAATACTAAATCACAATTGACAAAAGCTGAAAGTGATATTTTGAAAAAAGCAAAAGAAAGAATTAATAAATCTTTAAAATTCCAAAATGGGAAATTAAGTCTTGCTCATGTAACAGCTAAAGACTTGAATATGAGTGAAGATATTTTTAATTTATTTCAAACAATTGTTACTTTTTGTAATGAAGCACCTCACAAAAAAAAGGTTGAAGTTAAATCAATAAAAGTAAAAAGTGCATCCACTGAAAATAGCGGAGCTGTGTGTGACGTAATTGGAGATGCTATAGAAGCATGTGCTGGTTCTGATTTTGAGAAAGAATGTTTTCGTAATTATTGGGATGGCAAAGGAGATAAAACACTGTCATATACTATATTTATCGATATTGTGAAAAATGTAAAAATTTCAAAAACAAATAATTGGATACGAGTTGATATTAATGGTAAGACTTATTATCAATGTCAAGCTAGTTTTTATGATAATTCTAAATATGATTATGCATTAGGTACATGCACGATGTATTACGATGCGAATGGAAACGCAGTAGGAATGAAAGATACATACGATTTTAATCCTGAAAATTTTGGAGTAAGAAGCTCTGAAGCAGAAGTTCTTACCAGAACAATTAATACATTGGGAGGAGCTTGTGGAGCCAAAAATTATGAAATAAGCTATGGGATTCATAAGTAATTAACCATTATAATGTTTAGCTCTTGTTGATATTATTCAAGTGTAAATTTTGATATTCTTCAACAGGGCTAATCTATCAATGATTGGATATGAGATATTGATTTAATAATTTTATAATATGAAATACGATAAAATAAAATGGGTTATACCAATTTTAAGTTTGATTGTTTTTGTGCTATGGCTGAAGGTAATTGAAGTTGTTTCGTTTAGTGATAAATATGACATGAAAGGACTACATTATGGAATAATCATGTTTTCATTAGTAGGAGCTGTTTTTATGTTATTAGGATATATTCTAATTCCTGTGACACATTTTTTTTTAAAAAAAGGTATTCTATGGGTATGTGTTTATATAATAATGGTTTGTATTTTACCGTCATTATTTGCAACTTTTTTGCTTAGCGGAAATGATATGTTCATTTTTTTCTTTGTTTGTTTAAAGTTATTCATGGGGTTTAATTTGCCTTATTTTCTTTTGTTAATTTTTGTTTTAAAAAAGAGTAGTTAAAAGCGGTTTTAGCAAGAATTTTTAATAGCCAATGTTCAAGTATTATGAATTTTGTAAAAAACATCGCTCCAATATTTGTTGCATCTGTTTTATTGTTACCTATTTTCGTTTTGAGTAATATATTTGATGGTCATATATGGGGGCCATTCTATTTTTTGGTAATTACGGGTTCTATATTTGTAATAGCAATATCTTTTTATTTATATATAAATAAAAAGATATTGCTCAACATTAATTTAAATATTATAGAATTATTAATGTTGTTTACATTTTTGTATGTAATTGGTAGTGTTGTTTCATGTAAGTTTGGCTTGAGCTATGCCTCAAATTTATATGTATTTGGAATTCTCATCTTGTTAATTTTTATTGCAAAGTCATGGGTGTTCAATACTGGCAAGAACTGGCACATTTTTTTCATTGTTTCAATTTTTATGTTAATTGCCATATTTGAAGTTGTTTTAGGATTTTTACAATTAGGAAGGCAATATTCTAAAAATCAAGATTTATTTAAAATAACGGGTACGTTTGATAATTCTGGGATATATGCTAATTATTTGTCAATAATATGCGTATTTGCTCTAGGTTTATGTTTACATGTTGATTTAAATATGAAAAAGTTACGTTACCTATCTTTTTTTACTTTCTTTATTATAATAGTGATTTTGCCTTTTACTCAAGCTCGCACATCATGGTTAGCTGTTTTAATTGGAATAATAACAGTAAGTTGGCCTAAAATAAAAACTATTTCTATAATTAAATTAATGATTGCCAATGCAAAAAATAAATTGTTAACGTTTAGTTTTTTATTTGCAGTTGTTTTTTTCATTTTTTATCATCTTTATCAGTACAAAGTGCAATCTGCCAAAGGTCGGCTGTTAATTTACGGAGTGAGCCTTAATATGATAATGGATAAGCCTGTCTTTGGACATGGGTTTAACAGATTTTTGGCTGAATATAATATTTATCAGGCTGAATATTTCAAAAATCATTCTCATACTATTAATGCAGTATTGGCAGACAATGTAAGATCAGGTTTTAATGAATTTATTCAAGTAACTGTGGAGCTTGGGTTAGCAGGTTTATTATTATTTATTGGTTTCATTGTTTTACTTTTTTACACAAAATCTAAATCGGAATGGGAATTTATAGTTATTCCTGCAAAAGGGGCTTTATCAGCAGTATTGATATGTTGTTTATTTTCTTATCCTTTAAGGGTGTTGCCAATAGCGGGTTGTATTGTTTTTATTTTATCCATTATAATGGCATCAAATGTAGATAGAGGATATAATATTAGAATTGGCAGGCAGTATTATATACCATTAGCATTGATTAGTACTATTATAGCGATTTTAGTTTGTTACATACAGTGGAGCGATTATAATGCGCGAAAACAATGGAAGCAAGCGATTGATTACACTCAGTTGAATGATTTTGAAAAAGCTTTGCCATATTATCAAAAATCATATAAAATACTAAATTATGATGGTTTCTTTTTATATAATTATGGTGCTGAGTTAATAGAAATTAATCCCGTAGAAGGGGTAAGAATATTGGAAGAAGCTACAAATTATTTAAGTGATAACGATTTATATTGCTATCTTGGAGATGGTTATCGAGCTTTAAAAAAATACAATAAAGCAGAATTCAATTATCAATTGTCGTCGTTGATGGTCCCATGTAAATTTTATCCACGATATCAATTGTTTAAATTGTATTGTGAAACTAATCAATATTGCAAAGCCCGTTATATAGCCCAAAGCATTGCAAGTATGGAAGTAAAAGTACCATCTTTAATTGTACTTGAGATTAAATCTGAGATAGAAGAATGGTTGATAATGCATAAATAATAGACTTGTAAGTAATAGGATTGATATTTATAGTGGTACTGCACAAGGTGAACCAGCATTATATGCTAGCAAAGCTATACTGGCAAAAAGGCGATATTGCAAAAGCATACATAAGGCTGTGGAAGAGTATGGCAAAAAAGGAAGGTAGAAAGCATGGACGAAACTAAAAGCCGAGATGAAACAATTGACAGATAATATATTAAACGGGAAAAAGGGGAAGCGGGAGCTTTGTAAGCTGAAAAATAACAACTCCCACTCTCCCCGGACATCCCACCTAAACAATGAAAGGAGGTGACAGGCAAAGGTAAGGATAAATAAAACCCAAAACACCACATTTCAAGGTATTTGTGATGTATTTTATTGAAAATGATTTTATTAATCTTAATTTTTTTAAAAAATGGAATATTTAAGTGTTAAAAAACTTTTTAAGTCAAATTTATGCTCAACATTTGTGCTAATGCTGTTGGCCTTTATTTTTATTGGATTATGGAGCTGTGAAAAAGAAGACTCTCCTAATAATAATTATTCTGAATATCTTCAACTAGATTCTTATGAGTTATCAAGTATGACTGAAAAAGATATGAAGATTATGGGAAAAGCATTGGAAAGGCTGAATATAGAATATACTAATGGTGTTTATTTTGTTAAACAAAAGTCTGGATCAGAAGTGAATATTTCAGATGAATTGTTCACTTTTATAAAAAACTCATTTGATTATTCAAATAAACTCTTTAAGCCTAATTCAGTTATTTATAAGAAAGTGCGCGTAAAGTCTGGAAGTCCAGAAGGAGGTAAAACCGAAAAGGATACAACGAATTGTGTTGCAATTGCTATTGCAAAAATGGCTAATCTCAGTAGTGATTCAGTTATTGCAATTTGTAAAAGATTATTCGGGAATGATGGAGTACCATCCGATAGTATTGATTATGTTGTAAAGTATATTTGTCCTACTGCCCAAAAATCAACAAAGTATACCCCAGGCTTTACAAATTATGATTTTATATGGTTTAAAACCGGGCCTGATAGTGGACATGCCGTTAATGCGACTCGTAATTTTGAAAATGGATATATATTTTTTTATGATGGTCAAAATAAACAAAATGGAATTATTAGTTCTGATAGAGTAGAAACTAGATATTCTATACCTAAATAAAAATAATTGTTATGAATAAATTGATGTCTTTAATTGCATTTTGTTTTCCAGGCATTCTTTTTGCGCAGGAGAACCTTTCGTATGAAAGAAAAATGTCAGCTTACACTGACTCTGTATCAAAAAAGTTTGGCGTTATCTTTAATATTCCTGACAAATTTACTGATTTAAACATATTTTATATACCATGGAAGGTTCGGATGGATGATGCTAAATATATAGGTAGTGTGTATGGCCCGATATTTTTATCAAATGACAAACAATGTATTTTGATGTATCCAGCACAACCCTGGTATGTTTCAAAAGAAGATAGGGAGATTTACATAAAAACAGCAGCCATAAATGATATAATGAATAATACTACAACGTCGGTTGAGTCACAAGGTACTATGAATAATTCGTTTCCACGGAGTCAGATTACTGCCGAGATTAAAACAGCCCTTGGTTTGTATTACGGTTATGGACACCCTTTAAATAATGATTCAGCAAGAATGGATTTTAATGGCTATGTAACTATTGTTGCAGGGAAAAAAGCACGCGAAATGTTTAATGCAGATTCCATTTATATTTATGACATTCCTGGCGGGGATTCAGTTTGTTTTTTGGACGAATCATTAGAAAAAATGCGTAAGGACATATACCTGTACTGTACAGGCTTGTTTATCATTAAAAAAGATAGGGGTACTATAGATATTAAGCTTCTTTTTACAAAAGAAGGCAAGAAAAGAGAAGATGAATATATCAACTTGCTGAGTAAACAGATTTGGTATGACGACAATTTTAAACATGAATAAAAGGTAGCAATATGAGATACAAGCTATCTGTTTTCTTAGTTTTTCTCGGAAGTGTGTTTCTCACTTCCGAGAAATTTGTTGATACTGAAAATACTATTAAGTTCTATTTTACAATACTTGCTGCATTAGTTGGGATAATTATAGTGAGCTTTAATAGTAATAATCTAAAATTAGAATTACAGAAACTAACCTCCTTCTCAATTCTGAAAGGATTCTATATTGCAGGGGTATTACAGGCTATATATGGAATTTTACAATATATTGGCAAATATTCGTCTAATAATGAGGCTTTTGCAATTACAGGTAGTTTTGAGAATCCTGCAGGCTTTATAGCTGTATTGTCTTTTCTTTTTTCAATAGGGGTGTACTGGTGTATCAAATCAAAAAAAATAGAGCAACGTTTAATATTCTTTTCTTTGGGATTAATTCTTTATTCTATTATTTTGACAGGTTCACGAACAGGTATTATTGCTGTTTTTTTCTCAACATTTACAATCCTTAGTATAGAATTTCAATTATTATTAAAAATCAAGAAATTGAAATATTATAGACTCATTATATGTTCTTCAATTGCGACTGTTTTATTTATATTATTTTTATTATACAAGAATAAAGAAGATTCTGCTAATGGCAGATTACTTATATGGAAAGTATCTACTGAGATGATAAAAGATAAACCATTATTTGGCTTTGGGTACAAAGGATTTCAAGCAAATTATATGGATTATCAGGCAAAATATTTTGAAAAGAATCCACAATCAAAATTTAAGCAGTTAGCAGATAACGTTATACATCCTTTTAATGAATTTGTCAATATTGCTATAAGTTTTGGAGTAATTGGCTTAGCATTGTATTTACTTGTGCTTACTTTTATAATATGGATGTTACTAAATTTTGAACATCAGCATAAAAGTATTTTGGTTGGATTATTTATTACTTTTATTATTATTTCCTGCTTTTCATATTTATTTTGCTACTCTTCAATTTGGATATTAATTGGTTATTTTTCTTTAGTGGTATTTTCTAAATGGATACCATACATAAGAATCTCTTTAATTACAAAAATTGCAGTTATTGCTTTTTGTTTATTAGGTATTATCTTTTTCTCATCTCGTATTGTATGGGAATTAAAATGGAAAAATATTTTGGTAAAATCGCTACAAGGACAAACAGAACAAATGCTTCCTCAGTATGAAAAATTATATCCATTTTTAAAACATAATGAATACTTTCTTTATAATTATGGTGCAGAACTTAATATTGCAAAACAATATGATAAAAGCATAATCATACTTAAAGAATGTCAAAAGTTTTACAATGATTATGATTTACAAATGTTATTGGCGGATAATTATTTTCAAATTGGAGACACTATAAATGCTATTAGAATATATTGTTGTGCTGAAAATATGATACCTTGTCGATTTTTACCGCTTTATTGTCAAATGGAAATTTATGAAAAGAATGGTAAAAAAAACAAAGTAAATGAAATCGCAAGAAAGATTGTTGAAAAGGAGATTAAAGTAAAATCGGCAATTGTTGAGTCCATAATTGAAAAAGCTGAATTAAACTTATCAAATTAGGCTCTTAATCAATAATACAAGTTTCTCGCATTTAACCGCTGATCTGTTGTGGCGAAGCTAAGAATTTAAACGCAGAGATCTGTAAGATCTGTAACCTCCTTTGTGGTTCTCTGCGTTAATTTTCTGTGTTCTTCGCGGTTTTATATATTACTTAAAAGTCTATTTCGACAAAACTTTTAATTTTCGAAAATAAAAGTGTCATTCTTAACATAAGATAAAATGAGAAAAATATTACTTCTTTTATTTGTTTTTGCCTTAGTTGCTTGCAATAAGAATAAAACATCTAATGTTGCAATAATAAAAGTCAATGACATACCTGATACTTGTGTGATTTTGAACAAATGGCAGGTGTTAGGCCCCTTTTCATCCAACGATAAAGAGCATTTTATAAATGAGGATAACCTGCAATTGTTTAAATATAAAGAATCTGGCATTTCTTTTCTGGATTTTATGAGAATAAGCAGTAGCAGAAGTCTTTCTTCGGATACAATAAGATTGGATTCCTGTTTTCAAAACAAATTTGTGTTTTCAGGAAAAATTCCTCTTGATTTTAATGAAATATTGAAGGTTAACAAAGAAAAACTCAAAGGCAATGTATATTGTGCTTGTTTGATTTTGAGTAAGAAAAACATCAGTACAAGGTTACATTTTTCAAGTACTGGTGCAGAGAAAATATGGATAAATGGGAAATTGATATGTTCAACAGATTATTCAAAGCCTCTGGGCAGCTATACACAATTTATACCAATAAAACTTAAGCAAGGCCAAAATGTATTGCTAGTCAAGGTCAACAAGTTATATACGGACTGGCAAATGTATGCCCGGTTAGAAAATGAATCTCCTACAGCCCTAAAGAGATATTTTGGGCTTCACAACCATTTTATTCTATATGGCAGCATAATGCAGTTTGACAGCATTGTATTAGATCCAATATTCCCTCGTTGTAATGGGCGGTTAACAATGCTAGATCAGAACAAAAACATTGTTTTCTCTGATACTTTATTGGAAAATAAATATTGGAGCCATTGTGTAAGCACTTTGAAAAAGGGAATTTACCAAGTTAGGTTTAGTGCCTCAAATGTTACTTTGGTTCAGGATTTGTACCGGGGAGATATACATGATACTATACCAAAAATTATAAAGGAATTAAAGCTGATTAATCTATCTGGGAAAAACAAGGACAATATTGAAGCTTTGATTTTCAGGTATAATTACTTACTTACTCAAACTTATCCGGGCGATATGAAATACGTTTCATTATTTATGCAATTGAGTGATGCTTTTAATGCCTTGCAAAAAGGCAAAAATCCATTCAATCATACATCGGGATGTTTTATCAGGTCTTATATTTCAGATATTGACAGTAGTATCCAGTATTATATTTTGCATGTTCCTTCAACCTACAAAAAAAATGTACCTTCTTCCTTAGCAATAGCTATACCTGCAACAGTATATGGAAATTTGCCATATCTAAAAAGTTTTAGGGTTGGAAATTCTAAACTTATAGATTTCTTTCAGGATATGGCAGAGAAGTATAATATGATATTGATAGAACCTGGCTCCAGAAGGTATAGCCGCCCTAATTATAATACCATTGAGGAAGCAGAGCTCTTTAATATATTAAATGAGGTTGAAAGTGATTATAATATTGATAAAAACAGGATATACCTTACTGGAACTTGCAGTGGGGGCAACGAAGCTTTAAAATTGACGGTTCAATTTCCTGACCGTTTTGCTGCTATTGGGCTGGTTGCCCCTGAAATTATATATCCTGAAGAGAGTAATAATTCGGCTATTATGTTTATTAAAAATATAATAAATGTGCCCATATTTGATACACATAGCTTAATTGACCGGCATATTGCAGTTGAAAGGAGTGAAGTGTTTAATGAAATTGCAGAAGCTTTTAGCTTTAAAGACTTCAAATATATTAGGATGCCCAATGAATTTCCAATGTATTATCCAGACGATTTTTTTGAAGATGCCCTGGAGTTTTGCAGCAAGCGTTCACTAAATCCCAGTCCAAAGGAAATTTATTTTTCTACAGCCAAAATGTTGTACAATAAATCATTTTGGATAACCATTAATGCTATAAATTACCCTGATACTGCACATATACACGCAAAAATGAGATGGAATACATTGACAATTGAGAAAAGTAATGTCTTGGATTATTCTGTGGATTTAAGGACTCTGCCTTATGAGAAAGATAAGACACTAAAGATTGTTGATAACGGAAAAGTTGTATTTAAAGGAGTAATCCGGGATTCTGTATTGCATATTGCATTAAAGAATAAGGAGAATAGGACATTAAAAAGCAGGTCAATTGCAGGGCCATTGTCTCATGTATTTGTCAAAAAATTTATTGTTGTAAAAGGAACTACTGGTAGTAAAGAAGAAACAACTAAGATTAGTGCTTTGGCTGATACAATTGTTAAGTATTGGATGGAAAGATATTTTGTTACTTGCAGGGTAAAGAAAGATACTGAAATTACAAAAAAGGATATTGAGGACGCTAACTTGGTTTTATTGGGGAATCCTGCTTCAAACGCTATTTTTAATAGGCTTAGCGATTCCTTGCCAGTTAAAATAAGCAACTCAAATATACAGTTGTTTAAAAAAGTAATAAAAGGAGATAAGCTTTGTTTCTATATGGTATTTCCCAATCCTTTGAATAAAAGTAAATACGTTGCTCTGATAGGTTATAACAATCCGGCATATATTTCATTAGGTTCTGAAACTGGCAAATTTGATGATATATCGGATTATGGTTGGTATGATTACAAAATTTGGGACGAATTTTCTTCTTCTCAAGGGTTAGAATTTGGTAATTTTAATCAATATTGGAAATTACCCTGATTGGTTCTGCTCGTTTGTTCGACAGCCAAATGCAGAGCTTTAGCCAAACAAACTGGCAATGTGTGCCGAACTGGAGTTACAAAAAAAACGGCATTGTCTGGTTTTTAGTAATAAACCCTTATGGATAAAACTCAACGCCTAAAATAGTAATATCATCAAAGATAGCTTTGTTGCCGGATAGTATATGTTGGTCTTCAATGATGGCATCAATATTAGATTTGATGTCAGAATTGTTTGAAATGTGCTGTTCCAGCACAGTTGTGCCAAACTCCACTTCCTTGTCGTCCATAAGCTCTACCAAACCATCGGTATAACACAGGAGCTTGGTGTGTTGCTCTACTTTGATATAACCTTTACGAATGACCGGTATTTCGTCAAGCATGCCCATGCCTACACACCCTTCTTTGAGAAACACCAGGTTTTTGCTTTTAGTTTCGTACAATATAGGGTGGTTGTGCCCGGCATTGATGTATTCCAGCTCTTTGTTGATATAATTGTATTTGGCCACAAACAAGGTAATAAATTTTTCGCCATTGGCGCTTTTCAGCACTCGTTCATTTAGCTTTTCGACCAATGTAGGCAAAGATATTTCACTGGTAAAAAGCGCCCTTAGGTTGGCCTGAAAGTTAGACATGAGCAAGGCTGCCGAAATCCCTTTTCCCGAAACATCGGCAATACAAAACCCTACCTCGTTTTCCGAAAGCCTGATAAAATCATAATAATCACCACCAACATCAAGGTGTGGATGATAAAAAGAGGTAATCCATATATGCTCGTTTTTGGGCAGTTCATCGTTTTTGGGTATGAGCATGGATTGCATGCGCGAAGCAAGTTCCAACTCTTTTTTTATGGCTATCTGACGAAGGCTTTCCTGAAAAAGCCTCATATTTTCAATAGCTACAATGATAATGCTTGAAAGTGTCTGAATAAAATGAAGGTGTTTGATGGTAGGGCTTACACCTTCGCCTTCTTCTTCAATGTCTCCAATAAGTACATAAGCCAGAGGCTTGCTATTGTTATAAACAGGGATGACAATATCAAAGCTTTCGCTGGAAGAAGTGATGGATGTAGAAGTGACAAAAGTGATTTCTGAATATTTGAGCAGGTCTGCATCAACGTTTATATTGTACGATTTTGGGTCTTTTATCCCCGAACCAAGGATGCATTCCCAACTTACCCCGTTATGTTTGAAAATAAGTATTTTCCCAATGTTGAGGTCTTCCTTGAGGATTTGTTCATAACGTTTGAGCAAATCGTCTTTGGGCAGGTTTTCGTTAATAGCCTGGGTGATAGCCAACAAGGCATTCAGCTTGAATGTTGAAATTTTTAACCTTTCTGGGACATTGGCCGCCATTTTCTTCTTTTTATTTCATAAAAGTACAATAAAAATTTAATATTTGGCCAAATAGAGTAGAAACAGCTAATGACATAACAAGGATTAGAAAAAAATCAGCAATTAAAAATTATGCTTCCTCAACACTAAATAACATGATATTGTTTTTCAACTCTTCGGCTTCATCTTCAAGATGTTTTGCATCTGAGGCAAGCTTTTCGGAAGAGAAGTTGTATTGTTGGATAATGTCATTTAGCTCACTAATTGCCTGGTTTATTTGCAATACGCCGGTTTTTTGTTCAAGACTTGATTCGGTAATTTCCTGGACCAAACGGGCTGTATTTTCTATCTCAGAAATTAGTTTGGCCATTTTATGGTGCCCCCGTTCGGTTATTTGTACACAATTAATTGCTCTTTCATTTATTTCGTCTGCCACTATTTTGCTTCGTTCAGCTAATCGACGCACTTCTGCTGCAACAACAGAAAACCCTTTTCCCTGATCTCCAGCCCTTGCGGCCTCAACTGCTGCATTTAAAGCCAAAAGGTTCGTCTGGAAAGCAATATCGTTAACCATACTGATTTTTGCAGATATATCTTTGATATACTGTAAGCTCAGTTCTGATTCACTTGCTATTTCTTTAACGCTGGCTACAGCAGCAAAAGAAATATTTTCTGTCTTTTTCGAATTGTCTGCATTTTGTTCAATTCTGGCAATCATTTCTTCCATTGACGAAGATACCTCTTCAGCAGATGCAGCTTGTTTGTTTGCCCCATCGGCTATTTCTTCTGAAATATCTTTCATTTGTTCACTTGAACCAGCCAATTTTTTAGCACTATTCAAAATTCTTTTAATAATTTCGGTTAAATTAGTGTTTACTTCATTCAGTGCATCCCATAACATACCAATTTCATCTGATGAAATCTTTTGTCCATTCTTTTTTGAAATTTTGCCTTGTTTTAGTTTTTCTAAAACAGTAAGCAATTCTGTGATTTTAGAAGTAATGAACCGATGAAATAAATAAAGGATAATGATAGTAGAAATGATAAGGCATAGTATTGTCCCAATCAAAAAAGTCAGGATTATCTGACTTTTTTGCTGCTTTATCTTATCAGCCTTGGCGAGGATGAATAAATTGCCAATGCACTTCCCATCCTGAAAACGCACAGAAGAAATGTTTACATAATACAGCGACCCATCTTTCTCGATAGTTTTAAAATAAGGATTGACAATTTCTTTTGAGATGGAATCAAAGCCATTTAATATTTGAACAGAGTCTTTTGGTTTATCTATATATTCAGGCTCCGATGAATAGGCTACTATCCCGTCTGTGCCAAGTATCAAACAATTTTCAACAGTTTCACCAATGATGTCTTCGATAGTGCCCTTTTTTTGAGATGCTTCATACCTAAGGGAGCCTTCAGTCATCATTTTAGCAGGCATTTCCATCTGCTTTTTAATCTTGTTCTCTATTTCACCAATAAATTTTCTGCTATTGTAAAAACCTAAGACAGATAATATCAATACTTCTGTAGCTATAATTAAAATACCGATTTTAAAAGAAAGCTTGTTCGAATATTTTTGCATGTATGTTTGGGTAATTAAATTTCTGACGTTTTACGCAACATACGCGAAAAAGGTTTGATAAAAAACTTTTTTACTTTTTATTTTCAGGCAAAAGTATTTTTTATACCTTCGCTACCATTGATAACTCATGAAAGACAAAAGTAATAAACCAATAAAAACAATGCAAATGAAGCTTAAATTTTTAATTTTTGTGGCTATTCTTATTTCAGGGATTAATCTTTGTTATTCTCAGAAATATTTTACCAAAACAGGTAAAGCGTATTTCATGTCCCACACAGATGAAATAGATATTGATGGGACGAGTAAAAGTGTGGTCAGTTTTTTGGATACAAAAACTGGTGAAATGGTTTTTGGGGTGAACATCAAAACTTTCGAGTTTACACTTGCAACTGCCGTTGAGCATTTTAATGAAACTTATATGGAATCGCACATATATCCTAAGGCTTCATTTAAAGGGAAGGTGAAAGACTTTCAAAAAATAGATTTTTCGAAACCTGGCAAGTATGATGTTGTGGTTGAAGGAGACTTGACAATTCACGGGGTAACCAAAAAAGTATCAGAAAAAGGCACTTTGGTTATTAAAGATAAAAAAATTATAGCAAGCTCTAATTTTAAGGTGGCCATTGCTGATTATAACATTAAAGTGCCCAAAATTGTGGTCAATCGTGTGGCCCAAATTATTGATGTCAAGATTGACGCTGAATACGAACCATATACAGGCAATTAATCTTTTCGCCTGTAAAATACAATATTAAAGTTTATTTCTTATGCCAGGCTTGCTTTGTTTCAAAAGTTAAGCCTGGCATTTTTTTTGCACTAAAAGTTGTATCCCTAAACAAATTTCATCCGTGCACTTGTTTTTTTATACTTTTTCTTGCCCTTTTGTACTTTCAATAATCGCATATTAAAGTTATATTTGTGATAAAATGCCAACGATGAATTTGGGGCAAGTAAATATCAGCCAACTAGAATATGCTGCGGAGCTGCTTAAAGCTTTGTCACATCCGTTGCGAATAGCCATACTAAATTTGCTCCTCGAAGAAAAAGAACTTACTGTTACCCAAATACACTCATCGTTGAATATTGAGCAGGCTGTTGCTTCGCATCATTTGAGCATTCTAAAGTCTAAAGATATTTTAGTTTCAAAACGTAGAGGGAACAAGACTTTTTACTGCATTAAAAACAACAATTTCATACAATTACTGGCTTGTATCAATAACTGTTCCTGTAAAAATAAATAATGATGTCCGAAAAAAGGTTGGTTTTAATAGATAGTTACGCATTGATTTATCGGTCGTATTTTGCTTTTATGAAAAGGCCGATGTATAACAAACAAGGGTTCAATACCTCTACTATTTTCGGGTTTCTGCTTACTATCGATGATATCTATCGCAAACTTAAGCCAACCCATATTGCTGCTGCTTTTGACCTTGGGGGCAAAACTTTCCGTCATGAAATGTACGAACAGTACAAAGCTAACCGTCAGGCACAGCCTGAAGAAATAAGAAAATCTGTCCCTTTTATCAAAGAAATCCTTCAGGCAATGAACATTCATATTTTGGAGGCCGAAGGTTACGAGGCTGATGACGTTATTGGCACCATGGCAAAACTGGCTTCGGCCAAAGACTTTGAAACTTTTATGGTTACCCCTGACAAAGACTATTGTCAGCTGGTGTGCGACAAAATAAAAATATATAAACCCCAACGTTCGGGCAATGACGCCGAAATATTGGATGTAGAAGCCGTAAAAACTAAATATTCACTTGAAAGCCCTGAACAAGTCATTGATATGCTCGCTCTTATGGGCGACAGCTCCGATAATATCCCCGGAGTGAAAGGTGTTGGTGAAGTGTCGGCTAAAGATTTGATAGTCAATTTCAAAAATGTAGAAAACATCTTGGCCAACCTCGACAAGGTGAAGCCAAAACAACGAGAGCTGATCGAAGCCAGCAAAGAGATGTTGCTGCTTTCGCGAAAGTTGGTTACTATCAACACTGGGGCTCCAATAACTTTCGACGAAGAAGCCCTTTTGTCAAAGCCATTTGACGATGAACGCCTGTTGAAGTTATTGCAAGAGCTGGATTTCAAAACATTAATCCCAAAGTTTGTAAAAAATGCCCAGCCAGCACAAGCTGCAAAGCCTGTCAGTAATACCCCAGATTTGTTTGGCTTTGCGATAGCTGATGCTGAAAATACTGCTGCCGTTGAAACGTACAAAACTATTGCCAATGTTACTCATCAATACTTCTGGATAGAAGATGAAGACAGCCTGAACAAGCTTTGCCTGGTGTTAGAGCAAGCTCAAATGTTTTGTTTTGATACCGAAACTACCGGCTTAGACCCTCATACCGACGAACTGGTTGGGATTTCTATTTCTGTAAAAGCCCACGAAGCTTATTTTATCAGGATAGCAGATGATTTTGAAAAAGCTAAAACTTTTCTTTCCCCTTTAAAAAAGGCTTTTGAAAATGCCAACATCACTAAGATAGGACATAACCTAAAGTTTGACATTTTGTTTTTGTTGCGGTACAATATTACTGTGGCAGGTCCACTTTTCGATACCATGATTGCCCATTATTTGCTGTATCCAGAGCAAAATCACAAAATGGACACCTTGTCTGTCAAGTATTTAGGTTACAGGCCTATCCCCATTGAAGAGTTGATAGGGCGTAAAGGCGCGGCACAAAAGAAAATGAACCAGGTAGAAAAGGGAAAGCTGCTTGACTATGCTGCTGAAGATGCTGATGTTACTTTTCAGCTATATGGAGTCCTGAAAGAAGAGATTGACAAGTCTTTTGCAAAAGAGCTTTTTTACAATGTTGAGTCAAAGCTCCTTGAAGTTTTAATCAATGTTGAAAAGGCTGGTTTTACCTTAGATAGTGCATATTTAACCCGGTATAAGAAACAACTGGCTGAGGATATAAAACAACTGGAACAAGAAATTTACAATCTGGCCGGGCAAGTATTTAATATCGCTTCACCAAAACAGCTTGGCGAAATACTGTTTGAAAAACTGGCTATCCCGTATGAAGGAAAACTGACCAAAACCAAGCAATATTCTACTGGAGAAGAAGTGCTTGTGCAATTGGAAGGCAAACACCCTATCATAGCTAAGATTTTGGAGTTTCGTGGACTGAGCAAGCTACTTTCAACCTATGTAGAGACTTTACCGGACATGATCAACAAATATACCGGGAAAATACATACTACCTTTAATCAAACGCTTACAGTTACCGGAAGGCTAAGCTCGCTTAACCCTAATTTGCAGAATATCCCTATCCGTGAAGAGCGAGGCCGTGAAGTACGCAGGGCTTTTACCTGTTCAGAGGGTAATATACTCCTTTCGGCCGACTACTCCCAGATTGAGTTGCGTATAATGGCACACATGAGCCAGGATGACAATATGATAGATGCTTTTTTGCACGATGCAGATATTCACACAGCTACAGCATCAAAGGTTTTTAAAATCCCTGTAGAACAAGTGACAAAGGAACAACGTAGTAAAGCAAAAACAGCAAACTTTGGTATCATTTATGGTATATCTGCATTTGGCCTTGCACAGCGTATGAATATTAGCCGCACCGAGGCCATGAACTTGATACAGGAGTATTTTAAAACCTTTCCGGGCATAAAACAGTACATGACCAAAATGGTGTTATTTGCCAAAGAGCATGGATATGTGGACACTATTTTGCAGCGCAGAAGGTATTTGCCGGATATACATTCGCAAAATGCCGTAGTAAGGGGCATGGCAGAACGCAATGCCATAAACACCCCAATTCAGGGTTCTGCGGCAGATGTTATTAAAATTGCCATGATTAATATTTTTCATAAATTGCAGGAAGAAAAACTGCAATCGAAGATGATATTGCAGGTGCATGACGAGTTGATTTTTGATGTTTTGCCGCAGGAGTTAGAGAAAGTGCGGCAAATAGTAGTCAGAGAAATGGAGAATGCTTATCCAATGGCTGTTCCGTTAAAAGTTGATACCGGAACGGGACAAAATTGGCTTGAAGCACATTAAAAATATAAAATATTGCCAATGAGCAGTAAGATATTAATTGCTGATGATTCAAAGCTTGTGGTTTCGCTGATAAAAAGTTTGTTTGCGGAACATAATGACAACTATGTTGTTATAGAAGCGGTAAATGGCCGCGAGGCTATTGAAAAGGCCTTGAGTGAAGAACCAGATGTAATCCTCATGGACTGGCAAATGCCTGAAATGTCGGGCATAGATGCCCTGAAAACATTGAAGTCTGACATCAGGACAAAAGAAATCCCTGTAATCATGCTCACTGCCAGTGAAGCTACAACAGAAGCTTTTGAATGTGGCGCATCGGACTTTGTACAGAAACCTTTCAACAAAAATGAGCTTATAGCCCGCGTAAACACTACGCTTGATGCTGTTATGGCCCGAAAAGAGCTCAAAAAACGTTTGGTGGACATAGAAATAGAAAAAGACCGCCTCAAACTTCAAAAAGAGGTGCTGATACGCCAGCGCAAAGAGATGCTACAGAGCACTTGGATGGCAGCGCAGGTACACCGCTACCTGTTTGCCAATTCTGAGCTGCTACACCAGATGTACCCTGATTCGTTGTACTTGTCTATGCCGGTTTCCGAAGTACCTGCCACTTTTTTCTGGACCAAGGTAATACAGCAGAACCTTTACTTCTGTCTCATTTTTCACGAAAATACAGGCGTTCAGTCTGTACTTTATGCCTCTATTTTCAAAAAATTTATTGAAGAATATTTTCAGCAAAATATCATGGCCAATATTGATTTGGTGGAACTGCTCAAGAAATTGGAGTCTTCAGTGGAAGGATTTATCACCAATGAAGATATAGCTATGCCTTACACCGAGATTGTTTTCTGTAGCCTCGATTATTCAAGCAGTACCTTAAACTATGCCGGGGTAAATACCTCTTTGTTTGCATTGAAACGCGATAAGCTTGTTGAACTCAAGAGCGAACGGTCGGTAAATGGTTTTTTCACCAAAGACTTAGAAATTGTCCCTCACAAGATTCAACTTGCCAAGCAAGATATTTTGTATTTGCTCAATGACGGGTTCCTTGGCTTCCGAAAGAGCTATCCCGACAGCTATTTGTCAGATGAGCTAATGGAGTTGCTAAGGACTGTTTCGAAAGAAGACATCAAAAAACAAGCAAAAATGCTGCAAAAAACTTTTGAGCATTGGAAAACCGACCTCAAACAGCAAACAGACATGGCTGTTGTTGGAATTCGGTTGTAAATATTTTCAACTTTTGATTTTCAGCTTAATAAATTTGAAAAACAAATAAATTCTCGTACTTTTCAAGTAAATATTATCTTAACCTCGATGAAAAAGATTTTATTTATTGTGATATTATTCTTTATTACAAAGTTATGTTTTGGCCAAGAATATGAACCCATAGTGGATACTGCTAAAATGTGGGTTGTTTTTAACAATCAGTGCATGAATCCCCCCAATTATGGACAAACTTATGCTTACAAAATAAAGGACAGTATTTTACTTAATGACCAAAAATATTGGTTCAAAGTGTTTGAATCCTCAGATTCCTCTTATTCCGAATGGAAACTGAATGGTTATATAAGGGAAGAAAATAAAATTGTCCTGTATTCAAACCAACTTTGGGGAATAGATACGCTTTATAACTTTAACAAAACGGTTGGAGACACTATTGAATTCAATCATTGTAACATTAAAGTCTCAGGCATTTCTTCTGAAATTATTGCAGGAAAGAACAGAAAATCATACGATATTATTAATACACACAATACTTTTGATGTAAAATACTATGAAGGTATTGGCAGTAATGAAGGCATACTTGCTCCATATTACTTTTGTGCGACTGGTGCATGTAGAAGCCTTGTTTGCTTCTACAAAAACAACGAATTGTTATATTTAAACCCTGCTTTTACAACTTGTTATTTACATAGTCAATTAAACAATATTGTAAGTACAAAGGAAATATCATTTTGTATTTATCCTAACCCTTCTACAGGTATAATATCAATCAGTTTGAACAACAACAGCTCTTCTTCAAACTTTGATTTTGTTATTTACAACAGCTTAGGGACAATTGTAGCCAAACAATCTATAAATACTGCGAAAACCCTTATAAACCTTTCATACCTGGCTAAAGGAGTTTACTATTATAGGCTTAATTATCAGAAGAATACTTATAAAATTGGTATTTTATTAATTACTTTATAACAGATTATTTAAACCTTAATCCCATGAAAACGAAAATTTTAATTTTAGCCTTAGTAGGTATTTCCGCATTTTTTTCATGCAGCAAAAGCGATTCAGATGAGAATAGCGGCAATGAAGAAAATAAAACAATAAAAAAACAGCTAAATGGCTTTGCTCAAAAGGGTCCTTTTGTAAATGGCTCGTCAGTGATGATTTTTGAGCTGGATAACTCTCTTGACCAAACAGGCAAAGTTTACAATACTACCATAGCTGATAATTCGGGGAAATTTGAAAAAAAGAATGTCGAACTCTCCTCAAGTTTTGTGCTTTTCAAAGCAGATGGGTTTTATTTCAATGAAGTGGCAAACGAAATATCTGGCTCACAGCTTACTTTGTATGCTATAACTGACCTTTCAAAAGACTCGGCAGTAAATGTCAATGTTTTGACGCACCTCGAAAGAAGCCGTATCGAATACCTTGTTTTGCAAGAAAAGAAAGCTTTTGCTGATGCTAAAAAGCAGGCTCAAAAAGAGGTCCTGGATATTTTCAATATTTCAAAACCTGATATTACCAGCTCAGAAAAACTGAGTTTGGTTAAAAGTGGCGATGATAATGCTATTTTGCTTGCTGTTTCGGTTATTTTGCAGGGAAAAAGGACTTCTGCCGAAATGAGCGAGCTCCTGGCCAACATCATCACTGATATAAAAGCAGATGGCATTTTAAATGACAGTACTTTAGGCAGCAAATTGATTGAAGATGTAAAATATATGGATTTGGCTGCTGTGCGTGCCAACCTTATAAAAAGGTACCAGGAATTGAACGAAAGTATTGAGGTCCCTGATTTTGAAAAATATGTAAAAAGCTTTATCAATAACACAAAGTTCAAACCCAAAAAATCGATTACATATCCTTATCGTTCAAAATATGGGTTTAACCTCCTCAGCGATAGTGTTACAACCATTGATAATAAAAGCAACTGGGATTTTGCTTATTCAATGTCTGCAAACGTTCCAGATGGCTATAGCCTAAAGATAGTTTTAAAAGGCGGGCTTTGGTGGTATAGGGTAATGCCAAACGGTCCTGTTAATTGGGATGTATCTAGTTATGATTCAGGCAAAGAGGAACAAACATTTGAAGTAAAAAAACCAAATATCAATAGCGATATCAGTATTCAATTACCTTTCGGGGATACCATTACTATTGAGTATTATGAAAATAATGCTGTTGTACCTACAAAAATTAAAAAGGTTTTCTGCCCTGAAACAGTAACAAAATAAAAGCATGAGGGTGAAGTAAAATGTCAAAAAAACTGACCGCAAAGGGTACAAAGTGTTAGTAATCGGCCTATAAAATTTTGCGTACTTTATTTTTTCTCTTTGTGAACTTTGCGGTTAATATTTCTTTTTACGCAGCCTCAGTTTGACTCAAACCTTTTATTAATCAGCCAGTGGACTCTAAGAAGGGTTTAAGCCAAATTTTTATAACAATTACTGTTAATGTCAATATGCATACACCTCAAAGCGTATAGCATATTGGTTGTATTGATTCAGCGCTTCTATATAGTCAAAATAATACTGTTCGCGTTTGACCAGCAGGTTTAGGTAAGTAATATCTGCTTTTCCGCTACGTGCAATATATTGTCGGGCGGCTTCATTGTATTTTCTGGCTTGCTGGCGGCCAAAATCGTAGTAAAAGTTGATACGGTCAAAACATTGGTTCATGCGGGCAAGCAATTCATCTATCTCTGTCTGCATTTCCAGCATGGTTTTCTCTGAATGCAGTGTGATGCGTCTTTGTTGTGCTTTTGCATCTTTTGTTTTTCCTGAAAAAATAGGAACCCTTATTCCTGCTTCCCAGGCATGTAAGCCGTTTGAGCCAGATACATCAAGGTATTTATAGCCTACAAAAAATGAAGGTAAAGCTTCATTTTTAACCATCCTGGTTTTGATGTCGTT
>ENA-UOWE01001236-UOWE01001236.1-activated-sludge-metagenome-genome-assembly--contig:-NODE-1236-length-32465-cov-5.476396_pt1 | contig 32465 bp, 23 predicted proteins | sample MGYA00249841_ERZ761562 | MGnify/ENA primary metagenome ERZ761562 (study PRJEB28883, sample SAMN05720200) | activated sludge metagenome | isolation source: Anaerobic digester | place: Japan...
AGCCGCCCGTCGACCCGTTGCCGTTGAACACCACCGTGTAGTTGATGCCAGTCCAGTGTGCATAAAGCGTATGGTCGGAGGCCGTCGATACGACGGTTGCATCCGTTACCAAACTGCCGCCGGACAGCTGCGTGTACCAGCCCGCGAAGGTATAGCCGGCGCGCGTGGTCGTCGCCAGGGTGCCGTAGGCACTACCGAAGGTAACGATTTTCGATGCCGGCGACGGGGCAGAGCCGCCGTTGGCGTTGAAAGTCACCGTATAGGTATTCGCCGTCCAGACAGCGTAAAGCGTTGCGCCTGTGGTCGACATGGTATAGTTCGCACCGTCAAGGTAAGCGACGCCGCCGCCCGCGCTGGTCGCCCAGCCGGCGAAGGTGTAGCCCGTGCGCGTGAACGAGTTGGCTGTCAGCGCTGCGCTCTGGCCGAAGACAATGCTCTGGTTTGCCATCGAGCCCGAACCGCCGTTGGCGTCAAAGACGACCTGATAAGTATTGGCAGACCATTGCGCATACAAGGTATGGTCGCCCACGATCGCTACGGGCGTGCTGGTCTCTATCTTGCTGCCGCCGGAGGATGCGGTCCACCAACCGGTGAAGGTGTAACCCGTTCGAGTGGTCGTCGCCAGGGTGCCGTAGGGGCTGCCGAAGGTAACGATTTTTGATGCCGGCGACGGCGCGGAGCCGCCGTTTGCGTTGAAGGTAACGGTGTAGTTATTCGCCGTCCAGACAGCGTACAGCGAGGCCCCTTCCGTGTTCATGGTGAAACTCGCGCCGTCGGCATAAGCCACCGCCCCGCCGGCGCTGGTCGCCCAGCCGGCGAAATTATAGCCGGGATAGGAATAAGTGTTGGCGTTGAGAATGGCTGAAGTGCCAAAAGTGATGGATTGCGGACTCATCGTCCCGCTGCCGCCGTTGGGATAGAAGGTGACGTTATAGTTGTTCGGGGTCCACACGGCGTAAAGGGTGACTGTCGCACCATTGGTTGAAGTCAGGTTGCTGACACTCTGGTTATTGGTGTAAGCCACACCGCCGCCCGCGCTCGTCGCCCAGCCGGCGAAGGTATGGCCCGTGCGTGTGAAGCCATTTGCAGTCAGGTTTTTGGCAACGTCATAGGTGTGCGAGGAACTCGCCGTTGAGCCGTCCGTGGCGCCGTTGCCGTTGTAAGCGACGGTATAGGTGTGCGCGTTATAATAGTAGTTTTGGGTACCGTCCCCGCGTGCATTGTAAATTGTCTGCGGGCTCAGCGATGTCGTGATGCCGGAAGCGGACGACAGCGTGTAGCCGGTGTAGGTATTCGGGCCGAAGCTGACCGTTTCGCCCGCATAATAGGTTGTTGACTCGACGATGGTCGCCTTGCCGTTATTGAAGATGTGGTTGACCGTCGCCGTATAGTAATTTTTGGTCAGGGCGGCATATTTGTCGGCGATGGTGTCGGTATTGTTGTTGTTCGTCGGGTTGCCGAGGCGCTCCGCCGCGGCTTTGAGTTCCGCCTCATAAGCCGCGAAATCGGCGGCATCATTGGAATAATCCGCCGCCTGAAGGCCGAGGTTGACATATTGGCGCACATGGCTGCGCAGGGTGGATTTGTCGACTTTGGTCAAATTGACATTGACAAGCATCGAGATGGCATTGTACTCGCCGTTGTTGTTGCCCCATCCTGCCGCTTTCAGGCGGATGTTGTCATAGGATGAGAGCGCCTGGTCCCACATATTGTCATTACGCTGGACGCCGTTGGTGAGACTCACATCCGAGCCTGCGCTGCCCCAGAAGACGTTGCCGGGATAATTGACGATAACATTATTCTGCCAGGTGTTATCCGTGCTGGTGGCGTCGGCATACTGCCAGCCGGACTGGCCGTTGGGGCTGAAATTGGATTCGTAGTTTCTGTATTTACCGCCATCCATGTTGCGGGTATGGGTGATAGCGTGGCCGCAGGTGAGGTTCGGTATCTGGTTAATGTTGGTGTAGCGGCTGGTGTCGACCGTCAAGGTTCCCGTCGGGCTGTTGGTGTTGGCCGTGTAGCGGTCGTTGCCGCCGCTCCAATCATGATATTTGGTCCAACCGTTGGTCTGCGCGAAAAACCAGCTGACACAACCGACGTTGTCCGTGGTGGAGGTCACTGTGCCGAGCAGCGGAGCAAGAATATATGTACCCGAGGTATTGGCCTGGTAGTTGCCGCCCGTTCCGCAGCCGTGCACGCCGCTGATCCATGCAAAACCCTGGAAGTCGGCTTTATCGCCGCCTCCCGTGCCGTCGTCGTTATAGGTCCTGATGGCTGTCGCGACAACGGAAACCTGCGGCGCATAACAGACCGTGTAGGCTTTGGCGGTTTTTACTTCGCCGTTGATGGTGTAGGACGCCGTCCAGGTCAGCGTGCTGGTGTAGCCTTGCGAAAGGCCTGCGGACAAGGTGCCTGCGGTGACGGTGGTGTTGATGGTGGTCGTTCCGCTGGTGGAGCCCATGGTCACCGTCGCGCCCGAAACGGAAATGGAACAGGCCGACGCACCCGGGGCGTTGAAATAGACATTGCCGTAAGTCTTCGCCTTCTCGTTGTTGATTTTGCCGCCGGAATCACAGTCCACGTAATACTTGAAAGTGGTGGCGCTGTTGGCCGCAACGGAAGCCTGCAGGTAAATCAGTTCGGGCACATAGAAAGTCACCGCGGTTGAAACAGCCGAATGGCTAAGCGTTTCAGCCGCAGGGAGGTCCGCTTTTGTCCGGCCGGTATCGAGGCCGATGCCGGCGAACGAAACGACCAGCGCCAGCGACAGCAGGATACTCAGGCCCCTTCTTGTGTTTTTCATAAAAACCTCCTCATGGGAAATATCAAACGCGCAGGATGTTGTGGAAGCGTGTATAATCTCGATTCAATTTATTGACAGCGATACACATGAACTATCGCAATATAATAATATATTACTCATAATTAATTGTCAATTATTTAAGATTATATTTTAGTATCGAATATATTTTTGTGAAATATTGCTCATATATTCATCTGAATGTCATTTTGTTTTTGCAGTTGTAATATTATTAAATTCCCGTCCCGCAGTACACGTTTCCGGCGCCGGGCGGAAATATCCGGTTGGTAATTAATATTATTGCCAGATGTGGAAAAAACTTTTGGACTTCGTCAGGCCAATCAGCATTATTTTGCCAAGGCCGGAAAATGCGGCGAGCCAGATGAGCATTAACCATAATAGAAACCTGTTGCCTGTAAAAAATGATTCCAAGCGGGCAGCCGCATCGCAAAATGCCGGTCTGCCGCTGTACAAAAAGAAGGCCCACAGGCAAACCTGTGCAAAGACCGATGCCATCACGATGCTCGCACCCAAATCAAAGGCCGTAAAAAGACCTGCAAACGACAGCAGCGGCAACATCGCAATTACAAGAGCCGTCCTGCGGCTTTGTCTTGCCGCGCCGGGCGCACGTATGAATTTTGTTAAAGCCGTAAAAACAGCGAAAAGAGGCAGTACCATTGCGGCCCGCACTAAGGTTTGTTTTGCGTTTTCAGCTATAAGAGCCGGAAAATCGTCTACGCCCGGAAACGCCTTTTTTGCGCCAAACAAAAGAAAAGCGATTGCCGACGCGATAAGGGTCGATGCCATAAGGTCCTTATATTCGTTTTTCTCTTTTGTGTCTGCCGCATGTCCGATACTGTCTATGGCGAGAACAAGCGGTATCGGCAGCAAGGTGAATATAAACAGCGGACACAGCGCGGCACCAATAAAGCACAGCAACGGCAGCAGCCACTTGCCTTTTGATCGGTGAATCAGGAAAAAGGATGCTACAGCGCAAATCAAAGCGCAGTATTGAAAAATGGTGCCGTCCCGGAACCAGAGATCCAGCATCAGAATATCATTGGATGCAGGACTGGCCAGAAACAATGCAAGCAGGACAGTCAAGGAAGTTTTCTGGGCTTCGCCGGTTTTCCGGATTAACGCGCCGCAAAGAACGGCGCTCACGGTTAGTACCGCCAGCAAGGCCGACAGGCGAAACCAAAGCACGGGAGGGCTGTCCGGCGATATATAGTATTTCACAAATTTCAGCAGAAGAAAGGCAAAGACGAATATGTCGTTGCCATATTTGTTCAATGATATCATCCGTTTTTTTGCTACTGAGGCCATGAAAGCGTTTCTCCCCGGTAAGGTATGTTTGAAAAACGCGTTTTCACCGGAACAGCCGTGTAAAAAACTCTGTCCATTTGTCCGAGAAGGTATAGGTGGAAAACGCCGCCGCATAGTAACCGACAGCCAGCAAAGCCGGCAGAGGTTTGTTTTTCAGAAGGGCGGTTATTTTTTCAAGTGCCGCTTTGACAGCAGCGTTTTTATCATATATTAAATAAAACAGCAGGAAGAACTGCACAAGGAGAACCGCCATCCTGCCGCGGAACACCTCGGTATTGACAAAAAACAGCGGAATCCTGGCAAGAGGCGACAGCAGGCAAAGAAGGAAGACGGCCCTTTCGAGTCGGCTGCCGCTTTTTTTCATCGCGCCGAGCCATAGGAAAATAAAAAAAACAAGGATCGGAAGCAGAAAAACCGCAGCGGTCAATTCGTTGTCAAGGATATTCTGCACACCTGGCCCGAGTTCGGTATTATACTCAAAAACCATAGAGGGTTTGAGAAAAAAATAGCCCTTGAAAATGCTGGTGTCGCTTGTATCAACAGGCAAGTCCGTACGAGCCTGCGCAAAGGCGTAGAGTTGCTCGAGACTGATGCCCTTTAACCCGTTGAATAAATAAAAATAGGCGGAAAGCAGTGCGGCCGCTACAATGTTCACCAAACAAAACAGTATGTTTTTCACGCGCGGCCCGTCTCGGAAAAGGGTATACAGCAACAGTACGACAAACACCGGCATATAAGCGAAAAGAAACATGTGATGCGTTGCCAGCGCCGCAAACAGGAACAGCGGCAGCAACCAGCGACAATAGGGTTTGCCGAGAACCAACAGGCCAAGGATGCTGAACAAAACCAAAAAACGGTCCGGCGGATAGGCCTGAGGATAAAGAAACGCCGCCGTGTAGGGAAGCGCCAAAAACAAGGCAACCAGGGCAATCATGGTGTTCTTCATCTCGGCTTCCGCCGAACGGATCAGCCGGCCCGCAAGCCAGGCCACCAGCAGAAAGGTCAGCAGAAACATGACGACGTAAAAAATGTTGATTTCCCTGCGGCCTCTGAAATCGGTAAACAGCGACAGCAGGCTGCCCATAAAAATACGCGGCGCGAAACCGACGCGGTAATCGAGCGCCAGCAGTGTGGAATAGGCCTGGCTGCTGAAATCCGTGATTTGGGGAACCGCCAGAGCGAGCATCACGCAGAAAACAGGCAATTCATATTTCACTTTTTCAAAGGCAGAAGCGATGCGCGCACCCGCCATGCAAGCCCTCCTTCGCCGAACGGCTGCCGTTTTGCCCCGAAGCGTCCGTCCGCAGTTTTATCGGCGCAGGCGCACTTTGTCGAGCAGCGCGAGCGGAAGGGGCGTTTTGACGCGGATGGCCTTTTCCGGGCACATTTCCTGGCAGCAGTAGCAGCGGATACACAAATTGTAATCATATTGGGGTACGGCGCCTTTCGCTTTATCGAAAGCCAGCGCCTTGGGTTCGACGGGGCAGGCGGTCACACAGGCGCCGCAACGCACACAGCGGTCTTTGACAATGACCGGCCGGCGGCCTTTCGCGCCGGGAATATTCGCCTTGAGCGCTCCCCTGTTGACGCGGAACGCGGCATAGCCGTATTTCGCCCGCATCTGTTCAAAAGACAAAGCCCCGGAACCATCGACAATCTCGATGGCATCGGTATCGGAAAAACCCAAGCCGTATATTTGGCCGTACAAGTTGGTCGGGAGCGTCGCGGGGTCCACGTTCACCATATGGCAGAACACCGTGTCGAGCGCGACGGGGTCGGCCGAGAAAAGCAGCGCCTTCATCGGCACCGGGTCGCCCGAACCCGGCCCGTTGCCCTCCATGGCGACAATGCCGTCCATCACGCTCAGGCGCGGTTTCAGCAAAAGGTTGAGGTCGACAAGCATTTTACCGAAACTGTTGGGGTCCGGATACCTGGCATGGCCGGCGCCTTTGTTGAAGCCGAAAACGCAGCCGTACATATTTTTGACGGCGCCGGTCAGGCGCATAGAGGCGTGCGTTTTCATCTTACAGAGGTTCAATATGGCATCCGCCTGCGCGGCCGCGGCGCACAGTTCGAAGCTTTTGACGGCTTTGCCGCCGGGAAACCCGACCGTGACGCCGCCGGAAAAGTCGCCTTCCGCAACGTCATAGCGCGCTGCCGCCGCGGCGATACCGGCGGCTTCCGCAACTTTGGACGGCGCGTGGACCGAACCCGGCGAGTCCCCGTAGAGAAGTTTGCCGAAACCCTCCTCCCGCAAAAGGCGGGCGGCCGCGGCAAACACGGCGGGATGGGTGGTGACGGCCTGGGAAGGTTCCGCCTTGCGCAGGAGGTTGGGTTTCAGCAGGATGCTTTCGTCCCTGCCGAAAAAAGCGCCGATGCCCCCGAGAAGGCCGATGCCTTCGCGGACAGCGGCATATACATTTTCATCGTCGTAGTTGTCGCACGCGACGACGGCCACCTTGCTCTTTTGCGCCTTGTCCACCTGAATGCGCCCCTTTACCGTTGATTTGTTTACGCTTCGATTCTGCCCAGAATCAGTTCCGTTTCGGGCGGCGGTTCGGACCCGATGCTCAAGGATGACAAATACACTTCTTCCGCCGCGGCGAAAAGTTCCTCGCGCGAGGCGTAAAGCAGCGCGACCGGCTCGCCGGCGCTCACGGCATCCCCGGTTTTTTTCAACAGCCGGATGCCCGCCTCGTAATCGACGGGGTCCTCCTTCTTTGCCCGGCCTGCGCCGAGCAGCACCGAGGCGGTGCCGCAGCGTTCGGCGTCCATCGCTGTGATAAAGCCGTCCCGCGGGGAAACAACGGTCCGGGAAAAGGGCGCCCGCGGGAACGGCGAAAGCCCCCGGACAGCGGAGGCGTCGCCTCCCTGCACCTCGACCATCAGCGCGAATTTTTCAAGCGCGGCGCCCGAAGCAAGCGCTTCGCGCGCCTGTGATTGACACGACTCCCTGCTGCCCTTTCCGGCCAGATAAAGCATGCCGGAAGCCAGCGCGAGACTGACCCTCGTCAAATCTTCCGGGCCGTTGCCCCGCAACGTTTCCACCGCTTCGGCGACCTCAAGGGTATTGCCGACGGCGAACCCGAGCGGCACGTCCATGTTGGTCAGCAGCGCGGCCGTCCGCCTGCCCGCGCGGGCGCCGATATCGACCATCATGCGCGCGAGATGCTCCGCCTGCTCGACCGTGCGCATAAAAGAACCGCTGCCGACCTTGACGTCAAGCAGAATCCTGTCCGCGCCCGAAGCGATTTTTTTGCTCATGATGCTGGCGGAAATCAGCGACGCGTTCTCCACCGTCGCGGTCACGTCGCGCAGGGCATACAGTTTTTTGTCGGCAGGGGCCAGGTTGCCGGACTGGCCTATGATGCTCAAGCCGACGCGATTGACCGTATCGACGAATTCCCGGGGCGGCAAAGCGGTACGCAAGCCGGGGATGGATTCGAGTTTGTCGACCGTACCGCCGGTATGGCCGAGCCCGCGTCCCGACATTTTGGCCACCTTGACGCCGCATGCGGCGGCGACGGGCCCGGCGATGAGGGTGGTTTTATCGCCGACGCCGCCGGTCGAGTGTTTGTCGACCTTGACGCCTTGGATACCGCTCAAATCCGCCGTTTCGCCGCTGCGCGCCATGGCGAGGGTCAGTTCGGCCGTTTCGCGTGCGTCCATGCCGCGGAGGAAAACGGCCATCAGCAGCGCAGCGGCCTGATAATCGGGCACGGAACCGTCGGTGACGCCGCTGACGAAATACTCGATTTCTTCTTTCGTCAGCGCGCCGCCGTCGCGTTTGTGTTTGATGATGTCATACATTCTCACGGCGATCACCTTTTCCTTGCGGGCACTTGCTATTCGCATGCGGTCAAGAAACCGCCGGATATGACCGGCTGTTTCATCCCAAAGCAGCCGGACCAAATCCCATCGGCAGGAGTTTCGCGAGCGTCAGCACCTTGTAAACGCTCGGCGATTTAGCGAGAATGACTTGAAAATCGTCGGGAACGCAGAACTCCTCCATAACCTGGCGACATACCCCGCAGGGCGCGCAGAAATCAAGTTCGGCCGCGTCTTTGGGCCCGCCGACGACAGCGATGGCTTTGAAGCCGGAAGCGCCGCGGGATACGGCGTTGAAAAAGGCGGTGCGTTCCGCACAGTTGGTCGGAGTGAAGGCCGCGTTTTCAATATTGCAGCCGAGGAATATGCGGCCGTCGGCCGTCTCCAGCGCGGCGCCGACCGCGAACCCCGAATACGGACAATAGGACCGCCGGCGGGCTTCCAACGCTTTTTCAATCAAGACGGGATAATTCACGCCCTCGCCTCCCCTAAAAAACTGGCCCCCGGCAGCGGGTTCTCCAGCCCGAAAGCGTCGAGAACGCTCGCCGAGATATCGCAAAAACCGCTGCGCGTACCGAGGTTGACGCCCGGTTTGATATGCCTGCCGTACAGGAGCATCGGGACATACTCCCTGGAATGGTCGGTGCTCTCGCTGCCGGGGTCGCAGCCGTGGTCCGCCGTCACAATCAGCGCGTCTTCCGGCTGCATCAGGGAGATAAATTCCCCGAGCTGAAGGTCGAAATCGCTGAGCGCCGCGGCATAACCGTCGACGTCGTTGCGGTGGCCGTACATCATGTCGAAATCGACCAAGTTGACAAAGCAAAGGCCGCGGAAACTCTCCGAAAGAAGGGCGATGGTCTTACGCATGCCGTCATTGTTGCCCGTGGTTCTGACGGAACTGCCGATGCCGCGGCCGGCGAAAATATCGAAAATTTTGCCGACGGCCAGCGTGTCGAGCCCCTTGGACGACAAGACGTCCAGCAGCGTGGTTCCCGGCGGATCGAGCGAAAAATCGTGCCGGTTCGGCGTGCGCTGATAATTGGGATACTCCCCCGTAAAAGGCCTTGCGATGATGCGGCCGACGCCGTGTTCGCCGGTCATGATTCGACGCGCCGCCCGGCAATAATCGTACAGGAGTTCGGGTGGGACCACCGACTCGTGCGCGGCGATTTGGAAAACGCTGTCGGCAGAGGTGTAAACGATCAGCGCGCCTGTACTGACATGCTCGAGGCCGAAGTCACGCAGCGCGTCGGTACCCGAATACGGGCGGTTGCACAGCGTTTTGCGCCCGGTCGCCTCTTCGAAAGCGCTGATGATTTCGGGCGGAAAACCGCGCGGATAAACCGGAAGCGGCTTTTCTGATATTAGGCCGGCCATTTCCCAATGGCCGACTGTGGTGTCCTTGCCTTTGGAAAGTTCTGAAAGGCGCGCGAAAGCGCCCTCGGGGACCGGTACGCCCCGGGCGGCAGTCACCCCGTCGATATTGAACAGGCCCAGCCGCCGCATCACCGGCACGTGAAAGCGGGCCGATTGGGACACCGAAAGCAGCGTATTGCTGCCGGCGTCGCCGAAAAGGGCGGCGTCCGGCATTTCGCCGATGCCGAAACTGTCGGCGACAATGATGAAAAAGCGCTGTATCATAGCTGTTCCCTCCCGCGGGCAAGGCGTGTCAATAGGAACCGGCCGGAAGGTTCTTGAGCAGTTTGACGATGGAACTGGTGCCGAGCCTGGCGGCGCCCAAACGGATAAAATCTTCGGCGTCCTCAAGGCTTTTGATGCCTCCTGCCGCTTTGATGCGGACGCCAGGTCCGACGTGCGAAGCGAAAAGGGCGATATCCTCGCGCGTTGCGCCGCCGGTCGAGAAGCCCGTCGAAGATTTGATGAAGTCGGCGCCCGACTCGGTGACGACGCGGCACATCTCGATTTTTTCGGCCTCGGTCAGCAGGCAGGTTTCAATAATCACCTTGAGCACTTTGCCGCCGCAGGCGGCTTTCACCGCCTTGATATCATCAAGCACGCCGGCGTTGTCGCCGGCTTTGAGGGCGCCGACATGAATCACCATGTCGATTTCATCCGCGCCGTTTTCGACGGCGTCGGCTGCCTCAAAACATTTGCTGCGCGTCGTCATATAGCCGTTCGGAAACCCGATGACCGTGCATACGGGCGTGCGGCCGGCGAGATAAGCGGCGGCACGGCGGACAAAGGCAGGCGGGATACAGACGCTGGCGGTATGGAAAGCGGCCGCGTCATCGCAGGCGCCCCTGATGTCGTCCCATGTCGCGGCGGTCGCCAGCAGCGTATGGTCCACTTTGGATAAAATATCCTCTATCTTCATTTTTCATTCCTCCTTAACGGATTTATTCTACACCATTAAGGGTCGAATGTATACCTCACCGGACAGGGCGGCGCTTGCCTTGCGCGGGAGCATGTGCTATATTTGCATTCAGCAAAAGAGGAAGGGGCTCAGCGTTTGGACAGGCAGAAACGGGTGGCCGCGATACATGATATTTCCGGTTTCGGAAAGTGTTCGCTGACGGTTGCGCTGCCGATTCTGTCGGCGGCCGGTATTGAAACGGCGGTCATGCCGACCGCGGTGCTGTCGACGCATACCGGAGGATTTGACGGTTTCACCTATCGCGACCTGACAGGCGACCTTCGCGCTTTCGCCGCGCACTGGGAAAGTCTCGGCCTTGTTTTCGACGCGATTTACAGCGGTTTTCTCGGTTCAATCGGACAAATCGGGATTGTATCGGATTTCATCGACACATTCAGGCAAAAAGACACCGTCGTTCTCGTCGATCCCGCGATGGCCGACGAGGGAAAAATGTACTCCGTTTTCAACAAAGATTTCGCCGCGGAAATGGCGCGGCTTTGCGGCAAAGCCGATATGATCGTGCCGAACATGACGGAGGCGGCTTTTCTGCTGGGCGAGGAGTATTTGGAAAGGCCTTATACCCCGGAATATATCGAGCATCTGCTGCGCAAATTAAGCGGTATCGGGCCCGCCATGGTTGTCTTAACCGGTGTGATGTTTGACGAACAGCGGCTCGGCGCCGCCAGTTTCGATCAAAGCTCGGGGGAAATACGCTACGCTTTTTCCGACATGATTGCCGGTAATTTCCACGGAACGGGCGATATTTTTGCCAGCGCCATGCTTGCCGCTTTTCTGCGGGGAAAATCACTGGCAGATGCCGTTCAAATCGCAGTGGATTTTACCTGCGGCAGCATCAAACGGACCAAAGATGCCGGAACGGACGTGCGCTTCGGGGTGAACTTTGAGGCGGGATTGCCGGATTTGATTCGTCAAATCGGCGGCAGATAACCGGTAACCGTTGACGCAGACGGGTGCAATCCCTCTGACATCAAGCGCCGGTTCATCATTTGCCGGACGGAGGCCGAAATGAATAACAAGCCCAACATTCTGTTTATTTTGGCTGATGATATGGGCGCATGGGCTATGCGGAACGCCGGCAACCCCGATGTGATAACGCCCCATTTAGACGGGCTGGCAAGGGAAGGCATACGTTTCGACAATTTCTTCTGCGTCAGCCCGGTTTGTTCGCCCGCGCGCGCTTCGATTCTCACGGGCACCATACCTTCCCGCCACGGGATACACGACTGGCTTGCAAGGGGCAATATTGAAGGCGGCCAAAAGAATAAAAAGAAATTTTATGAAAGCAGGCTTTATAATCTCATACCGAACTGCCGCGAAACCGTACCGCAGCAATATCTTCATAATATCACCACATATACTTCCCTCCTGGCTCAAGTGGGTTACCAATGCTGCCTGAGCGGCAAATGGCATTTGGGCGACAGCTGCACCCCGCAGCAGGGTTTTGAAAGATGGTATACCATAGCAACGGGCGGCGGCAGCTACATGAATCCGCGCGTAGCCGAAGGCAGTAAAATATGTTATCCCGAAAAATATATTACCGATTTAATCACCGAAAACGCGGTGGTAAACCTGAACCAGTGCGCCGGCAGCAGCAGGCCGTTTTATCTGAGCGTGCATTATACGGCGCCGCACTCGCCCTGGGATAAGCATGAACACCCGGCCGATGTATGGGCGCTTTACGAAGGCAACGCATTCGGCAATACTCCGGAAGAAAAGGAATATCACCCCTGCTTCACTTTCTCCGCTCCGTTCGGGCGGGGCGATAAAAGGAAAGCGCTGCTGCGCGGTTATTATTCGGCCATTACCGCCATGGATGCGGGGATCGGAAAAATCATCGAGGCCCTCAAAAGCAACGGATTATACGATAACACCATCATCATCTTTACATCCGACAACGGGATGAACATGGGACACCACGGGCTTTTCGGCAAGGGAAACGCCACCTTCCCGCAGAATATGTACGACACCTCCGTCAAGGTGCCGTTCCTCGTCTGCTTCCCAAAAGCAATCCGTGGAGGCCGGACCATCTGTAATCTTTACAGCCACTATGATTTGATGCCGACACTCATGGATTACCTGGACCTGCAGGGCGAAGTCATACAAAAACTCCCCGGCAGGAGTTTCGCGGATATCCTGCGAGGCAAAGAGGCCGGGGCGGATACCGGCAGTATCGTCGCTTTCAGCGAATACGGTTATTCCAGAATGATCAGAAACAAGCGGTACAAACTGATTACCCGGGGAGGCCTCTATTACGACGAGTTCTATGATTTGGAAAACGACCCCGGAGAAAAAAACAATCTTATCAAAGACAAGAGGCACCGGGAAACCATCGGCAGTTTACAAAATGAACTCGACGGCTGGTTCCTGGAATTCGGCGACCGGCATTACGACGGCAGAAAGTATAAGGTTTTGGGACACGGGCAATTATATGATTACGACTGCGGCAAAAAAGCCCGTTTTACCGGTTTTGTCATCCATAAGAATCCTCTGAGAGCAGCGCGGCATATCGCAAAATACAGGACGCGGCGGCAAACGGCAAGATAAACAAGCGAGATCGATGCGCAAGCAATCCGTATAAAGTTCAGCAGGATAACAGAGACCCGCCGGCAGGAAAATTGCCGGCGGGTTCATTCAAAACGCGCTTATTGCCAGGCGAAGCGGACAGTGCCGCCTTCCGCGGCATATTCGAAGCCAGGATATGAGCCGTTTGCCAGCGCGCAAATAAAAGAATCTTTCATTTCGGCAGACGGGAACTCGATGCTTCCTTCCAGGCGCAGCATGGAGGGCAGGCACACGCCGCCCTTGAAACCGGTCATCCACCAGTGGGGCTGTAAAGGACGTTCGAAGAGCAGTTTATCGCAGCAGTAGAGTTTCATCGACATGGGCATCAGCCACTCGTCCGATGCGCTGTCATAAAAACCGTTCGGTCTGTCGAGGGGCTTGTTGTAAATACCGAACTCGCCGCCGACGGTGACGGCATACTGCCCTTTCCAGAATTGAACCATCCAATCCATACCGGCATATCGGAACATCACGCGCATCGTCTGATAATAATCGCCGACCGCCGGCGCCAGCAAATCGTAGAAAGCATTGAAGCCGAAGTCGCGCTGCCAGGTGTTTTTGGCGGCATACAGCGTCATCTGCCGGTGATCGAGGTCGAAACCGAGCGATAAAGCCCCTTTTTCGTCGGCGCCATAGATCATCTGCGTCTGCGTATCATAGAAAACGCCGGAACACCAGAGATGATGGTTGCCTTGATTGTCATCGTACTCGGCGTAAAACTCCCTGCGGTTTTCCGCAACATCCTGCAGGTAGACGCGCATATTTTTGATGCCGTTGTCCATCTCGCGCAGAAAAGCCCGAATGGCGGCGACGGTGGCGTCGTAAGAATGGCCGCTGCCGGCAGCAGCCCTCGCCCCGTTTGACGGAGCAACAACAAGGGACGCTTCGCTGACAGCAGAGGATGAACGGAAAGATGCCCGCGCCGGTATCCGCGCGCAGGCGCACGCATCTTTCGTGTTTTGTCCGTCGGGTTCGGCACCTGCAGTCGAGCCGGACGCCTGAGCCGCCGCGCTGACTGGTCCGGCCGTGGCGGGAGCCGCGGATTTCACGGCGATACGCGTATTCACGGCCGTCTGAAGCGGCCCTTGACCCTCGGAGGTTTTCCACGCGGCCGCTGGAAGAATCATGAAAATTGCCAGCAAAAAGGGAACTGTGCGCCTGAAGAAGATGTTGATGACTGACACACCTTTCCGAAGAAGATCACGGATTTCACATTTCAATAAAATTGACTTCTTTGTATGAACCGGAACGAGGGTCGATCAAGAGCGTCTTAATCTCCTGCGGGCCGAAATCGAGTTCGCAGTCGAGACCCGCCGGCCGGAGTTTAACACGGGCTTTCACCGCGTGCCCGGCGGTCTCATAGAGACGCAGAACCGTGCCACCGCCCTTTTCCGGCGCTTTAATGACCGAGGCGGCAACATTTTCCGCCGAAATTTCCATCGCGCAGCCGGTTGTCGCCAGCGGCCCGGCATGATGCGTTTCCGGAATCAGGACAAGCGGGGAATTCAGCACGGCCGCCATCTGGACTGTCCGGGCAAAATCCCTGGTTTCGTGCGGGGCGAGGATGTAATGGAAAAAGTGCTCGCCCTGGTCCTGGAACTCCATAAGGTCGTCGCGGCAGCCGAAATGGTCGGCATAGCCGCAGCCGCGCGCCGCTGTCATGCGGATATCGCGGCCGAGGACATCGAAACTGTAACGGCCGTCGTTGATCAGCGAAAGCCCCAGGCCGTTCTCGTCGGAAACATCGAGCCATTTGTGCGTGTTCTCCTCGCAGCCGTCGGCCGGTTTTTCGATGAAGCCGTAGGGCATCGAATAGGTCACCGTATCGCCGCCGACAGCGGCCGGGAAGGAAAGTTTGAGGATTTTCAGCTGTTCGGCAAAGGTCAGGAAACAGCGGACATAAAGTTCCCTGCGGCCTTCGTAAAGGCTGAAATCCTGCACGAGGACGCTGTTGTTGTAACGCGTCGTGACGCGGAGGGTGGCCCTGATGGGCCCGTTTTCGATAACCTTCATCTCGGCGTCGGTGAAGACACCCAGCTGTTCGCGGAAACGGAAAACGCGGTGCGACCAGGTGTCGTTCTCATAGTCACGTATGACAAGGGGGACAGCCATGGGACCGGCCGCGAAATCTTTGCCGGCCGTTTTGTCGAGATACCCGGTCACGGCGCCGGTGAAACGGTCGAACTTGATTTTGACCAGAGAGTTCTCCAGCTTGCAGGCGGCGGCGGAAACGCCGGCCGTGGCGGGGGCCTCCATGGGCGTGCGGTAATAGACGTAATAGGTCGCCCAGCCCAGGGCGGGCACCTCGGCGGTGAACATGGTTTCAAAAAGGTCGGTCCCGTTGGTACGCTCCGCGCGCACTTTTTGGATGGGGACGCTCCTGCCCTCGCTGTCACAGACACCAGAGGCCACATGGGACGTGTTGACGCTTTGGCGCACGGGAAAACTGTGCGGATTGAAGACGACGACGGGTTTGCCTTCGCCGTCGCCGGCAAACATGCGCGCGCCGTCTTCCTTGCCGGGAACGGAAAAAAGGCTGACGGTATTGACACGCCAGGAGATGCGTTCGAGGGAGAAACTGGCGATTTCGCGCGCGGTATCGCTCGCCGAACCGAAAGCGTCGAATGCCTCGTCATAGGCGCTGCGGATGGAGCAGCCGCCCAAAATGTCGTGGAACTGGTTAAAAAGCACCTTTTCCCAGGCGGCTTTCAGCTGCGCGGTATGTTGCGCGGCGCCGGTGAGTTTGGCGCCGAGCCAGTCGAACTTTTCGGCGGAAACCAGCAGGTTTTCGGCGACGCGGTTGCGTTTTTTCAGTTGGGAATTGGCCGCGTAGCAGCCGCTGGCGTGATGCTGCAGATCGGTTTTCACCACGGGTATCTGATCGGGGTCGACCGTTTTGCGGACATAGTCAAAATATTCCTCCGGACCGGAATACAGCACCTCGCCGCCGCGGGCGGCAATTTCTTTTTCGAGCGCATCGAGGTGGCGGACCGTCGGGCCGCCGCCATGGTTGCCCACGCCGTAGAAACTCATCAGCGGGATGCCCGCCTTCCCGGAGGCCTTGAGGAAATAGCGCACCTTCGCGGTGTATTGGTCAAGTCCGGCAAGGTCGGGATATTCCTCCTCGGAAAAGCCGTTGTCGCCATAGCCGAGCGGAATCCGGTAAGCCAGCACGCGGCTGCCGTCGGGCGACTCCCAGAACGAAAGGCCGAAGGGAAGGGACGGATTTTCCCAGTCGTCGGGGCGCATATAGACATAACTGTCCATGCCGCCGTGCTTGAGCAGCTGCGGCATCATACCGTTATGGCCGAAGGAATCGACATTGTAGCCGAAACTGGCGATTTTACCGAACTTTTCAAGGAAAAAACCCTGGGAATAGAGCATATGCCTGGCGAAGGCTTCCCCGGACGGCAGGTTGCAGTCGGGCTGCACCCACATGCCGCCGCCGATCACCCAGCGGCCTTCGTTGACCCGCCGTTTGATCTCCTCGAACATCTCCGGCTCGCTTGCTTCTATCCACTGGTAATAACTTGTCGCCGCGGCGGTAAACACATAGGAGGGGTATTCGTTCATCCTGTCGAGGGCGGAGCGGAAGGTCGCCTTGATTTCGGCAAGGCCCTCGGATTTTCTCCACAGCCAGACAGGGTCCAGATGCGCGTCGCCGATTAAAAAAACTTTTTTGTCCACAAGGCACCTCAATCTTTGTTCTCTGCTTTTCTCATACGGACGACATCGCGGTAGTTGATATAGGTGATTCCCTTGCTTTCGAGGTGCTGCCTGGTGGCCGGGTCTGAGAACAGTTTGTGCTCCCAAACCCTGCAGCGCCACAGCGCGGTGATACCTTTGAGTTCGTCGCACTCGAGCGACGGGTGGATGAAAGTTTCGGAAATGCCTTCCTCAATGCCGGAAAGCCGCTCGAGGATATATTCGCGGTAGATGTTGTAGTCGCGCCTGGTTTCTTCCGTCCACTCGGGGAAAAGCAGGTAGTCGATGAGCGGGACCTTGTTCTCATCCGCGCAGGATGCGTAGCCGTTGACAATCATACGCGCGACGTCAACCGGGACACCGTCGGGAAAATCGGAGGGAACATCCTGTTCGCGTATTTTCCGGAACATGCGGAACGCGTAGCCGAGTTGGCCGCAGACCTCAAAGGTTTTGGGCATAACTTCATAGTTTCCGTTGAGGCCGTAGAGCGAACCCATGTGATTGTCGAGGTGGGAGGGCTTCAGCCCGAGCGCGACGGCGCGGGAGACCTGCGCCCTGATTTCCGTCTCCACTTCGCCGATATCGCAATGGTCCTCAAACTCGTCGTTTTCATGGTAGAAAAAGCCGAATTCATCGCGCAGGGAGTCCGTGCCGGATGCCGCCACGGGGCCCCAGCGATAAACGCCCCACTCGCTGGTGAAGGTCAGGTGCACGCCGACGGCATACTGCGGGTGCTCGCCGGCCCATTTGCAGGCTTCGGGCGCCCAGCCGCAGGGAATCATCACCGTGGACGAGCTGATTCCTCCCTTTTCGAACAGGTCGAAGGTCGCAAGGTTTGCGGCGCGGCACATGCCGAAATCGTCGGCGTTGACAATCAGATACTTTCCGCTCAAGAGAACGCTTCCTTTCCGAATCGTTTATTTCATAATGCCGGCATCTTTAGCCCATTCATACCAGACATCGAGCGCTTTGAGGCGCTGGGCGTTGAGGTTGTGGCTGCTTCTGGTGTACCAGTTCATCTCGATACCCTGCAGTTTGACGAGGTATTTTGCCGTCGCGCAAAAGCCGCCGTCGATGGCGTTGTCGAGCAGGCAGATATGCTGATGGGTCCGTTTCGCCTCGTCGATTTTCCCATGCGAGAACTCGTCCCACATTTTGACAAACAGCTGCGCGCCGCAGGTGGTCGGGGTCGCGCAGACGCCCCTCGCGCCGGCCTGGTATGCCTCGAATAAATACGGAATATTCGCCTGCAGAACCGAAGACTCCCCCTGAACGGCGATTTTTTCTTTAATCAAAGGCATGGTGCAGGTGGTGTCCTTAATGGCGACGAAACGGCCTGTTTTCACCAGTTTGCCATAGGTTTCGCCGGACATTTTGTGCGGGGAAAAGCCGGGGCACTCATACAGCATTACGGGCAGCTGCGTATGGGTCGACAACTCTGCAAGGTAGGTGAACATACGGTCCTGGTCATTGCCGTAGCCCTTTGTCACGAAAACAAGGCCGGAAACACCCGTTGACTCCATCCGCTTGACTTCCTCGACCTGCGCGAACCAGGACGGTTCCAGGTTCGCCGTCGCGACCACCGGCACACCGCCGGCCCCGGCGACAACCGTCGAGGCGATTTGAATGCGTTCGTCCAAGGTCAGGCTCGTCATCTCCGAAGAGCCGCAGACTGCGAACAGATGCTGCGGTTTATGGGACGCCTGCCAGGCGGCATAGCGCTCGAGTGCCGTGAAGTCAACGGATCTGTCCTCATGGAACGGTGTCAGAATCAGCGCCCAGACACCGTCGAACTGCCGCATATTGTCCTTTTGATACATCATCGCGCCTCCGTTATCTTTATCGTTCGCCGGCTTCCCCGATCAGGCGGTAATAGCGGGCAAACCAGTAGGGAAGAAGGAAAAGAGACCCGTCCTCCGCCGAAGTGCCCCTGCCGGAATCCGGCCGGAAAGGATTGCTGTCGTCCCGGCCGACGCCGCGTTCGTCGGCGGGCAGCGGTTCCAGCAACTGTAGGGGTTCACCCCACTGTTCCTGCTCGGTGTCGTAGACTAATTTTTTGCGTGTGCTGTTTTTGATCGGGTAGTCAATCAGGCTCATCGGTATTTCGCGCAGGGTTTGCACCGCCGCCTCCACATCGCAATACCGCCCGGTGAAAGCGCCGTAAATAAAATTCCACATCGGGGTGCGTTCGACTTTTTCATACCGCCAGATATGCTCCAGCCCCATCAGAATCAGCGCCCGGATGGTTTCGTCGGTTTCCAGACGCAGCAGGATGATCGAACTTAAAAAGCCCAGATTGTCGTCCACGTGGCAGCTGTGGGCGTCTTTGACTTTGTGGCGCGCGGCGTTGAGAGCGTAATGGTGCTGCTGAATCAGCTTTTTGTACTCGGAGGCGTATGTTTCGTCGCCCGACATGTGATAAGCGGTTTTCAGGAACGCCAGTATTTCGAGGGAATTGACTCCCTTTTCCCACACCCATTTTTCGTCGTGGTTGAGTTTTTCGGGCGCCCAGACCGCCCAGGTCGTCGGCAGGCCGTCTTTGTCGACCAGCGTGTAATGGTTCCGGATCATGTGGTCGACCATCGCGCAGACGGTCGTTTTGATCTTTTCTTTTTCGTCGGCATCCGCGCAAAGGTCGTAGTAGAGCGAAAACGCCAGGAAATGGCCGACCATCTCGTCGCTGGATGTTTCGCATTTCCATTCGCAGCTTTGATCGGATGTCAAATGCCACTCTTTGTCGCCGTTCCCGAAACCCTGTTCGCCCGGGCGGCGAATCGCGCGGGCGGTGAAGCCCGGCAATTCGGTCACTCTCGTCAGCCAAAACATCGCTTCGAGGGACTTGCGGGCGTTCTCGAGCGCCTTGCTGTCTTTTGTCACCGCCCAGCGGAACGCTTCCGCCGCGACAAACAGGCCGGTCCAGAGGCCGTCGTTGTCGGAAATGGCTACGCTGCCGGTCGAAAGGTCTTCATCGGAAATCCCGTGCCGGCCGCATACAAAGCCGTCGCGGACATGGTATTGTTCGGTCAAGCGCAAGAAGCGGTCCGCTTTCGCTTTCAACGTGGTCTGCGCCGTGGTGATCCGGCTCAAACCTTCCCGCGTTGCAGCCCAAACGGTCTGCCCATCGCCCGAAACGGCGACCGCCGTTACGTCGGCATCGGGCACCCAGCGTTTCGCGCCCAAATATTTCAGCGCGCCTTTTTCCAGAACAATGACGCCGTTGTCGGACGCAAAGTACCTGGCGCCTTTTTGGTCCATCGCGATGCCGTTAATCTTTTCGGCCGGAAGATTCTCGGTTTCAGCCGGGCTAAGCCAATAATTGGTGTTGTCGTAAATATAAACGCCTTCGTCCGTACCGACCCAGAGATGACCCCAGGAATCAAACCGCAAGGCGTTGATGGAGGCTTTCGGCATATGGGTCAGATGCGGGAACATTCCTTTCCATCGCGGGCGCTTGCCTTCCAGCCCGTAGAAAACCAAATCCGTCGACACATAAAGCAGCTGCTCATAAACGGCAAGGTTCCGCACGCGGCCTTCGACATTTTTGTACGGCTGCCAGCCGCTCTCATAACGGTAAAGCGTGCCTTTGACCAGCATATAGAACTTATCGCCGTGCTGCGCCATGTCCATCACATCGCAGCCCTCGCCGTAGTCTTGATACAGCGTCATTTTATTGCTGACGCAGGTATAAAGTTTCGGCCCGCAGGCAACCCATAAGCAGCCGTCCGCATCGCAAAAAAGCATGGTGACCGCGCACGGGGCGCTTTTGCCGTCCGGCCGGACCGACAGGAACTTCTCGCCGTCAAACCAGGCCAAACCTTTGGAGGTGCCCGCCCATAAACGCCCTGTTTTGTCAAAGGCCGCGCAAAGAACCTCGTTGGACGGCAAGCCGTGTTTCTGCGTAAAAAAATCCCGCGAACGCTGCGCAAAACTCCCCGAGGTATAACTGCTGCCGACCGGTTCCATAAGCGCCTCCCGAAACATGGTGCCGCGCCTTGCGCGGCGCTGTCCGACCTATTATATGATACGGCACTGGCGAATGCAAGGCAGAACGCATTGATTTCAAAAGGCGTGTATAGTAAGATAGGCGGGAACGGGAGTCAATCGGGATACAGGCGCCCGCCGTCAAGTATATTGCCTTTACGGGAGGAACATCATGGAAAAACCCTCTGTGCTGAAAATGCTGGAAAATCGGGTCTGGAGAATCTACCTCGGAGGCGCCCTGCTCGACCAATTGAGGGGTCAGGAAGGGGCGGACGGTTATTTCCCCGAGGATTGGCTGGCCTCCGTCGTCGCCGCAAACAACCCCGACCGGCCGGACAAACCCGAGCGCGAAGGGCTCAGCCGCGTCGCGGCGCCGGGCGGGGAAACCGTCTATTTGAAAGACCTTATCGAGTCGGACCCGGAAGCATATCTCGGCGCGGAACATATCGCGAAGTTCGGCGTCCACTTCGGCGTGCTGACAAAATTCCTCGATTCGGCGGAGCGCCTGCCGATTCAGGTGCATCCGGACCGTGACGCCGCCAAGAGACTTTTCTGTTCGGATTACGGCAAAACCGAGGCGTGGTATATCCTAGGAAGCCGCGTCATCAAGGGCGAAGAGCCGTATATTCTGCTGGGCTTCAAGCAAGACACCGACTGTGCGAAATTGAGAGAACTCTTTGACGCGCAGGACATCGCGGGCATGGCGGCGCTGATGCACAAGGTGCCGGTTAAGCCCGGCGATTTGTTTATTATCAAAGGCGGAACGCCGCACGCGATCGGGCCCGGCTGCTTCCTGCTCGAAATTCAGGAGCCGACCGATTACACCATCAGTTTGGAAAAGTGCAATATGCTCGGGGAGCGGCTGCCCGACTTTCTCTGTCACCAGGGCATCGGCTTCGACAAGATGTTCGAGTGTTTCCACTATGAAGGCCACACATTCGAACAGCTGCTTGAGGCGTTCAAGCCGGAACCGCGTTTGGCCGAGCGCTCGGAGGAGATGGCTCAATACGCCTTGATTACCGAGAAGGAAACCCCGTGCTTCGCGCTCAACGCCCTGATCGTCAGCGGGCAATGCTCGCGCGAAACTTTCAGCCGGCCCGGCGCTCTGGCCGTTACCCGCGGCAGAGGCACGGTAGACGGCATCGCCATCCGGGCCGGCGACAGCCTCTTTGTCCCGGCCGGCGCGGGAACTTACACCGTGCGCGCCGACACCGGCGAAACGCTCGAACTGCTGGAATGTCTGCCGCCGCGATAAACCGTGACCGCCTTGAAAAGGAGGCCGAAAATTGATTGAAGTCATCCAAATGACAAAAAAATACGGGACGTTCACTGCGCTCAGCGACGTGTCGTTTCGTGTCGGCAAGGGCTCGGTTTACGGGCTGGTCGGATACAACGGCGCCGGCAAAACCACGCTGCTGAAAACACTCGCAGGCGTGTTTAAACCCGACGGCGGCGAAGTCAGAATATTCGGCCAGCACGTGTTCGACAACCCGTTTGTCAAACAAAAACTTTTCTACGTGCCCGACGACCTGTACTTTCAGCCCTATGCGAATATGGATAAGATGGCGCGGTTCTACCGCGGGTATTATCCGGGTTTCGATATGAAAACCTTCGCCAAACTCGCTGAAGTGTTCGGGCTCGACACGACCAAACGCATCAACGGCTTCTCCAAAGGCATGCAGCGGCAGGCGGAAATGGTGCTTGGGCTGTCCACCTTCCCCGAAGTGCTGCTGCTCGACGAGAGTTTTGACGGGCTTGACCCCGCCAAAAGGAACATGGCAAAGAACCTGCTGATGGAATACGCCTCCGGCAGAGATTGCTGCGTCGTCATCTCATCGCACAACCTGCACGAACTCGGCGATATGTGCGACCACATCGGGCTGATTAACGGCAAGAAAATCGTGCTCGACGCCGCCGTCGACGAACTCAGCGGCAGCAGAAGCAAATTCCGCGCGGTGTTCGGCGGCGACATCAGCCGGGAGGATTTCGAGGCAGCCGGCATCGAGGTCAAGCGTTTCGCAAAGGACGGCAAGATCATTACGCTGTCGGCCGGCGGAAGTGCGCAGGCGATTGAGGAAAGGCTGCGCACACTCTCGCCGCTGCTGATTGAGAAGCAGCCGCTGACGCTTGAAGAAATCTTTTTAGAAGAAATGGAGGGCTCGGATTATGACTTCTCGCAAATCTTCGGCTGAGCTTTTCCGGACTACTTTTTTTTCCGCCCTCAAGGGCAATTTTCTCCTGCCGGCGCTCAACCTTGCCGTGTTCTCGCTGGCCGCCGTATTGAGTTGTTATTCCAGCGTCAGGAGCATATTTGACCCTGCGGCCGGCAAAGCCGTTTACGACACAATCGGCGGAGGCCCGCAGGCGCAGGACCTCTCCAAACTTTTCAAGTATATAATTTTTGAAGGCTACCGCGCCTCTTCCGGCAACGCCGTGATGCATGTGGCTGCTGTTGGCGTTTCCCTGCTGCTGGGCGTGATGATGTTCCGCTTCATCGCCGGCAAGAAAACCGTCAACGTTTTTTACAGCCTGGGCATAAAAAGAAGCACGCTCTTCGGCGCGAAATACAGCGCCGGGCTGCTGATGCTTTTCGCTTCCGTCGCGCCGCCTTTCCTCGCCTGCCTGACCATCAACGCCGCCTATTTCGGATTTTCGGCAGAATTGCTGACGGCCGTCGCCTTCCATATCGCCGGTTATACCGCGCTGTGTTTCATGGTTTTCACCGTGACGGCCGCGGTATTTAGCTGCGTCGGCACGCTGGCGGAAGGCATCGCGTTTTCGGCGGTCATGCTGGCCGCCCCGTCGATTCTTTTCTTCTGCCTGCAGGTTTTGATGAAAACCCTGACTCCGGGGTCCCCCTACGGATTTTTCGCCGACCCGATGACAGGCCAGGCGAAATCGCTGGCGGATACGCTCGCTTCCTGGAACCCCGTCTACTTTTTTTATAAAAAGGTTTGTGAGGCAGGCGTACTGGCCAGAGAAACCGCCGATACGGCTTTCCGCTGGGTCAAGCCCGATTTTTTGCCGCCTCTGATCTGGCTGGCGGCATCCGGCGCGCTTGCGCTTCTGGCCGTATATCTGTTCAAAAGAAGAAAAGCGGAGATTTGCGGCTTTCTCGGGCAGAACAGGACGCTGAATTTCCTCGCCGTTTTTCTGCCGGGCATTTTCTTTTTCAGCCTTTGCGCGGCGAACATCAAACCGGTTGCCGCGGGCGCGGCGCTGGGTCTGGGCGCTATGAGCCTGATTTACCTCGTCGTCGACTTTGCGCTGATACGCAACTTCCGCGAGTGGCTGCGCGGCATGTTCAAACTGCCGATTCACCTGGCCGCGGCGCTGGCTGTGTTTTTTATTTTTTCCACCGGGCTGTTCGGTTTTTCCACTTACGTGCCCAATCCTGACGAAGTCGAAAGCGCAGAGGTTTCCATGCAAGGTTACAGGGGGCTGCTCAAGCCGCTTGATTCGATGTATTACCACGAGGACTCCGATTATATTTTTTCTGTCGACGTGGCGGGCACGCTGGACGGCTTCACCTCGAAGGCGGATATACAAACCATCGCCGCGCTTCATAAGGAAGTCGCAGGCGCAAACCGCTCGGACAGCGTCGACGCCTCGTTCAGCGTCGTCTATCATTTGAAAAACGGGAAAGCCGTTTACCGCCACTTCGCGAAGGCGGACATGCGGACGCTGGTCAGACTGCTCGAGATTGAGAACACGCAGCGTTACCGTGACGCCGTCAAGAGCGCCCTGACCGAGCCGCGGACCGACGCCGACGGCAACGACGCAGGCCTTGCGAAAACTTTCTACCAGAAAGAGGCCGACGTCTTTCTAAGTTCAAGGTTTCTGGATAAGACAACGCCGATGGAATTGACCGCCCCGAAGCGCCAAGAACTGCTCGCGGCGCTGGCCGCCGACTTCGCCGCGCAAACGCTCGAACAGCGTTATTTCGCGGCCGAGCCGGCGCTGGGGCTGCTTATCTTCCGTTTGAACGAACCGATACTCGACCGTGACGGCGGCAACCCGTTTGAAAAGTTCGACACGCCGTCCGGCAATCCGTTCGCCGACGCCGTCGACGTCACGGCGCAGGGCGTCTCAAGCTTCGCGGTCACAGCCGACATGACGAATACCCTGCGTTTTTTGAAAGACAACCGGGCAATCCTTATCGGCGATGACGGCTCGGCGGCGCAGCAACCGTACTTTGATTTGCTTGACAGCGGCGCAACAGTCGCCAGCGCAAGAATCATCCCTTTCTCTTCGGCGGACGTCGGTTCTTCCTACTATCCTGGTTATTCCGAAATATCCTATCATTTCATCGGAGGCTTTCATGCGGAAGCCCCCGAATACGGCAGGTTCGGCAGCGCTTTCGTCTTAAACGACGCGGAGACCGCCGCAGCGCTGGCGAAAAAGGCGCGCTTTTCGTATTTCACCAAAGGGGCGGGTTATTTTGTTAATTTTGAATTGAAAGACGGCGGGGGCTATACCACACTGTTCGTGCCCGAGCAGGACATGCCCGCGGCGCTGAAAGAACGTATCAACGCTTTTGAATCGGAAACGCCCGTGAGAAATTAAGGTGCTCTCCTGTCAGTTCAAGCCCGCCGCAATCACCAATGCGGCGGGCTTTTCAATTCCTGCATTCGCAAGCGCCTTATCCGGTATCCATACAGCCACGCGGCACATGCCTCGATTGATTTTGAATGGGAAACCTGCGTTAATACCTGTAGTTAGACGCGGCGTTATATCTGTCCTTAATCGCCAGCGGGCTGACCCATTTGAGCATATTGATGAAACTGCCCGCTTTGTCGTTGGTCCCGGAAGCCCTGCTGCCGCCGAAGGGGTTTTGGTTGACCACGGACCCTGTGCTTTTATCGTTGATATACAGGTTGCCGGCGGAAAAACGAAGCACCTTCTCGGCGTGGTCGATGGCTTCTCTGCTCGTGGCATGGAAAGCGCCCGTCAGGCCGTACTCGCTCGCGTTCGCGCACACGTCCAGAATCTCTTCATAACGCTCGTCTTCATAGACATACAGCGTAATAATAGGCCCGAAAATCTCTTCGGTCATGGTTTTATAGGCCAGGTCGCTTGTCAAAACCACGGTGGGTTCTACGAAAAACCCTTTTGTGTCGTCGCAACCGCCGCCGCAGATGATTTCGGCGTCGGAGGATGTTTTGATATATTCGAGATACCGTTTGTTTTTATCGAACGCCGCCTGGTCGATGACGGCACTGACAAAGGTGTCCGGTTCTTCCGCGCTGCCCACTTTAATGGTGGCGATTTCGCCGGCAAGTTTTTCCTTGATTTCAAGCCACCTGCTTTGGGGAATATAACCCCGGGAAGTGGCGGAGCATTTCTGGCCCTGGTATTCGAAGGCGCCGCGGATGATGGCCGCGACCACCCGGTCGGCATCCGCCGAGGGGTGAACCATGATGTAGTTCTTCCCTCCGGTTTCGCCCACAATACGGGGATAACACTTATATCGGCCGATATTGTCGCCGATCTTTTTCCAGAAACTGTTGAACACCTCGGTCGACCCGGTGAAATGAACGCCTGCCAAATCTTCGCTGTTGAAAACAATATCGCTGACCATGCGCGCGTTGCCCGGGATAAAGTTGATCACACCGTCCGGGAGGCCGGCCTCCTGCCAGAGTTTCATCACCATATAAGCCGAGTAGACGGCAGAGGATGCCGGTTTCCAAACGACGGTATTCCCCGCTATGGCGGGCGCAGACGGGAGGTTCGATGCGATTGCCGTAAAATTGAAAGGGGTGACGGCAAAAACAAAGCCGTCGAGCGGACGATAATCGACCTTATTGATGCTGTCTTTCGTCGGGGCGGGCTGCATATCGTAAATGTCGCACAACGCCTTGCAGTTGATGTTGTAAAAATCAATCAGTTCGCACGCGGAGTCTATATCCGCCTGATAGAACGTTTTGCTTTGGCATAGCATGGTTGCGGCGTTCAGCCTCGCCCGCCAGGTAGTGGAAGCAAGGTGCGCCGCTTTCAGAAACACCAGCATTCTTTGGTCATAAGGCATTTCAGCCCATATTTTTTTCGCCTTGTTCGCCGCGTCGATCGCCAGCTGGATTTCGTCCCCGCCGGCTTCATGATAACAACCGATGACCTTGTCTTTATCGTGGGGGATGATGCAGTTTTTTGTTTTTCCGGTTCTGATTTCCCTGCCGCCGATAATTAAGGGGATATCCAGAAAGCCGTTTCTCATCGAGGCAAGCGTATCGAGCAGTTCTTGTTTTGCCGCGCCTGCCGGATAATAGCCCAGAGAGGGTTCGTTATGAAATTCACGCACTTTGAAATAGCCGTTGTTCATACCGGGAGATCGTTCCTTTCGCTGTAATCCATTTTTAAGGGCAAGCGGCCGGAAGAAGGCCGTCTTGTTCGGTGAACGATGGCGGCAACCGGGCCGGCTGCCTGATGATTATACCATATCCGGATGCCGGATGGCCTCATTGATCTGCCGGCGTTTATCAAGCTGCCAGTCTTCGCTGTGCGGATACGATGAAAAAGTCAGCGGCTCTCCAAGTCCCTGTTCCAACAGGGCAAGGGTTTTATCCCTGCCGACAAGGCTTTCCAGCAGCTGCAGCGCGCGCATATCCTGCAGGGCGTCGTAAAAGACTTTCAGCCGCAGGGAGTTCAGCGGCGCGCCGTTTTCTCCGGGATAGACCGCGAAAGCATCGCCCGACGGGAAGGCTTTGCCCGCGTCGCTTTCTTCAAAGGGATTGATCTCGCGCTTTGAAAACTGCGCGTACCAAAAATTGTGACCCCACTGCAAAAAGCCCTTGACGCCGAACTTGTAAAGCTGCATTCCGAGCACGCGGTTGCGCTGGGACGGCATGGCGAAAAACCGGTTGGAAACATAGCCCTTATGCTGGCCGCAGCAGTAGTATGCCCAAAGTTCAGGCACCCGGCCGATAAACGGCTCGATATGGTCGGTTGCGGGGATCGGCGTTTCAACCGCCCCTTTGACATAGAACTTGAAATCCGAAAGGGCGTCAATGACCGGGGAACCCGGGAAAAGCGCCCTGACCAGCCGGCTTCTCTTTTGGTAAACGGCGTACTGCGCGGCGGAAGGTTCGTCGGACACATGGAAGAAGCAGCGCTCCTTGATGCCGTTTTCGTCAAGAAAAGCATTGAGCGATTGTGCGAATTCGGTCAGAAAGCCGGTATATTTTTTGCTGCCTCCCCAGGTGTTCCACCCAAAAAGTCTAACCCGCCTGCCGTCCGCCTCCGCTTCGATTTTCGGCGCATGCCTTGCCCCCCACTGCGTAAACAGATGGGACATTTCAAAATACGATATGCCGCAGCGGCCGCACATTTCCACCCATCGTTTCAAACGGCTCAAGTCAAACCGATAACGCCCGTCCTGCTGTTGGACGCCCACCAGTTGCACGGTCGGCCGTTCGCCGCCGGGCAGCGTATCCAGCGGCGGGGTAAAAAGGGGGGTCAGCACCATGTTCATCCCGTGCCGGGCGGCGTTACGCAAATAATTCTCCGTGATACGCCAATACTCTTCGCTGAAGACCTCCGTTTTATACCATGTCGCCAGGCAGTCGGTATGAAACCAGTTGGTATGGATAAGGGTTTGCGCGGGCAGGCAGGCATCGATGAGTTCGACGCCGACCTGCGCGCAGGCAAGCGTTTCGCCCGCGCAGCGGAAGGCTACGGCTACGGTGTATTCCCCGGCGGAAATCGCCCCGTCCGGGTCTATCTCGAACCAGACGCTTTGCCATTGTTCGGGCTTGAGGGAAATGGACCCGCCGACAGGACGCAGCAGGTCAGGGAACAGACCGGATTCGGTGCGCATATAATAGTCGTCATGGTCCTTATAGGCCGGCAAGGCCGACGCGATGGCTTCGACCTGATATATTTTGATGCTGCCGGCAAGCGGCGAGTCGATTTCGACATCGAGCGCCAGCGCGTCCTTTCCCTGCGCGAATAAAGCCGTTTGGAAAGAAGCCCTTTCGTTTTTAAGCATTGAGAGCGTACGAAGCGGCGTATTTTCCGGTTTTTCGTCGGCAAAAACCTTTGCGAGGGAACTGAGCGTCAAGCAGGTGAACATAAGGACCCCCTGTGATAAAAAAAGAGGCGCACGCCTATGCGCCTCGGGTGTTCCGGGACTTTCAGCCGTTTTTCTTCAAGCTCGCAAGTTTGGTGTCTTTTTCAAGCGCGCGGTCCACCGCTTTTGTTATCGCGTTGGAGAAGCCGAACTCCTGCAGCGCCGCGATGCCTTCGATGGTGGTGCCGCCCGGCGAGCAGACCCGGTCAATGAGTTCGTAGGGGTGCTCTCCGCTCTCAAGAATGTATTTCGCGCTGCCTAAAACCGTTTGCGCGGCGATTTGCAGGGACAGTTTTTTATTCATGCCGATTTTAACGCCCGCCCTGGCAAGCTCGTCGATAAACATATAGGCGAACGCGGGCGCCGCGCCTGCAATAACGCCGAACATCGGGAAATACTTCTCGTCGAGCGGGATAACCGTACCGAAAGCGGAACAGAGTTTTTCGACAAGAGCCGTCTGCGCGTCCGAAGGCCTGCCGTTGGTGCAGTATGCGGTCATCGACTCGCCAATGGTGGCGTTGATGTTCGGCATAATGCGTACCAGCGCGGGGCGGTAGGTAAGAAAAGAGGAGATGTATTCCAGAGAGTTGCCCGCCGCTGTCGAAATGACCAGAGGGTCTGCTGCTTGCAGCGTTTTATCCAAGCGGCCGAGCAGCGCCGGGAAATCGGCCGGTTTGATGGCAATCAGGACGACGCCGCACTGCTTCACCAAATCCTCGGCGGAGGCAGCCTGTACAATACCGTACTTTTGCGCCGCGAGCGCCAACTTGGGCTCGTCAATGTCAAAGGCATGGATGTCCCGCGCATCCACCGCCTTTGCGTTGAGTATGCCTTTGATCATCGCGTTGGCGAGATTGCCGGTGCCGATAAAACCGATTTTCATCTTGCAGCTCGCTTTCGTATCAGTGGTTCATACGTCGGAAGTGCAGTTGGGGCACTTGGTCGCTTCAATATTGATTTCAGACTTGCAGTAGGGGCATTCTTTCGTAGTCGGCGCGGCTTCGGGCTCGCCCTTCTTGCGCTTTTCGGCCAGCTTGTTCATGCCCTTGACGATGAGGAAAATGACAAAACCGATGATGATGAAGTTGATGATGGCGCTGATGAGCAGACCGTAGTTGAGGGTCGGCACACCTGCCGCCTGCGCGTCGGCAAGGGTCTTGAAAGTTTGGTCGCCCTTCAAAACGACGAAGAGGTTCGTGAAATCGATGCCGCCGGTCAGCAGGCCGATGACCGGCATGATGATGTTGGCGACGAGCGAGTCGACGATGGCTTTGAACGCGGCGCCGATGATGATACCGACCGCCAGATCAATGACATTGCCGCGCATGAGAAACGCTTTGAACTCCGCAATGAAGCCTTTGCTTTTTTCCATGACTACCGCTCCTTTGTCTTTGATTTGTTTTTTGCTGAAAGTCTCCTTTGCCATTATAAACGATACCGCCTTTCAAAATCAATCCAAGCATTTTGTTTTTTAATTCATAGATTAAAATACATAAAGATAAACCGAAAGAAACATCAGCACGCTGCCGCCGAGGACAAAAATATGGAAAACGCCGTGAAAAAACTTGATTTTTTTGCCGATGCCAAACAATACCGCGCCGAAAGTATACAGGATTCCGCCGACGAACAGCAAAACCAGGCCGGGATATTTTTCGCCTGAAAACACGGCGCGCAGCGGTTTGATAAACACCATTACCATCCAGCCGATGGCCAGGTAGAGAATCATCTGGACTGCTTTGAACTTCTCCTGGTCGACAGCGGTCAGGACAATGCCGAGCACGCTCCCGAGCCAAGCGGCCGCCAACCCGGCCCAGGCCTGGACGGGATAGCCCGCGCGCAAAGAAACAAGGCAATACGGCGTCAGGCTGCCCGAGATCAGCAGGAAAACCAGCGAATGGTCGATGACGCGCAGCACCTTTTTCAATTTGCCGGGCTTAGCCCAGTGATAGAATGTCGAGCCCATATACAAAAAAATCAGCGACGATCCATACACGAGCGCGGCCGTGACGGCGTAGCCGGAGCCGCTGCGCGCCGCTTTGACCAGGCAAAGCACCAGAGCGGCGACGCCGAGCGCCGCGCCGGTGCCGTGCGAAATATAGTTGAGCCTTTCCTCCGCCACGGTATAACTGGGTAAAATGACTTTTTGCATGGTTTCCTCCGGGTTTATATCGTTTCTTCCAGCCCCTCGAGGCGGAAGGCCGGCACGCATTCGCTGCCGGCTGAAGCCGGGTCTTGCACATATCCGTTGACAAAGCCGAAACGGGCGAACATTTCCTTTGCGATGCGGTATTCCCTTGCGGAGAGTTGCCTGGACAAAGGCAGGCCGAGGGCGGCCGTACCGCAGGGAGTGTACTGGCTCATCAGGCTGACAAAGGTTTCGCGGGGCAGGTTTTCGCTGACCCAGCGCAGGATTTTGCCGGTCTGCGCGAGGTTGCCCGGCAGCACCAGGTGCCGGATAAGCAGGCCTTTGACGGCCAGCCCGTCCCGGCCGAGAACCAGTGTCCCCTGCTGGCGCTGCATTTCGAGCACCGCGGAAGACGCGGCCTCAAAATAATCCGGCGCGCCGGCATATTTTGCCGAAACGGCCGAATCGAAAAACTTGATATCGGGCAGCCAGATATCGACGAGCCCTTCGAGGCGCCTGAGCGTTTCGACGCGCTCGTAGCCGCCGCAGTTGTAAATGACCGGGACCGGCGAACGGTATTGCTCGAGTACGCGCGCGAGAATTTCGGCATAGGGCGTGGGGCTGACAAGATTCAGGTTGTGCGCCCCTTGTTCCAGCAGCCGGTCAAACACCCGCATCAGACCTTCGCCCGACAGAGGTTTGCCGAAACGGCCGCGGCTGATTTTTTCATTCTGGCAAAAGACGCAGCCGAGGGGGCAGCCGCTGAAGAAAACGGCTCCCGAACCGCCGGTGCCGCTGATGCACGGCTCCTCCCAGAAATGAGGGAAAGCGGCGGCGGCCGTAATGATATCCGGCATGCCGCAAATGCCCGCCGCAGCGCCCCGGTCGGCGCCGCAAAGCCTTGGGCATAAAACACAGCCTTCCATAAACCTCCGCCGTCAATGGCATGCCGCCGCAGATAATCATAATACAAGCGGCCCGCCCGCGCAACGCTCCATTTGATTTATTTCATATTCGGTGCTATACTTTTGCCTGTTATCAAGGCACAAGGAGTGCGGTATGCTGCTCGCGATCGACATCGGCAACTCGAACCTTTCCGTCGGCGCCTTTGAGGAAGACCGGCTCGTCTTCGTCTCGCGCCTGGCGACGGAAAGGCACCGTACCGGCGACCAGTACGCCCTTGAACTGAAATCCATCTGCGAAATGCACCGGACCTCTCCCAGCGCTTTTGACGCGGCGATAATCGGTTCCGTTGTGCCGGAACTGACGCCGGTACTCGGCGCGGCCGCCTATACGCTGACCGGCTGCCAGCCCGTGATTCTCGGCCCGGGACTGAAAACGGGGCTGAATATTTTGACGGACAACCCAGCCCAAGTGGGCGCGGACCTCATCGCCGCCGCGGTAGCGTGCGCGGCGATGTATCCCCTGCCCTGCCTTGCGGCTGACCTTGGCACCGCGACGAAAATCAGCATCATCGACTCGAAGGGCGCTTTCTGCGGCTGCACCATCGCGCCGGGGGTCGCCATATCTCTTGAGGCGCTGGCTTCAAGGACCTCCCAGCTGCCCAATATCAGCCTGCAGGCCCCCACGAAAGCGGCCGGCAAGAATACCGTCGACGCAATGCGCTCGGGCATTATCTTCGGCACAGCTGCCATGATCGACGGGCTTTGCGAGAGAA